>CAJIBW010000255.1_pt1 | contig 24097 bp, 23 predicted proteins | sample 9199441 | NCBI WGS metagenome assembly CAJIBW01 (sample SAMEA7708313, study PRJEB35096) | sediment metagenome | biome: marine neritic benthic zone biome [ENVO:01000025]; feature: sediment [ENVO:00002007]; material: shallow marine sediment [ENVO:03000034] sea grass bed [ENVO_01000059] ... | reverse complement strand
TTGGGCCATGTCGTCGAGGAGGTCGCGCTCCCGTTCGACGAGTGGGAGGTCCTCCGGGCGTCCGTCGTTCTCGGCGCAACCAATACCGCCGCCGTCGTCTCCGAGTTGGAGGCGAGATACGGCCGCCGAAAGGTCCAGGGCTCTCTCGAAGAGGTCGTCAGGCTGCTTGCAGCGGTGGGCAATGCCCTTCCGGCCGAGCAGGTGGGCGCCTCTCGGTGGATAGGCCGGCGTGTGGGTCTCGCGCTCGCCGAGTTCTTCACCCGCTACGACATGCTGCTGATCCCGACGATGGGACGGGTCCCGGTGCCTCTCGACGAGGCGATGCCGACCGCGCAGGAGCGGCGGCTGCTTCGTTTCCTGGTTTCCGCTCCGGCCTCGGGTCTATTTGGCGTTCGCTCGGTTCGGGAGCGCGTGATGGAGGCCCAAATGGAGGCGTTCTCGCGGCAGGTGCTCCATCGGACGATGGTCGCCAACTTGACGGGCGTACCCGCAATGTCGGTGCCGCTCCATCGAACCAACGAGGGCTTGCCCGTGGGCGTGCAGCTGCTCGGGCCCTTCGGAGACGAGGCGCGCATGCTGAGGCTCGCGGCGCAGCTCGAGCAGGCCAAGCCCTGGCCGCTTTGTCGATGAAGGTCGCTCAGACGAAGCTGATGTACAGCAGGCGGCCGGCAACGTAGAGGACCAGCAGGGCGGTGAGCCGTTTCACGACGTGATCCGAAAGAACGCGGGCGCTGAGTCGGCTTCCAATCTGGCCGCCGACGAATACCGCGACGCCGAGCCAGACGTAGTCGGCGAGCTCGAGCAGATGTGCAGTCGTCCCTTGCTTCATGGCCTGGCCGACGAGCCCTGCCATCGAGTTGACCATGATGAAGAAGCTAGCGGTCGCGGCGACCCGCTTTGGATCGGCGAGCCGGGTCAGGTGCAGTGCAGGAGCCAAAAAGATCCCGCCGCCGATTCCCACCATTCCCGACACGAAACCAATCGCGCCGCCTAGAGGCAGCCCTAGCAGCCAGGTGAGCATGGGGCTGCGATCTCGCGACGCCTTCGTCCGCGTGGGCTGAAACCACATCGCTAGGCCGGCCGCGAGTAAGCAAAGCCCCAGCAGGAGCACGAAGGTGTCTCGTTGAATCGGAACCCTGCCGCCGAACCAGGCCATCGGAATCGAAAGGGCTACGAAGGGAAACGCGAAGCCGAGGCTCAAGGCGCCCGAGCGTCGGTACTGCCACACGCCACCTGCTACCACGATCAAGTTGCAGGCCAGCGCGATGGACGGAAGAAGGCGGTAGTCGGTGTCCGCGAGGACCAAGAGCGCATTGTACGTAGAGCCTCCGCCCAGACCGACCGACGCGTACAGCGCCGCAGAGACCAAAAAGAGAAGGGCGAGGACGAGCATGCACGCGCTGGATACGTCAGGGCGCGAACCCTTGCAACGTCGAAGCTAGCCTCCGCGCCGCTCGGCGCAGCGAGCCGTTGCAGTCGCCACGGCGACCGGTCTCAGGTCGCCCGGAATGCGACCACCAAAGCAATTGGTGACGATGCCAACCCCGAGCTCGCGTTCAGGGTCGGCCCATGCGCCCGAGCCGCCGAAACCAAAGTGACCAAAAGCGTGGGGGTTCGGGAGCCCGAGGTCGAAGTGGCGCTTTGCGACGGAGAAGCGCAGGCCGAGAGAGACCGGGCGCATGTATCCGACCTTGAACCGCAGAGGAAAAGGGATCACCCGGCCAATGCGTCGGTTCTGATCTTCGGCAGCCTCGGCGAGGGCGGCCGCCGACAGGAGACGGACTCCGTTGAGTGCGCCCCCGCGACTGAGGGCGCCATAGAGCCGGGCCAAGGAGCGGGCGTTGAACACGCCGTTGCCCGATGGAATGACCGAAGTCAGCCAGCGCGGGTCGCCAAGGACGTCGCCGAGCCCGGGCGGGATCATCGCATCGACAAACTGCCCGACCGCCGAGTGCCATCGCAGCGTGGTGGACGCGGTCTGGCGAACTCGCGCGCGAACGCTCCGGGGGCGCCCACGAAGAACCTTGCGCGGGAGCTTCGGGATGAGGAATTCGGCCACTCGGGGCAGCTCGCTTTCGGGGAGCCCCATGTAGAGCCCGTCGAGCTCAAGCGGGTCAGCGAGGTTCTCCTTGATCAGCTGCGGGAAGCTCTTGCCGGTCTGCCGCTGGAGGACCTCGCCGATGATCCAGCCTCCCGTCCAGGCGTGGTAGCCAAAGTCCGTGTCCGGTTGGTGTACGGGCCACATGTCTTCGATGACCCGAACCATGTGGTCCCAGTCGAACATCTCTTCGGACGAATCGATGACGCGGGCGATCGAATACAGGCCCGCACGGTGCGACGCGGCCTGCCGCAGCGTGATGGCGCCCTTGCCGTTCTTGCCGAACTCGGGCCAGTACTTCGCGACCGGCGCATCGAGGTCCAGCACGCCACGGTCGACCATTTGATGGAGCAGGGTCGCCATGACGCCCTTGCCGGTCGACATGCTCAGGGCGAGCGTCTCCGGCTCGAAGGGGGTTCCGTTCCTATCGCGCGTACCGCACGCGACATCTGCGACGAGCTCTCCTCGGTGGTACACGGCGATGGCGACGCCGCCCGCACCGCGTGCAGGGGTGCACCAGCGAACCGTGTCCCGGAGGGAACGAAAATCCGGGTGGGTATATCCACGTACCTGCATGTTCTCAGATCGTCCTCGCCTGCAACCGGCGTGCCGCGCCGCGAAGCCGGCCGTTCCCACCAGCAATTGACCGAGTTTCCAAGGCTTCGCGCGCAGAACCTGCGCGACTCTCTGACTTGCGTGCAGCCGTTGCGCGGTTCGATTCGGGCGTTGCCGCCATGAGGAGCAAGCTCGGGTAGAATGCCGACGATGTCTCAGCCTTCAGCCCCAGAGCCTTTTGGCACGATCGAAGATCTGCTCGAGGTTTTTCGAACGCACGTCGCGCCCAACAAGCTCGCGTACTACCAGAAGATGGGCCTCCAGATGGTCATGGGAAAACGGGAGGGCATCTGGTTCGAAGATGCGTACACCGGACTTCGCCTCATCAACTGCCACTGCAACGGCGGGGTCTTTGGGCTCGGGCACTGCAACCCTCGCGTCACGGCAGCGCTGGCCGATGCCCTGGGCAAGCTCGATATCGGCAATCACCATTTCGTCTCCGGCCAGCGCGCAACGCTCGCCGCGCGGCTTTCGGCGACCCTCGACCATGCGCTCCCCCGTGTCGTGTTCGGCGTTTCAGGAGGCGAAGCCATCGACGTGGCCATCAAGGCGGCGCGAGGCGCGACGGGAAGAGGAGAGATCCTCTCGGTTCGGGGTGGCTATCACGGACACACCGGGCTCTCGCTGGCTGCGGGCGACGCCCAGTTCCGCGACCCGTTTGGTCCCAACCTTCCCGGTTTCGCCCAGGTTCCGTTCAACGACTCGGGCGCGATGGAAGCGGCCATCGACGATGACACGGCAGCGGTGATCCTCGAAGCCATACCCGCCACCTTAGGCATGCCGATTCCGGCGCCCGGCTACTTCAGCGCCATTCGGCAGCTTTGCAACGATCGAGGCGCTCTCTTGATCGTCGATGAGGTACAGACGGGGCTCGGACGCACGGGGCGCTGGTGGGGGGTCCAGCACGAAGACGTAATTCCGGACGCGCTCGTCACGGGCAAAGGGCTCTCGGGCGGCATCTATCCGATCACGGCGACACTGATGACGCGCGACATGCACGAGGTTCTCGACTCCGAAGCCAATCCCTTCGTTCACATTTCTACCTTTGGGGGCTCCGAGCTCGGCTGTGTCGCGGCACAGGCCGTGCTCGACATCGTCGGCGAGCCCGGCTTCTTCGATCGGGTCCGTGAGCTGTCGGATCGGTTCGCCGAGGCGTTCGATCCGCTGCCTTTCGAGCTCCGGCGCAGAGGCCTCTTCATGGGGCTTCGTTTCGCGAGCGAAAACGAGGCCCTCGGCGCGCTGCTTCGGTTCATGCAACAAGGCGTCTTCTGCTTTCCTGCCGGAAATGACCGAACCGTGCTTCAGTTCTTGCCGCCATTGATCCTGACGGACGATGAAGCGAACGACCTGATCGCGCGAATGACGAAAGCGTTCGGGTAGTGTCACTGACGAGCGCGGCAGAGATCGAAGCGTTCGAAGATCGGCTTGCCGAAGCAGTTCGCACCGGACGCGCGGAAGCCCTGGACGTCATTGGGTACGGCGAGGTGACCATTGCCGTCAAGCTCGCGACACCGCACGGCGAATTCGCGTGCAAGCGCTTGGTCCCGTTTTCATCGCGCGACGCCGCCGAGCACACTGCAGCCTTGATCGCATCGTACATCGCAGAGCTGCGCAGCTGTGGAATCGACGTCATCGAGACCGAAACGCCAATCCTGGCGCGCCCGGAGGGGCACGTCCTCTACTGCGTCCAGCCTCTGCTCTCGCCGGGGACTCTGGGCCCGAGGTTCCTGCGGAATAAGACCGCCAAAGAAGCCGAGCCGTACGTTCGGCGGATCTTCGAGCAGATCAACAGAGCGGTCACGCCTAGGCTTGCCCCAGACGGCCAGCTCTCCAACTGGGCGATCGATGGAGATCGTCTCCGCTACCTCGACGTGGGAACGCCGTTTCTGCGCAACGAAGACGGCGAGGATCTATTCGATTTCACCGAGCAGACCCGAGCGCTGCCCGCCCCGGTCCGTGTCGTCGTGAATCGATTCCTTCTGCGCGGAATCCTCGACAATTATCACTCCACGCGCGGGCAGGCGATGGACTTCCTCGGCAACCTCATCAAGGAAGGGCTCTCCGATATCTTTCCTCCGCTGATTCCGGTGGCGAACGACGTCTTCGCGCTGTCCCCGGGCATTACGGAACAGGACGTGCGCGCGCACTACAAGAGCGACGCGCAAACCTACGCGTTCATCCAATCCGCGCGCCGTGCCGATCGATGGCTCTACCGCAAGGTTCTGCGCAAGCCATACCCGTACCTGCTCCCTCCGCGCATCGCGCGCTTCGGCTGACGTTTCGACGGCGGGGCGGACGCCTCAGGCCGAGAAGGGTCGAAAGACGGCGAACGTGACGATCAGCACGGCGAGAATCGATACAGCCCAGGCGAGTCTCCCGAAGGCTTTTGCCGAGACATCTTGACCCTCGGCCCAGCGTCGCAGCTTGCCGCTGAGCACACCGGTCGCGCCGGCCAGGACGAGCAAGAGCGTGAGCTTCGCGTGCATCCATCCTTGCTTTGAGTACAGCTCCGCGAAGTTGGGAATCAACATTCCGAAGCCGCCGGCAAAGGCAACGAGCATCGCAGGCGTCGTGACGCGTAGCGATATCTTGCGAAGCGATTGAGCGATGCCGCTGTCCGATGGGCTTGACGCGAATGCCGCGATCGCGATCGCCACGGCGCTTCCGATCCAGAACGTAATACCCAAGAAATGAAGGTACCGAAAGACGATGATGCTCATTGCGTGCTCCTCCGCGGGCCGGAGTCTAGCTGCCATAGACCAGCGGCACAAAGACGCATCGACAAAGGTCTTCTGTCTCGAGCTTGTCCCCTCGCTTTCGCAAGGTCTTAAGGGATTGGCCCCATTTCCCGCCCACCGGAATGACGAGACGGCCGCCCTCTCGCAGCTGCTCGATCAGAGCCGGTGGAACTTCTTCGGCTGCCGCGGCGACTACGATTCCGTCGTAGGGGGCACCTTCGGGCCACCCTTTCCGCCCGTCCGCGCAGACAAGCTCGACGTTCTCCACCCCCAACGAGTCGAGCACACGGCGCGCATGGTCGACCAGCTCGGGGATGATCTCGATCGCGTACACCTTCTTGGCCAGCCTGGAAAGTACCGCCGCCTGGTAGCCGGAACCCGCGCCGATCTCGAGGACGGTTTCGTGCCCCTGCAGCTCGAGCGCCTCGACCGACATCGCGACCATCAATGGCTGCGAGATCGTCTGCCCGTGGGAGAGCGGTAGAGCGCTGTCCGCGTACGCGCTTGCCTTCAGCGCTTCCGGGACGAAGGCTTCGCGCGGCACCTCGCTCATTGCCGCGAGCACCCGGGTGTTGCCGATCCCCCGGCGCCGAAGCTGATGCTCCACCATGGCAGCGCGCTCTTTCCCCGTGTCCACTGCGCCCCTAGATAGCATCCAAGCCCGCGGCGCGACAGCATGGGCTTTGCGGGCTAGAGTCGCGCCGTCCCAGACGAGGAAACGACATGGCCAAGACCAATCCAGGCAATTTTTTCGAGGATTTCGAAGTGGGTGCGGAGCTCGTTCACGCCGTGCCGCGCACGATCACCGAGGGCGAGGCGGCGCTGTACATCGGCCTGACGGGATCCCGCTATCCGCTGCATTGCTCCGCGGAGTTCGCGAGGTCCCTGGGTCATCCCCGCGAGACGATCAACGACATGCTGACCTTCCACATCGTGTTTGGGAAAACCGTCAATGACGTCTCCCTCAACGCGGTCGCGAACCTCGGTTACGCCGGGGTGAGGTTTCTAGCGCCGGTCTATCCCGGCGACACCTTGCGCTCCGTCTCCGAAGTCATCGGGAAGAAGGAAAACAGCAACGGCAAGACCGGCGTGGTCTGGGTCAAGACGGTGGGTACCAATCAGCGCGGCGAGGCGGTGCTCGAATACTACCGGTGGGTGATGGTCCACAAGCGAGACCCGTCGACGCCGACCGGTGCGGCCGACCGACCGTCGATGCCCAAAGAAGTGGCGCCAGGGGACTTGGTGGCGCCCGCTGTTCTCGATCTCAGCGCGTACGAGGACTGGCCGGCGGGGGGCAGTGCGTACTTCGAAGACTATGAGCGGGGCGAGAAAATCGACCACGTCGATGGGATGACGATCGAAGAGGCGGAGCACGCGACCGCGACCCGCTTGTATCAGAACACGGCCAAGGTCCACTTCGACGCGATCCAAACGAAAGACACACGCTTCGGTCGTCGTTTGATGTACGGCGGTCATGTCATCAGCGTGGCGCGCTCGCTGTCCTTCAACGGGATGGAGAAAGTCCTGGGCATCCTCGCCTGGAACGGGGGGGCCCATGCAAACCCGACTTTCGCGGGCGACACCGTCTATGCCTACAGCGAAATCCTCGACAAAGCCGACATTCCAGGCCGCAGCGACTGTGGGGCCCTGCGGGTGAGATTGGTCGCGCTTCGAGACATCCAGCCGACCAAAGCTGGGTTTCCTCTGAAGGTCTCCAAAGACGGCCGGGACGTTTATCACGAGGATGTCCTCCTCGACCTAGACTATTGGCTGCTCGTCCCCCGACGAGATCGCTGACTGCTTGCGTCGCTCCCGCCCATCCCTTACAAGCGGCTCCTCAGGAGTGAGCCATGTACTTGAACATCGTGAACAGCGCGCGGTCTCGTAAGCGCAACAAAGCGGCGCGCCGCAACGCGAAGCGTAAGGCAAAGAACCGTCGTCGCGTCAATCGAATGCACGGGCGCAAGCTAGGGCGCCGCCTCTGAGCGACGCCGCGATGGATGCGAAGGTCATCTACGTGGTCAGCGACTCGACCGGCGAAACAGCCGAGCGAGTGACCCGAGCCACACTTCTTCAATTCCCCGATCATGGCGTTCGGCTGAGGATTGAACGCCGCCTTCGAGATCGACGTGGGCTAACGGCCGTTCTAGAGAGCGCAGCCGCGGACCAGGCGATGGTCGTGTTCACGTTGGTTCGCCCAGAGCTCCGCGACCATTTCAACGAGCAGGCGACCCGGCTCAACGTCCGTCACGTCGACGTGATCGGTTCGCTAATCTCGCAGATCGGTCACTACCTCGAAGCCGACCCGGTGAACATTCCGACGGCCGAGATGCCGCTGTCCCAGGAGTATTTCCGCCGCGTCGAGGCAATCGAGTTTGCGGTCAAGAGCGACGACGGCAAGGAGCCGCGCAATCTCCACAAGGCCGACCTCGTCTTGGTGGGCGTCAGCCGGACGAGCAAGACGCCGCTGTCGACGTATTTGGCTGGGCGTGGACTCAAAGTCGCAAACGTGCCGCTCGTGCTAGGCGTCGAGCCGCCCGAAGAGCTCTACCAGCTCCCAGGCTTTCGGGTCGTGGGCCTCACTATCGACGTCGATCAGTTGATGTACATCCGCAAACAGCGTCTGCAGCAGCTCGGCATGCCGACCGACGCGAACTACGGCCTGCGCGACCACGTCAAAGCCGAGCTCGAATACGCGCACGGCATTTTGCGGAGCAACCCCGAGTGGATGGTGGTCGACGTGACGAACTGCGCCATCGAGGAGACGGCGACGATCATTCTCGAGGCACTCAAGAATCACGACGGGATCAGGGCGCTGAGCTCGCCGCCTCCTGGCGTCTATTAGGTGGGCCTGCCGGCAGACATCAGCCTTTTGGTGTCGGGCCGTATTGATGCGAGAGCGCGGCGTAGAACTGCGCGAGGATTCCGTCCGCGACTCGGAGGCGGCGGCTGAGCTCACGCGCAATGTTCATGATGAACAGCGCGTAGTCTTTGACGTCGCGCCGGTAGAGCAGGTTCTCCACGTGGTCGGACGTCACCGAAACGACCAGGGTCGGCGCGACGGCGCGAACGCTTGCCGACCGCGGCTGCACGTCGATGATCGACATCTCGCCGAACCAGTCGCTCGGACCGAGGACGGCCACGCGCACGTCCCCGCCTGACTCCCCCTTTTTGATGACCTCGAGCTCTCCAGCGATGACGACGAACATCTTCGTCGACATGTCGCCCTCTTCGACCACGATCTCACCGGCTTCGACGCGGGTCGTTGGCAGTGACGATGCCAAGACCTCGAGGGTCTCCCTGCTCAGGCCTCCAAAGAGACCGATGTCGGCCAGGTGTTCCGAGTTGAGCTTGGGCGTTGGTGGTCGACTCATGCTTCAAGCATACGCGAAGCGGTCCACCGAGTCATGATCGCGGCGAACTAGGGGCGGCTGTCTTCGCCGAGCACCAGATTGTCGATCAGGCGGGTCGTTCCGAGGTGCGCGGCCACCGCGATCAGTATGCGGCCGGGGGAAGGCGAGGGGGCTGCCAGCGTTTCGGGATCGACGGCGGCCACATAGTCGAGCCGATCGAACGCCCCGAGCACGGGTTCCTCGGCCAAAGACCGAAGCGCATCGGGCGCACGCTCACCGTGCTCCCATGCGTCGAAAGCCCGACGAAGCCCCGAAACGATGCCGAGCGCGCGCTTGCGGTCCGACGCGCTCAGATAGCGGTTGCGGGAGGAGAGGGCGAGGCCATCGGCTTCACGGATGATGGGGCAGCCGACCACCTCGATCGGCATGTCGAGGTCGAGAGCCATCCGCGAGAGGACCTTCCATTGCTGGTAGTCCTTGCGGCCGAACATCGCGACGCAGGGGCCCGCGAGATTGAAAAGCTTCGTCACGACCGTGGTCACACCGTCGAAATGCGAGGGGCGAAATTCACCTTCCAGGGGCTCGCTGATTCCTTTGACCGCGACCTCGGTCTGAAACTCCGGCGAATACATCGCACCGGGCTCGGGGGCGAAGACGACATCGACTCCTCGTTCACGACAGCCGGCGAGGTCGTTCTCGAACGTTCGCGGGTAGCGCTTCAGGTCTTCTCCGGGCGCGAACTGCAGCGGATTGACGAAAAGCGTCAGGGCAATGAAGTCCGCGCGCGACTTGGCCTCGTCGATCAGCGAAAAATGGCCGTCATGCAGCGCGCCCATCGTCGGCACCAGCCCTACGCGCCGCCGCGCCGCCCGAGCGTCTTCGCAGGCCTGCCGGAATTCGGCAGGCTTGCGCAGGACTTTGCTCATCCCTTCGGCCCATAGCCAGGTCGAACGTGCTGCACCAGGCTGAGCCCCGACGAGGTGGCCTCATCCTTCTTTACCTTCCCGAAGCTGAACTCTTCGCTCGGAAAGACGCCGTCGCGAACTTCATCGCAGTAGAGGCGCGCTGCGGCCACGCCTTGTTCGAAGAACTCGGCGTAGCGTTTCACGAATTTAGGTTTCAGATCGGGCGTCAAGCCGAGCAGGTCGTAGCAGACCAGGACCTGACCGTCGCAGTCGGGCCCTGCGCCGATCCCAATGGTTGGGATTTCGAGGGCATCGGTAATTTGCTGGGCGAGGTCGCTTGGAATGCCTTCGAGCACCACGCTGTACGCGCCCGCCTCCGCCACTGCTCGTGCATCGGCCAAAACTCGGGCCGCGGTTTCTTCGGTCTTGCCCTGTACTCGAAACCCGCCCATCGCGTGAACGCTCTGTGGCGTCAGGCCGACATGCGCCATCACCGGGATGCCCGCTCGAACGATACGCTCGATCGTCGGTGCGGCGTCGACGCCGCCTTCGAGCTTGACGGCCTGAGCGCCTCCCTCGGAGAGGAAGCGCCCGGCGTTGCGAAGCGCTTGCTCCGAGCCGAGCTGCCAACTCAGAAAGGGCATGTCCCCAACGACGTGTGCGCGTCGCGTGCCGCGTGCGACTGCTCGGCAATGGTAGATGACCTCGTCGACCGTCACCGGGAGCGTGGAATCCAGCCCTTGGACGACCATTCCAAGCGAGTCGCCGACGAGGAGGACGTCGACTCCGGCCTCCTCGAACAAGCGCGCGAAGGTGGCATCGTATGCGGTCACCATGGTGATCAGGGTGCGGTCACGCTTCATTTGGCGAAGCCGGGGCACCGTCACGGGCCGCTCGTCGGGGGCGTGTCCTCGGGTCATGGATTTGCTTCGCTTTGGTCGCGGCCAGGTCGATTCCCGGTCCACGCCGCTGCGCCCGATAAAGATAGCACCGATTTCAAGAGCGTCATCGGGCCCAAAAGGGTCGTGAAATCAGCAGGCTGGCGATTTAGGCGTTCAGCAGTGCGGCGACCTTTTCGCCCAGCTCTCCATCGCTTTCGCCAAGCAATGCCTCGGCACGCGTCAGCATCCGCCGTGCTTCTTGGTCGAGGCCGAGCGAGCGCAGAAGACGTCCCGCTTCGTAGTGGTAGAGAGCATGTTGGTCTTTGTCGCTTCCTTTGCTCAGCGCTCGGTACAAGTCGGCCGCCCGATCGAGGCGCCCCTCCGCTTCGTAGAGCTTGGCCAGGGGCGTCGCCGTGCTCGGGGGGAAATCAGTGACCTGGCGTTGAGTAAAGAACTCAATCACTTGATTGAAGAAGCTCCGCGCATCGTCAGGTTTACCGACGAGCTCTGAAGCCAGGCCGAGCTCCTCGAGCAGTCGCCAGTCCGTCCCGGCTGTCTTGCTCAGCTCGAGCGAGGTCTGAAGCACATCGAGGGCCTCTTGACCATGCGCCTTGCTCCGAAGGAAAGCTCCCATCGCGAGGTAGGGGCGGTAATCCTCGGGGAGCGCATGAACGGCTCCTTCGAAGTAGCGCATCGCCTCTTCGAACTGCTCGGCTTCGTCGGCTAGACGGGCGAGGGCGAGATTTGCGGCCAGCTTCGTCTCGCCGCCTTCTTCTTCGGGGAGCGCATCTAGAAAGCTCTGTAAGGCTGCTTTGCCACCCGAGACATCGTCGCCGAGGAGCCGGGCGCGCCCGACTTCGAGCCAGAGGTATCTGGGATTTGGCGCCTGAGCCAGCAGCGCCTCCAGCTGAACCCGCGCCTCGTCAAACGCCTCTCGCTGAATGGCCAGGAGCGCCTCGAGGAATCCATCGCCGTAGCTCTCGTACTCGTTGGCCTGAGCTTCCTCCCACTGACCCATCAGCAAGGCGATCCGCTCTTCGTCGGTCATTTCCGGCGACGCTGCCTGCTCCTGCGCTTCCTGTGCCTCGAGCCCATCCAACATCGCCTGGGCCTGCTCCCGTAGCGACGCATCGCTCACGACCTCCAACGCACCGTCGAGCTCCTGCTCGGCCAGCTCGATCGATCCCTGCGCGAGATACGCCCGCGCCTCTTCGATTCGGCGCCGCGCGATGCCATCGGCGCAGCGTCGTACCTTTTCTGCAAATGCTTCTTTCGCGTTTTTTGGAGACGCGGCCATGGCTTTTTCGTAGGCAAGCTTGGCCGGACCGTAGTCCCCGGACGCGTAGAGAGCGTCAGCCTTCTTCTCGAGCGCCTCCGGGTCAGCGGAAAACAATTTCTTGAGCAAACTCATGAGCTACTGGAATTGCTTGGACCTTCGCTTTGCGGCCTGCTTGAGAGGCCCGGGAATCCCGCGGCTTCGCGACAAGGTCTGCAGGTCGTTTCGCCGAAGATGATTTAGAAACGTCATCGAGATTGCGATCGGCGTTTTCGGGTTGTTGCAGAGGTGGCGCTTGATTTCATAGCTCTTGAGCCACTCGCGCTTTCGGCCGATGTAACGGAGCACATCCTCGGAGACCTCGCGACTTTGAGCGGCGTTCTTGGCCTCGCTCTCGCTCATTGCCGGAGAGGCGATGGCGGCCATGGAAACCACTCGATTGGGGTCTCGCACGAGAATCGAGCGCGCGGCGGCGTTGCCCAGGAGCGCCATTCGGATTTTCTCTCCAACGCTCATTCCACGAAGCTTGGTTTGAAGCGGGATGAACTCCTCCTTGGTCTCTTCTGTTCCGTCGAACTTGTCGCGCTCGACTGCGTCTCTTTCTTCATCCTCGGCCAGCGCGCTCGAAAAGAGGTCATCCGACGGAAGCGGAGACTCACTCGGCTCCGGGATCAGCTTGCCCTGGATCGCTTTCTTGAGCTCCTCGAACATGGGAATGCCGGTGAGCTCGACCCCGCGCCGGGCGGCCAGCTCGATGAGCCGGTCGGCCGTCGACATCCGGGTGTTGCGGTTCTTGTAGAGAGCTTCGATGATTGCGGGTGCTCCGAGGAGTCGCTGCTGGTTCACGGAGATGATCTCGGTGATTCGTTCAGGGCAGTGCGCGGAGATCTTCGCGATCGTCGCGTCGGCCGCTGCGTGGTTCGACGCCAAGCGGGCCAAGACCTCTTCATTGCTCGAAAACCGGATGGCGATCTCGTGCAAGACCGCCGGATGCAGGTCTTCTTGACAGGCGGGAAGCAGAACGTTCTCCGGCAAGCCCTCGAGAGTGTCACCGGCTGATTTGGAGACCGTCGAGTCGGGGTCGGCGCTGAGCTGCGCAAGCAGCATCACGAGGTCGCCGCCTTTGACGGGTACCATTCCGCGGGCCGCCATCATTTTCGCCGGGGTCGGCGCCTTGGGGTCTGCGAAGCGGCGGAGCCGCTCGGGCACGGCTTCGAGGGGTAGCGGGAATTCGGGGATCGCCATCATTCGACTATCGACCCGTAAACTCGGGTTCCCGCTTCTGCAAGATCGCGGCGATACCTTCGGTGGAATCTGCCGTGTCGAGGCTTGCTGCCTGCAGGCCGGCCTCTTCGAGCGCCGCCTCCCGGATCTTCCACTCGAGCCCACGGCGAATCGAGGCCTTCATCTGTTGGACGGCCATCGGCGCCGAGCCTGCAATCGCGCGCGCCAGCTCCATCGAATGCGGCAAGACGTCGTCGGGCGGCACCGCGTGTGTTGCCAGGCCGATTTGCAGGGCGTCGGAACCGCGAATGAGCTTGCCCGTGAAGAGAAGCTCGGATGCGTGGGCGAGACCCACCAGCCGCGGCAAGACGTAACTGATGCCGAGTCCAGAATGGATGCCTAAACGCGCGAAATTCACTCCGTATTTCGCATCGATGTTTGCGACTCGGATGTCGGCCAGCAGGGTGAGCCCGAAACCGCCCCCCACGGTGTGTCCGTTCATGGCGGCAATCACCGGAACCTCGACATCGAGCACCCGCAAAAATGGCTCGTACATCGCAAACGAGGCGTCTTTCGAAGGCTTGCCGAGATCGCTTCGCTGAAGGGAGGAGCGAAGATCGGCGCCCGCGCTGAAGCAGCGGCCCTTGCCCGTGATGACGAGGCAGCGGATCGTCCGGTCGGCGATCGCCTCGTCGATTGCCTCGGAAAATGAGTCCAAGAGCTCTGGAGTCATCGCATTCCGCTGATCGGGGCGATTCAGGGTGATCAGCCCGATCCGGTCCCCCGCCTCATACAAGACCGCTCGCTCGCTCATGCTGACGCAACTCTAGTCGGCCCAGGGCCCTCGGCAACCGCGGGTTCTTCGCCGATTTCTTGCCCCGCGGACGCTGAACGGGTTAGCGGGACTCTATGCAGGAAACCAAGGTGGTTCGTCCGTTTCCGTTTTTTCGGGCGGGCGCACGCGCGAGTCAGCCCCAGCTGTCGAAGCCGATTCTGGTGTTGGAGGACGTCTACAAGTTTTTCAGGCCCGACCAGCCGACACTACGCGGTGTCGACCTCAAGGTCGAGCGTGGCGAATTCGTGTTCATCACCGGACCAAGCGGCGCCGGCAAGAGCACGCTTCTGAAGCTCGTGTACCGAGAGCTCACGGTGGACGAGGGACGTGTGCTCTTCTGTGGACGCGACATTTGCAGGCTGACCGACAAGTCGATTCCGTTTTTGCGACGCAATCTCGGCGTCGTCTTCCAGGACTTCCGGATCATCGACCACTGGACCGTCTACGAGAACGTCGCCGTCGCGCTCGAGATCGTCTCGATGCCCAAACGGCTCATCCGATCGCGGGTTGCAGAAGCGCTCGAGCGGGTTGGTCTCGCCGGCCGTGGTCCGGAGCTGATCACGAACCTCTCCGGCGGAGAGCAGCAGCGCGTAGCTGTGGCGAGGGCGATCGTACCGGAGCCAGCGCTCATCCTAGCCGACGAGCCCACCGGCAACCTCGACCCTCATCTGGCCATCGACATTCTGACTCTCTTCGAGGAGATCAACGCGACCGGGACCACCGTGCTGTTCGCAACGCACGACCACTCCCTCATCTCGAAGCGGGACCACCGCTTGATTTCGATCGATGAAGGCCGCGTCTTGGAGTCTCAGCAAGGTCTCAAGCATTGGCCCGGCAGCGGCATTCACACGATGACGGGGTGAAACGATGGATTTGAAGAACGCAATCGTGCGGGCGAGGCGAGGGCTCCGCGAAGAACGGCGTCTCTACGTGGTGGCGGTGACGAGCTTGGCCGTCGCCTTCATTTGTCTGGGGGCAACGCTGCTCGGCGTGACGAACCTCGACGCAGCCGCAACCCGTTGGGGGCAGAGCGGACGCATCACGGTCTTCTTGAAAGACGGGGCCGATGCTCAGGATGTCGCTCAGCTCGGGGTAGTGCTCGAAGGTCTGGCTGACGTCCAAGAAGTCACTCACATCACGCCGTCGCAGGCGCGCAATTCGTTCCTCGAAGAGGCTGACGTCGGCGCCGACCTGAGCGCGCTTCCTTCCGAGGTGTTTCCAGCGTCGCTCGAGATCACGCTGGTCAGCGGCGTCACGAGAGAACGGAGCGAATCGATCGCGTCACGGCTCGCAGAGTTCCGGGCAGTCAGCGATGTCGAAAGCTACGGGGCCTGGTTCCAGAAGCTGGATCAGCTGCTTTGGGGTGCACGCATGCTGGCGGTCGGTCTTGCTCTGCTGGTCATGTTCTGCGTGGTGGCCGTCATCGGAAACACGATTCGCTTGGCGGTGGCCCGGCGCCGGCAGGAGATCGAGGTCATGAAGCTCTGCGGCGCCACCAATGGCTTCGTCCGTGGGCCATTTGTGTTGGAAGGGATGTTTCAGGGCTTCGCCTCGGCGCTTCTTGCCGTGCTCGCGCTCTTGGTTGGCTACCTCGTGCTTCACGAACCGGTGGATTCGACCTTGGCTGCCCTGACAGGGAGCCGAGTGGTGTTCCTAGGTGCTTGGACGTTGGTAGCGCTCCTAGTGGGCGGCGCCCTGATCGGCGCAATCGGCAGCGCCGTCTCGGTGCGCCGCTACCTCTCGGTGTGACATGAAAACCAAAAGCAGATTCTGGGTTTGGCTTGCAGGTGGGCTTCTGGTCCTGGCCGCGGGCGCCGCGGCGGAGCAAGACCTCGGCATCGGCGGCCTGACCGATGTGGCCGCGGTCGAGGGAAAGATCGCAGAGAACCTCGCCCGGGTGGAGCACGCGCAGACGCGTCGCTCGCAGATCGACACGGAGATCTCCGGGCTAGCCGCCAAGCGGGAGGAAGCCGAGGGGCGCCTGCATGAACGCGCACGGGCCCTCTATCGTATTCGACGCGCCGGCATGCTGCCGGTCGCAGGTGGTTTCGATGCCTTGATGGGCCACCTAGCGCGGGTGCAGCGGCTCTCGCGGATGGTGAAGAGCGACCTCGCAACGATGGACTTCTTGGGAGAGCGTGGCTCGGCCCTCCGCATCGAGAAGGACGAGCTTGCCGAGGCGCTCCAGGAGGCGCAGCTGGCCTTGCACCAGCTCGAAGCCAAGAAGGTGGAGCTCGAGCACAGCAGCCGGAGCGCATCGCTGTTCCAAGACACGCTCCGAGGGCAGCGGCACGATGCTCGGCGCGAGGACGCGAGCATGAGCTACGGCCGGATTCGAGTCTCCGGCGACATGGATGACCTCGGCGATGGTTTTGCGCAGATGCGCGGACAGCTCGCTCTGCCGGTCCAGGGCTCGATGCGGATCGGCGAGAGCTCCCGCGAAGGGGCACCCGGCTTGGAGTTTTACGGGCGGCCGGGCGGCCCGGTCCGCGCCGCGGCAGACGGTCGAGTGGCCTTTGCTCGTATTTATGGCGCCTACGGTCTGATGGTCATCATCGACCACGGAAGCAGCTTCTACACGGTGTACGGCGGTCTCGGATCGACCGACGTCGAAGTCGGCGACTGGGTCGGCATGAGCACCCGGATCGCGACCCTCGAAGGCGGGGGGCCGGATGCGATTCTCTTCTTCGAGGTTCGAAGGGGAACGCGGCCGCTGGACGCCCGGAGTTGGCTCGGCTTGTAACGCTGCGCGCATGCTAGGCTCCGCTCTAGCGGAGGCGTCATGAGCTATCGGGACTTCATCAACAACTTGTCGGTCACCCCTTTTGGGGTTTGGCTCGTCAAGACCTTCGCAGCGCGCGTGGACCCTTTGATCTACAGGCTGACCGGCGGGCGATATACGAGCTCGGGCCCGCTCACGATCCCGCAGCTCACCTTGACCACGATCGGCAGGAAGTCGGGCAAGGAGCGCACCGTTCAACTCGGCTACACTCCGGACGGCGATGACGTGCTGGTTGTCGCAAGCAACTTCGGAGGAACGAACCACCCAGCCTGGTCGTACAACCTCGACGCGAATCCAACTGCGAAGATCCGCCTTGGAGCGGAGGACAGGAACGTCGTCGCGACGCGACTGACCGATTCAGAAAAGGCGATACTCTGGCCGAAAATCGCGCTCACCATCCCGCAGATGAAGACGTACGTGACGAAGACCGACCGAAACATCAAGGTCTATCGGCTGAGCCGCGGCTAGGGCGGCGGCCGAGCCTGAAATCGGGATCGCGATTGCGAGGCTCCTGCTGATAGCGTAAGTGGCAGGCCTGAGGTTTCGATGCTGTCTTGGCCTGGCGTTTCCCGTTCGTGTTTGGTCGCGCTGTCCTCTTTCCTCCCGCTCCTGTGGGTAGCGGGCTGCGAGACAAAGGCGGCTTCAGAGCTGGCTGCCTGCAACAGTGGGGACCTGGCTTGGCCCGATGACGCCGAGCCGCTCTGGAACAACATCGCGGTGACCGCGGTCAACCGCGAGCGTCCGCGCGCCTCGTTCGTCGCCCATGCCTCGCTCGACGACGCCCCTATCGAGCCCGAGCAGGTGTCGCTCAATGGGCTCTGGCGCTTCGCGTTTGCGGCCTCGCCCGACATGCGCCCTGAGGGTTTCGAAGTCGTCGACTTCGACGTCTCGAGCTGGGACTCGATCGAGGTGCCCTCCAATGTGGAGATGCTCGGGTACGGGGAGCCGATCTATTTCAATCTCCACTATCCCTTCGACCCGAGTCTCGAGTCGGAGTTCGAGTTCCCCGCAATTCCGTCCGAGGGCAACGGAGTGAGCTCTTATCGGCGCGGGTTCGAGGTGCCGCAGGACTGGAAGGGCCGCCACGTCTTCATCCGCTTCGACGGAGTCGACTCGGCGTTCTACCTGTGGCTCAACGGACGGCGCGTCGGCTATAGCCAAGGGAGCCGCGCCGGCGCGGAGTTCGACGTCACGCCTTTCTTGCGAGAGGGCGAGAACATCGTCGCGGTGCAGGTGTATCGCTGGTCCGACGGCACCTGGCTCGAGAAGCAGGACATGTGGAACCTGAGCGGCATCTTTCGCGACGTGTCGCTTTGGGTCGCGCCAGATTCGCAGCTGCGCGACTTCGAGGTGCATACCAGGCTCGAGGACAGCTACTCGCGGGCAGAGCTGACGGTCGAAGTCGATCTGCGACGACTGGTTCGATCGGGTGCGAGCGCGTCGCTCGAATTGACGCTCACGGGCCCCGAGGGGAATCAGGTCCTGGCATCGTCCGCGAGCACCGAGGTCGCGCCTTGTGGAGAAGCACGCGTCCAGCTGGGCGGCACCGTCGACGACCCGTTGCTCTGGTCCGCCGAGGCGCCGAATCTCTATCGCTTGACGATCACGTCGACCGACGAATCGGGTGAGAAGCAGCGCGTCACCGAGCGCGTTGGCTTTCGCGACGTGGCCATCCAGGACGGCCAGCTGAAGGTCAACGGAAAGCCGATCCTCATACGAGGCGTCAATCGACACGAGCACAGTCCGGACACAGGCCACTATGTGACCGAAGAGCAAATGCTCACCGACTTGAGGCTTTTGAAACAACACGGCTTCAACGCCGTGCGTCCGGGGCACTATCCGCTCGTCTCACGCTGGTACGAGCTGGCCGACGAGTACGGTATCTACATGGTCGACGAGGCGAATATCGAGTCGCACGGCCTCTGGCAGGAGCTCAATCTGAATCTGGGGCGCCTTCCCGAATGGAAGCCGATGCACCAGGAGCGGCTCGAACGCATGGTCGAGCGGGACAAGAACCATCCCTCGATCATCATCTGGTCGATGGGTAACGAGGCTGGTGACGGCGAGACGTTCGACGAGATGAGCGACTGGCTGCACGAGCGCGATCCGTCCCGCGTGGTGACCTACGAAGGCTCGGCGAAGGGTGGAGCGAGGATCGTCGCTTCACACAGCGACATCCAGTGCCCCATGTATTGGAGCGCGTCGCAGGTGCGGCAATACCTGAGCGAGCCGCAGCCGCGTCCCATCATCTTGATCGAATACGCGCACGCGATGGGCAACAGCAGCGGCAACATGAAGGAGTTCTGGGACGTCTTTCACGAGTACGAGCAGGCACAGGGAGGGTTCATTTGGGATTGGGCCGACAGGGAATTCGGCTGCCCGTTCCCGGTTCTCCGACCGAGACTTTCTTCGGATATGGCGGTGACATCGGGCCTGGCGCCCCAGAGCTCGAAGGATTTGCCGGGATCTACGGCAACAACTTCTGCATGAACGGCTTGCTCAGCTCGGATCAGAGGCCGCATCCGGCGCTCGCGGTCGTCAAAAAGGTCATGCAGCCCGTTCTCGTCGAAGCCGTCGACCTCTCAGCAGGCCTCGTGCGGGTGACCAATCGCTACGACCACATCGATTGGACCGACCTGCTCGAGGGGCGCTACGAAGCAACGGTCGACGGCACCGTCGTCGATTCGGGCCCGTCGGTGTTGCCGAGTCTGGCCCCAGGGCAGAGCGCCGAGATCAGCGTACCGGTTCCGGAGATCGTGGTCGCGCCTGGGGCGGAACCGCGCATCCGGCTTTCGTTTCATTTGAAGGAAGACCAGCTATGGGCCGACGCGGGGCACGAGGTAGCGTGGGCCGACTTCCTCCTTCCCACTGCGGTTCCCGCGCCTCCCATCGATCCGGCGGCGGCCCCTGCGCTCACCGTCGCAGAGAACGAAAGCAGCGCCGAGGTCAGAGGGGACGGATTCGTCGTCACATTCGACAAGGCGAGCGGCGCGCTCACCTCCTTTTTGGTCGATGAGACTCAGCTCCTGCGTGCGCCGCTTCGCCCTCACTTCTGGCGCGCGATGACCGACAACGACCTGGGCAATTCGCTTCGAAGCCGGGCTGCGGTCTGGAAGACCCTCGGTGATACCTTGCAGGTGACGTCGTTTGCCATCGACTCGAGCTCCGACGCGCAGACGATCATCACCGCTCAGGCGCAGGCCGGCGGCATCGACGCCGCCTTCCTCCTGGTGTACCGCGTGTTTGCCTCGGGCGAGGTTGGCGTGGAGCTCTCGTTCGCGCCAAACGAGAATTTGCCTGACCTGCCGCGCTTCGGAATGCGAGCTGCGCTCGACGGGGCCTTTGACCACATCCTGTGGCTCGGCCCGGGCCCTGAGCCGTCCTACGCGGACCGCCGCCTCCTTCCCGTCGGCCTGTACGAGGGCTTGGTCGCCGAGCAGTTCGTCGCCTACGCGCGGCCGCAGGAAAGTGGAAACAAGGTCGACGTGCGTTTCGTGGCGCTGATGGACGACTCAGGTCAGGGCCTCCTCGCGGTGGGCGCCCCAGCGCTCAGCGTCAACGCGTCGCAGTACCCCGTGGAAGCCTATGAGGGCGCAAGGCATCCGCACCAGCTGGTCGCTGACGGCGACGTGCACCTGAACCTCGACCGCGCTCAACGCGGCGTGGCGGGCGACAACTCCTGGGGTAGGCCGCCTCTTCGGGACTACGTGATCGAGGCGGACGCCCAGAGCTACCGGTTCTGGATGAGAGCGCTGCGTCCCGGGGACGACCCCGTCGAGCTTGCGCGTAGGGCCTTGCCCTAGGGACTGCGCTCAGGCGTGGCGGTTGCGACGAGCTAGCGTCGGACGGCGCCGAAGGTCTCGGTGAAGGCCAGAAGGGCCTCGAGGTCGGTGTCGCTGATTTTGTTGGGGCCGAAGGCGGGCATGTCGTCGCCTCCAGCGCGAACCCTCCATCGCAACTCAGCGGGTGTTTCCATGTCGCCGGCGATTTTTGGGCCATCGCCTGCCTCTCCGCCCGGATGGCAGCCTTCGCAGAACTCCGCGTAGACCTCGGCGCCGGTCGCAACGTCCGTCGACTCGAGCGGGAATTCGAAGCTGGCCACCGAAAGCGCTGTCGTGCCACCGGACTCTTTCGAACAAGCAAACGCGAACGCCAACAGGCCGATCATCAAGACCGCGAACAAATTCTTCCCCATCTCTCTACCTCTCCTCTGACGCTGCTATGCGCGCGGCGCCCCCTCATTCCCCTTGCGACGCAACTGTAGCAGTTTTTCGCCCTGAACCCGAAAAGCCTCCGTTTCGTCCTTCGCAACGTCGCTGTGACACGCCGCTTTTTCAGGGGCGCCCACGGCAGTCTTGGTTTTGCCCGCGAGCCGGTGGATTTCCCCGGGCGAGAGGTGGCCGCGCGTCCGGAGAATCTCCTGCTGATCGGGCGTGAGCGCAGGGGACTTCATCACTCTTTCCCGTTCGAAGCCGTCCGCCTTGCCGGACTCGAACTCTACGATCTCCTTGGAGATGCGGACCGAGCACCAATCGTGCCCACACATGGCGCAGAAGTCCGTATCCACGTCGAGGTCCTCGTCGTGAAACGCGCGGGCCGTATCGCTGTCGAATGCGAGGTCGAAGTGCTTTTCCCAGTTCAGGGCGGCGCGCGCGCGGGTGAGATCGTCGTCCCAGTCCCGCGTACCCGGAATCCCGAGGGCGACGTCCGAGGCGTGGGCCGCGATCTTGTAGGCGATGCAACCCTGCTTGACGTCGTCGCGCTTGGGCAGGCCGAGGTGCTCTTTCGGAGTCACGTAGCAAAGCATCGCCGCGCCGTGGTAACCGGCCGAGGTTGCACCGATGGCGCTCGTGATGTGGTCGTAGCCGGGGAACACGTCCGTTACGAGAGGGCCGAGTACGTAGAACGGGGCTCCGTGGCAGCGTTGCCGTTGAAGCTTCATGTTGTACTCGATTTGATCGAACGGGACGTGGCCGGGGCCTTCGACCATGACCTGGCATCCTCGTCTCCACGCACGCTCCGTCAGCTCACCCAAGCGATCGAGCTCTCCGAGCTGCGCCGCGTCGGTTGCGTCGGCAAGGCCGCCTGGGCGCAGGCCGTCGCCCAGCGAGAACGACACATCGTACTCGCGCATCAGGTCACAGATCGCATCGAAGTGCGTGTACATCGGGTTCTCTTGACCGTGGTGCAGCATCCACTTGGCAAGCAGAGAGCCGCCTCGTGAAACGATGCCAATCAGTCGTTTGCGAATGAAGGGCAGGTGTTCTCGCGCGACGCCCGCGTGAATCGTGAAGTAGTCGACGCCCTGCGCGGCCTGATGTCGCAGGCTCTCGAGAATGACGTCGAGCGTCAGCTCCTCGATGCTGCGGCCGATGATCATCGAGTAGATGGGCACCGTGCCGATGGGCACACGCGCGTGACGGATGATTGCGTCGCGGGTCGCATCGAGGTCGCCGCCGGTCGAGAGGTCCATCACGGTGTCCGCACCCCATCGCTCTGACCAGCGGAGCTTCTCCAGCTCTTCGTCGGTGCCGGACGAGACGGGTGACGCGCCCATGTTGGCGTTGACCTTCGTGAGGCCGGCTCGACCGATGCACATCGGGTCGAGCTCGTAGCCGAGGTGCACCTTGTTCGCGGGAATGATCATTCGTCCAGCTGCGACTTCGTCCCTGACCTGCTCGGCGCTGAGGTGCGCTTCTCGTTGGGCGACTCGTTCCATTTCAGGCGTGATGGTCCCGAGGCGCGCATGCTCGAGCTGAGTCACCGGGACGAACCCGGCAGGCGGCCGCCATTGACCGTCCTCGAAGCGCCAGTCCTCGGGCATGAAGTCCCAGGCGGTCTTATCGCTTGGCTGCGGCATGCCCGGGGTGTCTGGAGAAGAAAACGCTCGGGGGCCGCCGATGTCCGGCGCGTTTGCAAACGAACCCGGCGTCGTGCCCGCACGTTCGCTCGACGGATTGTGAGCGCCGCGAAGAGGAATCTTGAAATCAGTCATCATGCTTCTCCTGTAGGGAAGAAGACGATGGTTCGCTTCCCTACGCCGGTTTGACCCGGATCAGGTTCGACGGGTTCTTCTCAGCTCAACATGGCGCCCCGAGCGAGCGTCGACCCTAGCACGGGCCCCAGCGTGCAGCTATTCTCCCTCGCGCCCGCCCGCTCGGAAGCCAAAATGACCAAGCTCGTCCAAGGCGCGGAGGCAACACGATGAACTCGAGTCCAAAGCCCACGCTCATGGCCGCCGCGCTCACCTACGGGACCTTCCCGCTGGTATTCGGCGGCGTGATGGGGCTCGCGCTGTACGCTGTCGCGCAGGGCTGGAATCCGGTCTTCACCGCGATGGGGCTCACTGCTGTGGTGGTGCTGCTTCTGCTCGTCCTCGAGCGCGTCCACCCGTACCAAAAAGAGTGGCTGCACAGTCACGGAGACCTCCGGACCGATCTCATCCACAACCTGGTGAACTTCTGGATTCCCGAGGTGTACACGGTTGCATTCGTGGGTGCGTTCACGGTGGCAGCAGCTTGGCTGTCGAATGCGCTCGGCGTCGACCTCTGGCCGAGGTCGTGGCCGCTGCACGCGCAGCTGCTGCTCGCCCTGCTGATCGCGGAGCTCGGGACGTACTGGATTCATCGCCTGATGCACGAGCACCCACTGCTTTGGCGCTTTCACGCGGCGCACCACAGCGCGCCACGGCTCTACTGGCTCAACGCCGGGCGCTTCCACCCGCTGGACTTGTTCGCACAGCAGTTCTTGGGGGTGACTCCCTTGGTTTTGCTAGGCGCTGATATGCGGGTCATCGCGCTCCACACGCTCTTCACAGCGGTCCATGGAATGTTCCAACACGCCAACGTGGACATCAAGCTCGGCCCCCTCAACTGGTTCTTCAGCATGGCCGAGCTGCATCGCTGGCATCACTCCAAGCATCTCGCAGAAGCGAATACGAACTACGGCGCCAATCTCATCTTTTGGGATATCGTTTTTCGTTCTCGGTTTTTGCCACGCGACCGCCAGCCGCCGACCGAAATCGGCATCGAGTCCTTGCCCAACTTTCCCGGCGGCTACTGGGCCCACCTGCTCTCGCCTTTTCGCTGGAAAAAGATCGAAGCCAGCGCTCAGCCCGACTAGTCCCGACGAGCCGCCGTTTCGCGCCTGGCCGTAGATCGCAGCCCTGTCGCCGACATGCTATGGCAGCCGCGATGACGCGCTACGAGCCGGCGGCGGTAGAACCCAAGTGGCAGGCCTTTTGGGAGAAGGACGACACGTTTCGAACGCCCGAGGGGACCGACCGTCCGAAGACGTACATCCTGGACATGTTTCCCTATCCCTCCGGTTCCGGTCTCCACGTCGGACATCCCGAGGGCTACACCGCGACCGATGTGATGGCGCGGATGAA
>CAJIBW010000038.1_pt1 | contig 24810 bp, 22 predicted proteins | sample 9199441 | NCBI WGS metagenome assembly CAJIBW01 (sample SAMEA7708313, study PRJEB35096) | sediment metagenome | biome: marine neritic benthic zone biome [ENVO:01000025]; feature: sediment [ENVO:00002007]; material: shallow marine sediment [ENVO:03000034] sea grass bed [ENVO_01000059] ... | reverse complement strand
CGATGGTCGTCAATCCGGTCGCCGATGACGAAGGCGGTAAGAAGCGAAGCGGCTACCACTGGACGGCGGCAAGGCACTATGCGGACCTCGAGGAGAGCCAGGCCGTCGGCGAAGAAGCGGCCCGTAGGACGATTGCACAGCTAGGAGCGAAGAAGCTCCCGACCCAAGAGCTCCCGGTCGTTTTCGACAAAGATGCAGCGCGTTCGATCTTGGGTCTTTTCGCGAGTTGCATCCTGGGCGGCTCGATCTGGCGCAAGAGCTCGTATCTGGTCGATCGAGTGGGCTCCCAGGTCGCGAGCGACCTAGTGGACATCGTCGATGACCCGCTGCTCGCTAGGGCGCCGGGCTCCCGTGCGTTCGACGGAGAGGGCTTGCTCTCGCGCCGCAACACGGTCGTGGAGTCCGGGGTCCTGAAGAGCTACCTGCTGGACACGTATAGCGCCCGCAAGCTCGGATTGAAGAGCACCGGCAGCGCCGCCCGTTCCCCTTCCGGCGGCGTCTCGCCGTCGAGCAGCAATCTCATCTTGAAGGCCAGCGCGCAGTCTCGAGACGAGCTCGTCGCCGACACGAGACACGGTCTGTACGTCACCGGCATGATGGGCTTCGGCTTCAATGCGGTCACGGGTGATTTCAGCCGAGGCGCCTCCGGATTTTTGATCCAAGACGGCGCCCTGAGCCACCCCGTTTCCGAAGTCACCATCTCGTTGAACCTCGATCAGCTCCTTCAACGCATCGACGCCGTCGCCGACGACCTCGATTATCGCACCGCGATCGCCTCCCCAACCTTCCGTGTGTCCTCCATGACCCTAGCCGGGTCCTGAAGAGAGCAGCCGGGCCGTTCGGCGGAACCTCGTGTCGCGTTCTGCCGTGCCCCGATCCGCCGGCGGTCATCGGTCAGTCCTGCTGCGCCCTTGCGACCATTGCGTCGACGTAGCTCTCCAGCTCAGGGCATTGGATCCCAGTTCCTGCGAGCAGCTCGCGCGCGTTGCGGTCGTCGTAGATCACGTCGGTCTTCAAGTGGTCCAGAAACGCCCGCGTCGTGTTCTGAAAGCGTTGCAAACCCGGCGCGCGCATGAGGGCGGTAGCGAGGTTCAGCGGGTCGTGCTCGCGAGGACTCGGTCGGCCGGTCGCTTCGGCGAAGAGGCGAAGGGCGTGCTGCACCGTCACCGGCTTCGGGTCGACGATGTGGAACGTGCGCCCGACGGACTGCGCGTCCTCAGCGATGCGTAATCCCGCGCGGACGGCGTAGTCGACCGGCACGGCGCTGATTCGCACGCCGGTTCGGCTCGGCGTAGGAATTCGGTAGTCGTCTGGCGCACTGAGCAAGAACCGAATCAAGAGGTACAGCCCGTTTAGATCTTCGAGCTCACCCGTGAGTGAATCCCCGACCACGACTGCGGGCCTCAGAATCACGATCGGCAGCTCTTCGGCCGACTCGCGAAGCATCCGTTCCATGTTGTAGAGGGACGCCTCGACCGGATTCCGAAATCCCACGGCGTCGTCGAGATCGGTTTCCTTGACGAACCCTTCGCGATGCCCCGACACCGTGACGCTCGACCAACACACGAGACGTTTCAAGCGCGGGGCTGCCTCCGCGAGCTCGAGGATCTCCGCGGCGGCGCGCACGTTGCCGGCTGCCTCTTCCTTGGTTGCGGCAGGGTCCGTGATCGAGGCGCAGTGGTGAATGACCTCGAGGCCTTCGGCGAGCGCTCCGAGCTCTTCGCCGCTCAACCCGAGATCCATCGAACGCGGATCGCCGAGCCAAATCGAAACACGATCTCGGGAGGCTTCGGGAAGTGCGTCGAGCAGCTCGATGGCGCGCTCTTGCCGGCCCTCGGTCACCAGGCAACAGACTGCGCGTTCACCACGATTCGCCAGCTCTCGCACTAGATGCACGGCAGGTTGCCGGCCCGGAAACCCGGTCACGAGCACCGAGCGCGCCGGCTTGCCCATTACGGCTGCTCCTTTGCCGTGAACCTCGTGACGAGCTGCTCGTGGATCGCTGCAACCTGCTTTCGCGTCGAGTCGAGGTCGCCGTTGTTGGTGACGACATAGTCGGCCACGGCCGCTTTTTGCTCGACCGGCAGCTGGGACTCGATTCGGGCGTTGGCTTCCATCGCCGTGAAGCCGTCGCGTGCGATCAGGCGAAGCCGTTGGATCGATTCCTCTGCGCTCACTACGATGAGGGCCGAAAACGCCTCGTACGCACGGGTTTCTACCAGCAGCGCAGCCTCGTAGAGCAGGTAGGGTGCAGGGCTGTTCCGATGCGCCATCATGTGTTTGGCGCCCGCAGCGCCAATGAGAGGGTGCATGATCGCGTTGAGAGCCTTGCGCGCTTCTTCGTCGTTGAAGACCATCTCGCCAACCTTCTCGCGATCGAGGCCGCCCGACTCGTCGAGCACCCCTTTTCCGAACTCGTCGACGATCATCTGCAAGCCCGGCTGCCCTGGTTCCACGACCTCGCGCGCCAGGTCGTCGGCGTCGACCACCGGAATGCCGAGGTCGGCAAACATGTCGGCAACGGTCGACTTCCCGCACGCAATTCCCCCCGTGAGCCCCACAACCGGTTTCATCGCCGCGCAGTATTGGGCATCGCCTGCTCCGAGCAAGAGGATTCGCGCTGTGCTACGCAGACCGAATGCGTGCCGTCGTACAGAGGGTCAGCGAGGCCAGTGTCACGGTCGAGGGGGAGCGGGTCGGGAGCATCGAGCGAGGCTTGCTCGTTTTTCTCGGCGCGGCGCAAGGAGATGAAGCGAAGGACGTGCAGTATAGCGCCGAAAAAATTGCAGGTCTGCGCGTGTTCCCGAACGACGATGGCCGCATGTCCTTGTCCGTCGTAGACGTCGGAGGTGCGGTGCTGGTCGTTTCCCAGTTCACGCTCTTTGGCGACGTTCGACGAGGGAGGCGGCCGTCCTTCGACGGCGCGGCAGACCCCGAAAACGCCGAGCTCCTCTACACGGACCTCGTCCAGCGTTTGCGTGACAAGGGGTTGCGGGTCGAAACGGGGACCTTTCGCGCCATGATGAGCGTTCATGCGACGATCGACGGTCCGGTGACCATCCAGATCGACAGCCGAAAGCTTTATTAGGCTTCGCGTTTTAGACGCGGCATAATCCCATCTCGATGCTGCGGTTCCTCAGCGAGCGACGCATTTGGGTGGTCGCGGCCTTCGTCGTGCTGGCGCTTGCGATCGGCTTCTGGATCTGGGGAATGCCACTCATTTCTGCGCGCGCGGCGGATGCCATCGCGGTGCGTCTCGGCGTCGATGTGCAAATCGAAGAGACGCGTTTGTCCGTCGGTGGCGTCGAGCTTCGGGGTATCGAGCTGAGCGGTCGCCACGGCGGATTCGTCGCGCGCATCGAGGCTGTCGAGGCGCGCATGAACCCGCTCAGCGCGTTGCTGCACGGCGTGAGCTCCGTTCGCTCAGTCTCCGCACGCCGCGTCGAAGTGACGGCGGACCTCAGTCATCCGGGGTTCGATGAGTCGATCGCGCAGCTTCGAACGAGCGATCCTCGTCCCAAAGCTGCTAGGACGTCCAGCAAGAGGGTGGGAGGCACGGGCAGGACCTACGATCTCGACCAGCTCACGCTCCGTGTGATCGACGGCGATGGGCATCTCGTATCCATGAGCGATGCAAGCCTGCACAAGGATGGCGATCGGATGCTAGGGCGATTTGGGGACGCGCTGCTGGGCGAGCGGAGCGGCGACCATGCGAGCGTCGGCCCGAGCTCGCTCGAGCTGACACGCAGCGGGGGCGCTTGGAAGATTGGCGAGCTCGAGATTCAAGGTGCAAGCGTGCGCTCTCTTCGAAACGGCGATGCCGATCAAAAAGCTTTGGCAACCCGGCTTCGAGATGCCCTGAGCGAGCTCCGCGACACGCCAAGCGGCGCCGAAAACGACAGCGAGCCCCCCGATTCGATTGCCCCTCCGGCCGGCGCCCGCCTCTTCGCGCGCTTGACCCCGGATGTTCGCGTCGCCGTTTCCGGGGTGCAAATCGAAAGCAGGACTCCGGCGGGTCACGTGGAGCGCATTCGTGATTTCCGTTTGGCCTTGGACGGGGCCGACGACGGCTGGTACCGGGTACGGGTCGGTGGGCAGACCTCCGACCGCGGAGCCCTGAAGGTCGACCTCGGCGTCATGCCGAACGAAGCACGCGCCGAGGGGAGCATCGAGCTACGCCAGATCTCACTCGCCGTCATCGCGCCGTTCGCACCCGAGATTCCGTTTTACGACGAAGACGTCGGCACGCTGAGCGCCGAGCTCGAGCTCGGCGCCAGCTCTCGTGAGCGGATCAGCATCGAAGGGCGCCTTCGCTTGCGCAAGCTCGCGCTCGATTCCGAGCGCATCGCAGCAGAGCCCGTGGACAACATCAACGTCGACTTCCGAGGAAAGGGGAACTGGTACCCCGGTGAGCGTCTTCTTCAAGTCGAGCGAGGCGAAGTCCGCATGGGAAAGGTCAGCCTTCTCATCGACGGCGAGCTCGAACGGACGCCGGACCACTACCGCGTCGACCTCACCGCCCGGCTTCCACCCACCCGCTGCAACGACGTGATCGGAGCCATCCCCGAGGACGTCTTGAGGTCCCTCACGCGCTTCGAGTGGTCGGGTACTTGGGGCGCGCTTGCGCATCTCTCCCTCGACTCGAGGGAGCTCGAAGCGACCGAGCTCTCGATTCGCGTTCGAAACCTGTGTCAGTTCGAGAAGACGCCCCGTTGGGTACGCATCGAGCGTTTTCGAGGACCTTTCCGTCACCGCGCCATAGAGCCTGACGATACCGTCTTCGAAATGCGCACAGGGCCCGGAACTCCGAACTGGGTGGCCCTCTCGGACACTAGCCCGTTCATGGCTGCGGCAGCGATCAGTCACGAAGACGGAGCATTCTACGAGCACGGTGGTTTCGCACCTTGGGCCATTCGCGACGCGCTGGTTCGGAACCTGCGGGAGGGCCGCTACGTCGTCGGGGCCAGCACAATCACGATGCAGCTCGCCAAAAACCTTTACTTGCAGCGCGAGAAGACCATCGCCCGGAAAGTGCAAGAGGTGATTCTGACCTGGTGGCTCGAGAACGCCCTCAACAAGGATGAGATCCTGGAGCTCTATCTCAACGTGATCGAGTACGGCCCGGCCGTGTATGGTCTCCAACACGCCTCGGCGTACTACTTCGGACGCCATCCTATCGAGCTCAGCCCTGCGGAATCCGCCTTCCTCGCGTGCATGCTCCCGTCGCCTAAGCGCTACCATGTGTCGTATGAACGCGGCGCGCTCACTCGCTCGATGAGAAGCAAGATGCGGCGTCTCCTCGAGCACATGGCAAAGCGAGAGCGCATCGGTCCCGAAGCGCTCGAGTACGGGCTGCAGGAGCTCGAGGACTTTCGCTTTCGTCGTCAGGGTGACCCGATGCCCGGCGCGCGAGTGCTCCCGCCGCTCGGCGCACCCGAGTTTCCCGATCCGGAGGCGCTCGACCCGTTTGAGAACCTCTTCATCGAGCCCTAGCCGCGCTCGCGTTTGAAAATTCTCGCCTCACCGCAGAAAGCGCAGGTCATTTATTGGGCGGACCCGAGGGCTGAGGGTAAACACGTCCGAGGCGCTGGGGTCGGCAGTGAATCGACCCCATTTCATTGCGTCCGAGGGATTATGCAAGGGTTGCTTGGCGTTGGTGGGTTCGTGCGACTCGTTTTCGTGCTCGGTTTGCTGGTCGTCGCTTCCGAGGCGGCGGCGCAGGAGGAGTCCCCCGGCGTCATCGTGATCACGGCGAGCGACGACGCGACTTCGGGGGCGGCGATTCGCATCGACGGGGAGCCCTCGGGCAACGTGCCGCTGCGAAAGACGCTCACCCCCGGACGTCACCTGGTCCAAGTGGGCAAGCGCGGTTTCGTGACCTTCTCGAAATGGGTGGAGCTGGTGGCTGGGCAGGTGATCACCATCCCGGTGACGCTTCAGCCTGCCGAGGCGAAAACCGGCTCGCTCCTGATTACGGCCGATGTCACGGGATTGCCCGTGTACATCGATGGACAGCGACGAGGGGGCACGCCTTTGGTCGTCGACGGCCTCACCGAGGGCGAGCACGTCGTCGAAATCAAGAGTCCAGGCGAAGGCTACCAGCCGTTCTCCCAGGTCGTCAGCATCAAGCCGGACCAGCGCACGACCATCGAAGCCACCATACGACTCGCTCCAGACCTCGGCAGCCTACGCGTGATCGCAAACGTACCGGGTTCGATCATTCGTCTCGACGGCGTCGAGATCGGCGTGGCGCCTGCAGCAAAGGGCGGCCTGTCGCCCGGCGAGCATACCGTCACTGCCGAGGCGAGCGGATACGAGAGTGTCACCCAAACCGTCACCGTCATCGCCGGGCGAGAGCGGGTGGTCTCGCTGAGATTCACGACGCCGAGCACCGAGATCCCCCGCATCCTCATTCGTGCCAGCGTCCCGGACGCGACGGTCACAATCGACGGAGAGGAATACGGTAACCCGCCGATCACCATCGAGCCGGCGGAGCTCGGTACGCATTCCGTCGTCGTGCGAGCACCGGGGTATCGCGAAGTGCGCCGCACCTGTTCGGTGGGTCCAAGCCGGAACTGCGAGATCTATGCGGAGCTCAACGCGCTCGGAGTCCCGGTTCGAGTCGAAGCCAACGTCTCCAATGCGCAGCTCTACATAGACGGCGAGCTTCGTGGCCCCGTGCCCTGGGAAGGCGATTTGGTTGCCGGAATCCATCAGCTCGAAGTCCGAGCCGAAGGCCAGGAGGACTACGTCGAGCAGATTCGGCTCCAGAAATCGCCCCGCGTCCGTCTGATTCAGGTCATCCTCACCCCGGCCGTCATCTCGGATGCGTCGACTGGTCGAGACAAGACCCAGGCCCGTGAGGACCCGCTCCGTAATACTGTCACGCACGCCGGAGGGCCTACCCCGGCGGGCGTCGCCACCCTCGATTTCTCGACGGGCTGGCCCTGGCTGGCCTGGGTCGGCCTGCGCGCCGGGCTGACGGATTTCCTCGACGTCGGGATATCGGTCCAAACCTTCGGGCGTCTAACCGATTTCACGCTGAGCACGAAAGCCGGATGGCGCGTGTCGCCGAATTTCTCCGTTGGCGGAGATCTGCAGATCGGCGGCGGCATTGGGCCGGCGCGCCGGGACGGAGACGGCAACAGGCGCCCGACCAACAACTTCTTCATCAGCCTGGACGCGATTTTCAGCGTTCACTTCCCGCCTCGTGGCGCCTTCTCGGTTTGGATAGCTGGGGACTTCCACAGCGACCGATGGGACTTCGACGGTCGCAATAGCAACGACGCTGTGAGAAACTCCAGAGAGAACTTCGCGCGCGCCAGGCTCGGCGGCTCGCTGGAAATCGTCGTGACGAAGAAATGGAACGTTTGGATTGAAGTGGAGGGCATCGTCGCCGGCAGGCGTCGGCCCATTCTCGGTGACATCTTCGGAGCTGGCCGCCCGGACTCGCTGATTTACGGGCAGTTCGGAGCGACCTTCAAGTTCGGTAGTCCGAAGGGGGGGTCGTGATCGACGGCCACTTCATCGTGATTGAAGGCATCGACGGATCGGGTACGAGCACGCAGTGCTCGATTCTGGCAGACCGCCTCACCGACAAAGGCCTCCCCGTTCACACCACGCGCGAGCCGAGCGACGGACCGATTGGGGTGCTCATCCGTCAGGTCTTGACGGGGAGGGTGGTCGTCTCGGGTCGCCAGGGGGCGCGCCCGTTCAACTGGGCGACCATGGCTGCGCTGTTTGCGGCCGACCGACTCGATCACCTCGAGGCCGAGGTCATCCCCAATTTGACCGACGGGGTCACGGTCATTTGCGATCGCTATGATCATTCCTCGGTGGCTTATCAAACGGTGAGCGGGGGAGGCGGTGAAGACATTTCGAGCTGGGTGCTCGCGCTCAACCGACACGCCAAACGCCCTGACCTCACGCTCGTTTTCGATGTCGACCCCACCGCTGCTGCGGGCCGCCGCGAGACACGATCCGGCAGCCCCGAGCTGTACGAAGTCGATGAAATGCAGGTCGAGCTCGCCGAGTTTTACGGGAAAATCGACGAACTTTTTCCAAATGATACCATTCGACACATCGATGCGAACTGCGGCATCGAAGCAGTCGCCGAGGCGGTCTGGGCCGAGGTGATGGCGCTGCGAGGAGAATCCACATGAGCCGTTACCTATTGCTGTCATTCGCCATTGCCTTGGTCGCTTCCATCGCTGGCATCGCGGGCTGCGAAACCACGAAGCTGCAGCGAGACATGCTCGAGGACTCCACCTGGGAGACCTCCGAGGGTGACGAGGACTGGAACGCCGAGAAGAAGCGGCGCAGTCGCAAAGAGAGAAAGCAAGACGAGGCTTGGGAAAAGCGCAACACGCCCATGGAGGCGGTGCCCGCCGCGGAAGAGCCGAAGCCCGAGAGCGATCTCGGTCAGCCATACCGACGCGTGACCGAAGGCGTGATCGCACGCGCAGAGCTCGTGCCCGTCCTCGACGGCGGCCTTGGCCGCTTCCTGCAGAACGTTCAGACCGAGCCGACGTTCCACCAGGGCGCATTCGTCGGCTTCCGCATCGTCAGCCTGTTCCCCGGTGAGCCTGCGTTCGCATCGCTCGACCTTCGCCCTGGGGACACCGTCACACGCATCAATGGCAAGCCCATCGAGCGGCCCGAGCAGGCGATTGCGGTCTGGGAGGAGCTGCGAACGGCGTCGAATCTCATCGTCGACTATCGACGAAACGGTGAGTCCCACGCGCTGCGCTTTGCAATCGTTGACGAGGGCTGAGTTCGACTCCATCGTTCCACGGTGGAGCCCGCCCATCCGCTTGCCATCGATCGGCGTTTTGCCATCGGAGCGTCCGCGCTTTTGGCCTACACGGTCGCAGTCGTGCTCTGGGGGGCCTACGTCCGTGCAACGCTCTCGGGAGACGGCTGTGGTGACCACTGGCCGCTGTGCAATGGGGTCGCTATCCCGGTCGACCCCTCGCTCAAGACGGTCATCGAGCTGACGCACAGGGTGACCTCGGGTCTGTGTTGGATTTGGACCTTCGTGATGTGGGTCGTCGCACTGCGCGTCTTCTCGCGCGGTCAGGCGACGCGTTCAGCGGCAGGGTGGAGTCTGTTCTTCATGACCACCGAAGCTCTGGTCGGAGCCGGCCTCGTATTGTTTCGCATGGTGGCCGACAACCCTTCGACGGCGCGCGGCGCCTGGATGGCGGCGCACCTGATCAACACCTTCTTGCTCCTCTCGGCCCTCACGTGGATGGCGTACAGTGCCTGGCGCGAAGGAGGGGCCCGATTCCCGAACGACACACGTTCGCACTGGGTTCTCGGCGGGGCGGCGACGGTCGTTTTGTTGGTGGGCGTAAGTGGCGCGATCGCGGCGCTCGGCGACACCCTGTTTCCAGCATCGAGTCTCGCAGATGGGCTCCGCGAGGACTTCTCACCAACCGCGCATGTCTTTTTACGCCTTCGCCTTTGGCATCCGGTGATCGCCGTATTCGGCTCCGGCTATTTGATTTGGCTCGCGGCCGACTTGCTTCGACGCAGGCCAGACCCACCCGTCCCGAAGTTGGCGATGATCCTGGGCGGCCTGGTGCTGATCCAAATAGCAGTGGGGCTGCTCAACGTCGCGCTCCTCGCGCCGGTGCCGATGCAGCTCGCGCATCTCCTGATCGCCGATGCGACGTGGATCACGTTAACCCTTCTTGCACTTTCCTCACGGCCGCCCATCTCCAGTGCTAACCTGGCTTCGTGAGCGATCCATATCTCGGCAAAGAGGTGGCTGGCCAGTTCCGCATCGTCGAGAAGATCGGCAAGGGCGGCATGGGCGCGGTCTACAAGGCCGAGCAACCCGACATGAATCGCTACGTCGCGATCAAGATCCTCCATTCCCGGTATCTCACTAGAAGCGATTTGGTTTCTCGATTTCGTCGTGAGGCTCGGGCGATGAGCCAGCTCTCGCACCCCAACACGGCGCGCGTGTTTCTATACGGTCAGCTCGACGACGGCGCGTGCTACTTCGTGATGGAGCACTTAGTCGGCCAGAACCTCGCGCAGCTGGTCCGTGCAGAGGGCGCGATGAAGCCCCAGCGCGCCGTTCGCATCATGTCGCAGGTCTGCGGCGCGCTCGAAGAAGCGCACCAGGCGGGGATCATCCATCGCGATCTGAAGCCGGAGAACGTGTTCGTGACCACCCAGGGGGGCATACGCGACTTCCCGAAGGTGCTGGATTTCGGCCTCGCGAAAGTCACCGAGCGGCAGATGCGGCCGGGGTCGATGGTACTCACCCAGCAAGGCATGGTCTTCGGCACTCCAGAGTTCATGAGCCCGGAGCAAGCGCACGGCAAAACGCTCGATGCACGCTCCGACATCTACTCGCTGGGCGTCATCCTCTACGAGCTGCTCACCGGGAAGCTGCCTTTCGATGCAAAGCAGCCTATCGAATTCATCCAGCTGCACGTCAACGCGACGCCGATTCCGTTTGCGGAGCGCCTTCCGGGGGCGGTGTTTCCGCCGGGCCTCGAAGAGGTGGTCATGGCGGCACTGGCCAAGAACCCGGAGGAGCGATACGCGTCGGCGGCCGATTTTGCCGCAGCGCTAGAGGGTGTGCTCCAGCTCGAGGCGGGAGAGCGGGGCTCGATCTCGCTTCCGACTCCCGTTCCGGCTGCGCCCATCGCGAAGCCCGCGCCGCCCATCGCAGCGCCGTCGAGCCAAGCGAATCGCCGCCCGAGCCGGGTTGCGCTGCTCGTCGGCATCGTTGTCGCGGTCGCTGGCGTCGTCGCGCTGCTCGCGGTTTTCGGCCCCGGGTCCTGAGCGGCGCGCAGGCCATTCTTGACCAGTCGGCGCGCTGGCCCTAAGCCGCCTGCGGCTGGGAGTTTGACCGTGTCAGCGCGGAGCGTCAGAGTCCGCGCCCGCCTCCAGCCAGGACCACCATGACCGTAGCGATTCGCCAAGCCACGATGATGCTGACCGTGCGCGATCTGATCGCGCTCACCAAGCCGAGGATCACGCTCATGGTCTTGGTGACGGCGGCCGGCGGCATGTGGCTCGCGCCAGGCTCGCTCGGCCTCGGCTCGATGACGGTGATGCTCCTCACCACGGGAATGGTCGTTGGCGCGGCCAACACGCTCAACTGCTACTTGGAACGCGATACCGATCGCCTGATGGCACGGACGGCCAGCCGTCCGCTCCCCGACCGGCGGCTCGAACCCTCCTGGGCGCTGGCCCTCGGGCTCGTGATGGGCCTGTTCGCGGTGCCAACCCTCACACTCGCGGTCAACCCGATGACCGGCCTGCTCGGGTTCATCGCACTGTCGAGCTACGTGGCGATCTATACGCCCATGAAGCAGTACACCCCTGCGGCCCTTTACGTCGGGGCCGTTCCCGGTGCACTCCCACCACTCATGGGCTGGACGGCCGTCACCGGCAGCATCGACCTGCCGGGCCTGCTCCTGTTCGGCATCCTGTTTTTTTGGCAGATTCCGCACTTCATCGCGATCTCGATCTTCCGGCAAGAAGAGTACGAGCGCGCCGGCCTCAAAGTCTTGCCCTCGGTTCGAGGCATTCGCGCAGCCAAGGTGCAATCCGCGGTCAATGCCGGAGCCCTCTGGGCGGTCTCACTGCTCTTGGTGCCTTACGGCCTGGCCGGCGGCTTGTACCTCTCGGCCGCCGTGGTTCTGGGCGCCTACTTCTTTTGGATGGCGCTGCTCGGCTTCAAGGCCGAAGATACGCAGGCCTGGTCCAAGAGGTTCTTCTTTGCGTCCCTCATCTACCTCACTGGGCTGTTCGCGGCCCTGATCATCGATGCGCTCTAGGGCACTCGGCCTCCCTCTGATCGCGGTCCTCGCGGTCTTCGCGCTCGTCGGCTGCACGAAGCGAAGCGCAAAGGACATCCCCGTCCTCGGTCAGCTTCCCACGTTTTCGCTCCTCGATCAGAACGAGCAGACGTTCGACCGTGCGTCGATGGAAGGCAGGCTTTCGGTCTCGGCCTTCGTATTCACCCATTGTCGATCGTCTTGCCCACGTATCACGGCCCACATGAAGGGGCTCCAGTCCCGGCTTTCGGACGTCGCAAGCGTCCAATTCGTCTCCGTCAGCGTCGATCCGCGCAACGACACTCCGGAGGTCATCAAAGCCTACATGACGAAAAACGAGCTCGACGAGAGCAACTGGCGTTTCGTCACCGGCGAAGAGGAGGTGATTCGGCACGTCGTCGTGGATGGCTTCCGGGTCGGCCTTGGGGACGCGGACAGCGAGGCCGCGGGCGCCGAGGAGATCATGCACTCGAATTCCTTCGTCTTGGTCGACCAGGAGGCTCAGGTTCGGGGCTACTACCGCGCCAATAACGACGGGATTGGGGATCTCGAGCGCGATCTGCGGGCTCTCACCGCCGTCACGCCACCCAAGCGTTGATAGCGCAGCGCTTCGGTGTTAAGCCGGCGACATGAGTGAACCCATCCCGGTCGCGCGGCGACTCAGCGTCGTAAAACCTTCTGCCACCGTCGCGGTTGCCCAGCGGGCGCGCGAGCTCAAAGCGCAGGGCATCGATGTGCTTTCCTTCAGTGTGGGTGAGCCGGACTTCGACACGCCCGTGCACATTCGCGAAGCCGCCAAGCAAGCAATCGACTCCGGGGCCACCCGCTACACGGCGGCGCGCGGGACCGTCGAGCTTCGAGAAGCGATCTGCGATGCGTCGGCAAAGCGACGTCCGGGCGTGAGCTACGATCCTTCCGACGTCGTCGTCTCGGTCGGGGCCAAGCACACGCTCTTCAATCTGGCGTTGGCGCTCTACGACGAGGGCGACGAGGTCATCATCCCGGCGCCGTACTGGGTGAGCTACCCGGAGCAAGTCCGGCTAGCAGGTGCGGAGCCGGTGATCGTTCCAACGAGCGAAGAGCAGGGTTTCCGCATGACGCCCGAAATGCTGCGCGCCGCGATCACCCCGAAGACCAAAGCACTCATCCTCTGCTCGCCGTCGAACCCCACGGGCGCGGCGTACTCGGGCGAGCAGCTCCGTGCGCTCGCCGATGTTGCGGCCGAGCACGACTTCTGGATCATCGTCGACGAGATCTACGGGCAGCTCGTGTACGGAGGCTTCGAGCAGAAATCGATCGTCGAGGTCGCACCCGAGCTCAAAGACCGCATCATCATCGTCGACGGGGTCAGCAAGACCTTCGCCATGACGGGCTGGCGCATCGGCTGGATGCTCTCTCCTGCGTACGTCGCAAAGGCGTGCGAGAAGATCCAAAGCCAATCGACCACCAACCCGAGCTCCATCGCTCAAAGCGCTGCCATCGCTGCGCTCCGAGGCCCCTGGGAGCCATTGGAAGAGATGCGCCAAGCCTTCGAGGCGCGGCGAAGCATCATCGTCGAGGGGCTCAACGCAATCGAAGGAATCAGCTGCGGGACACCGGAAGGGGCCTTCTACGCCTTCGCGAACGTGCAGGGCCTCATCGGCAAGCAGGGCGGGGGAAAGCAGCTCGAAACCGACCTCGATGTGGCAGGCTATCTGCTCGAGGAAGCGCGCTGCGCCGTCGTGCCAGGGACCGCGTTCGGCGCGCCCGGCTTCGTGCGCATTTCGTACGCGGCGTCGAACGACATGATTCGTGAGGGGCTGAAGCGAATGGGCGAGGCGGTTGGGAAGCTGAGCTGAGCTTCGGCAGCGTGAGCCGTCAGCGTGAACCCTGTGCGAGCGCGATCGCCGTTCGCGTGAGCAGCGCGACGCCCAGAACCGTCATCAAGAAGGCACTCGGGGTCCTCGGGGCGTAGCCGGCGCTCAGCAGCAAGAGGAGCGCTCCGCCGAGCTGTCGGCACGGCCCGTCCTTGGACAGCGTCGCCGAAACGGTCACTGCGGCGCCGACGCTCAGCGGGATCGCATAGAGGATGAAGTCTCGATCGGGCAAGAAGTCGAGTCGGAGCGCGCCGTACAGCAAGTCGGGGAGGTTTCGTCCCACCGCGTACTTCCACGCGATCGTTCCCGCCGCGACGATGCCCCCAGCGAGCGCGGACAGGGCGATCGCAGCCTTGCCGCGCAGCTCTCGCCAGGGAATCGAGATGGCAAACCCAAGTGCGATGGGTACCGCAAGATAGGCCAGCTCACCAGACCAGCGAAACGCGTTGGAGAGACGCTCGGTGTGCTCCCAGTAGTTGCGTTCGCCAAGCAGGCTCACCGCCATGGACAGGACGCCGCTCAGTGCAGCGACGAGCGTCAACAGCAATGCGACCAAGACGGGGCGGGTAGAGCGCCATTGCATTCCAGCGAGGACGAGTAGGAGGATAGTTGCGTTGGCGAGGCCCGCGACCACGATGACCAGCTCGGGTCTGGTCCATGCGCGAGGCAAGAACGTCATCAACGTGAGGATGGGAACGAGAAGCCAGCCGAAGCTTGCGATGCCCGCGCGCGCAGAAAACGGGAGGCTGCTCTTCGGCGACGAAAGCGATGCGAGGCAGAACCCCAGCGCGACGAGGGCGCTCACCACGCTGAGATTGCGCGCGAAGCCACCCCAGGTATCGAGCCGAACGAGCGCATGGGTCGACCAGGTATCGTGGCCCATGAGAATCAGCACTCGATTGATGATCAGGTCCGCGAGCGCAGAGACGCCCGCCATCCATGCCAGGGGAGGGGCCAGCGCGAGCTGGGGCGAGCCTTGCTCTTTTGCGGGCGCGACGGCGGCCACGGCGGCTAGCGATGAGTCGATGCCCTCGGTCAAGATTTAGGGACCCTACGCTGGCAATCTAGCGTATTCAAGGCTCTCTGCTAGAACCGCTCAGATGACCGCCGTGCGCAACGACTGGACGCGAGACGAAGCCCGTGCGCTTCACGATCTGCCACTCACCGATCTTCTGTTTCGGGCGCAAGAAGTTCATCGTGCAACGCAGCCGCGCGATGCGGTGCAGCTCTGCTCGCTGCTCTCCATCAAGACCGGAGCCTGCCAAGAGGACTGCTCGTATTGCCCGCAAAGCTCCAAGTACGACACCGGCGTGGAAGCGGAGCGGCTGATGGACGTTGCAGACGTGCTAGGCAAAGCGCGCGAGGCCAAAGACGCCGGCGCCAGCCGTTTTTGCATGGGGGCGGCATGGCGCAGCCCAAAGAAGGGGAGCCGGCAATTCCAGCAGGTGTTGGAAATGGTACGTGGGGTGCGTGCGCTCGGCATGGAGGCATGTGTCACTCTAGGAATGCTCGATGATGAGCAAACCCAGGAGCTGAAGGACGCCGGCCTCACCGCGTACAATCACAACCTCGACACCTCCGAGGAGTACTACGGCGAAATCATCACGACCCGCACCTACAAGGACCGGCTCGACACCATTGCTCGGGTTTCCGACGCTGGGATCTCCGTCTGCGCCGGGGGCATCATCGGCATGGGCGAAAGCATCGACGATCGCGTCGGCATGCTGGTGACGCTGGCCAATCTGTCTCCGCAGCCCGAGAGCGTTCCAGTCAATGCGCTCGTAGCGGTCCCAGGAACTCCTCTAGGGGACCAAAAGCCGGTCGATTCGCTCGAGCTCGTTCGCATGTGCGCTACCGCGCGCATCATGATCCCAGGGGCGCGTGTTCGGCTCTCGGCTGGGCGGGCTTCCCTCAGCCGCGAGGCACAGCTGCTCTGTTTCATGGCGGGCGCCAACAGTGTTTTCTTCGGCGACAAGCTGCTGACGACGGGGAACCCGGACCACGACGCAGACCTGAGCTTGCTCCGCGATGCGGGCCTCTCAGCCTTGGTCTCGGCGTCCGACGCCGCTGAGTGAAGCCTTTTCATCTGGAATCATTGAGCTTTTGGCAGGCCATGCTATTGAATTTGATTTGCAACATCTATCGCGTATAAAGAAACCATGCTCGTGTGCCACTGCCATGCGGTCAACGACCGAACGATTCGCCAATGCGTCAACAACGGCGCGCGTAGTGAGAACCAAGTGCGAGAGGCCTGCGGCGCAGGTTCCAGCTGCGGCAGCTGCAGGCCGGCGATCGATCGCCTGATCGAGCTTCACCACGACTCCCAGAGCGGGCTCGGCGGCAGCGGCGCGCAGGGCTGACCTCGCCGCGAAGCGCCGAGTTCGCGCTGATAACGCATATCAAGTTCAGCTTTGACGCATTGCCAGGGGCGAGGGCGGTCTCTATGTTCCCGCGAAGGGAGTTACATGAAGGGCAACGACGAAGTCATCACCGTGCTCAACGAGGTCCTCACCTCTGAGCTTACCGCCATCAACCAGTACTTCATCCATTCGAAGATGTGCGAAGACTGGGGCTTCCAAAAACTCGCTGCGAAGAAGCGCGAGGAGTCGATCGAGGAGATGAAGCACGCCGACATCGTCTTCTCGCGAATCTTGTTCCTAGAGGGCGTGCCCAACATGCAGCGCTACTTCCCGGTGAAGGTTGGCGAAGATGCGATTGAACAGCACCGGGCCGATCTCGAGGTCGAATACGACGCGGTCAAACGTCTCAACGCCGGGATCGCAACTTGTGCGGAGAAGGGCGACAACGGTACCCGCGAGCTCCTGCAAACGATTCTTCAGCAAGAAGAAGAAGGCATCGACTGGCTCGAAGCTCAGCTCCATCTCGTCGAAATGATTGGCAAGGAGCGATACCTCGCCGAACAGATGGGCGACGGCGCCTAGCCCCCGCTCCTACGCCTGCTAAAAGCCTAGCGATGAACGCGCACCCGCTCGCAGGCCAGCCAGCGCCGCCCAATGTTCTCGTCGACGTCGCAAAGCTCATCGCTGCGTACTACGACGACAAACCCGACTCCGATGAGCCCAGCCATCGCGTGAGCTTCGGCACCTCCGGGCACCGTGGCTCCTCGTTTCGCCGCAGCTTCAACGAGGCTCACATTCTCGCGACCACCCAAGCGATCTGCGACTATCGCCGGACCGAGGGAATTGACGGCCCGCTCTACATCGGCATCGACACACACGCGCTGTCAGCGCCGGCCGGCAGGACCGCGCTCGAGGTCCTCGCCGCAAACGACGTCGAGACCTGCATGGCGCCGGAGGGCCACTTCACGCCAACTCCGGCTATTTCGTTTGCGATTCTCGAGCACAACCGAAACAGCGCGAGCGATGGCGACGGGATCGTCGTGACGCCCTCGCACAACCCGCCCGAAGATGGCGGCTTCAAGTACAACCCGCCGCACGGCGGGCCCGCAGACACCGAGGTCACCTCCTGGATCGAACGCCGGGCCAATCAGCTCTTGGCAGCGGGGCTCAAAGACGTGCGACGCCTCAGCTACGAGGCCGCGCTTCGCTCCGATTCCACGCACGTCCACGATTTCATCACGCCCTATGTAGAGGCCCTCGAGACCGTCCTCGACATGCGGGCGATTTCGAGCGCCGGCCTCAGAATCGGCGTCGACCCGATGGGCGGCGCGGGCATCGAGTACTGGCCCCGCATCGCGCAGCATTACGATCTTCGGCTGGAGATCGTGAACGACGCAATCGACCCGACGTTTTCATTCATGACGCTCGATCGCGATGGGAAGATCCGCATGGATTGCTCTTCGCCTTACGCGATGGCCAGTCTGGTCGATCTCCGAAATCAGTACGACATCGCTTTCGGCAACGATACCGACTTCGACCGGCACGGGATCGTGACGAGTAGCTGGGGGCTTCTCAACCCGAACCATTACCTCAGCGTTGCGATCAGCTATCTGTTCACCGAGCGAGGCTGGGATGCGCGAGCAGCGATCGGAAAAACGCTCGTGAGCAGCGCGATGATCGACCGCGTCGCCAAGGACCTGCGCCGCCGGCTTGCAGAGGTCCCCGTCGGCTTCAAATGGTTCGTTCAAGGCTTGCTCGACGGCTCTTACGGATTCGGCGGGGAGGAAAGCGCGGGTGCCTCGTTCCTGCGCAAAGATGGCAGCGTTTGGACGACCGACAAGGATGGCATTCTTCTGAACCTTCTCGCCGCGGAGATCACCGCCACCACGGGCCAAGACCCAGGCGAGTGCTACCAGAGCCTCACCAGGCAGTTCGGCGCGCCCGTGTATGAGCGCATCGACGCGCCCGCGACGCCCGAACAGAAAGCCGCCCTCAAGGGGATGAGCGAGTCGGACCTCGATGCCTCGGAGCTCGCCGGCGAACCCATCGAACAAGTCCTCACCAAGGCGCCAGACAACGATGCCGCAATTGGTGGGCTGAAGGTCACCACGGCCAACGGCTGGTTCGCCGCGCGGCCGTCCGGCACCGAGGATGTGTACAAGATCTACGCGGAAAGCTTCACCGGCCGTGAGCATCTGGCGTCGATTCAAAAGGAAGCCAAAGAGCTCATCGGCCGCGTGTTCGAACAGAGCGCGACCGCTTGAGCGCCTAGCCCAATCGTGTTTCACTCCGCCGCGTGGTAGCGCTCGTAACCGGTGGAGGCGGCCGCCTGGGTAACGTTCTGGTTCGAAGGCTTCTCGAGCGCGGTGAAAAGGTACGGGTTTTGGAGCCAGGAGGCTTGCCCGAATCCCTGAGGGGTCTCGACATCGACTTTTCGTCTGGTTCGGTGCTCGACGCTGGCGACGTCGCGCACGCCGTCGACGGCACGGGGGTCGTCTATCATCTCGCAGCCAAAATCGACCTCAGCCCCAAAAAAGACCCGATGATGTACAGCATCAACGTCGAGGGCACGAGAAAAGTCGTGGACGCTTGTCTTGCTCGCAAGCTGAGGTTGGTACACACGAGCTCACACCATGCGCTCGAGCGCGAGCCCCTCGATGAGCCGCTCACCGAAGACAAACCGCTCGCTCTGAACGAGAAGTGCGAATACCACCGTTCCAAAGCCATCGGCGAAACCATCGTCCTGGACGCCTGTCAGCGCGGGCTCGATGCCGTGATCGTGAACCCCGGCTCGATGATCGGTCCGCACGACTACGGGCCATCGATGATCGGCGCAGCTCTCATCGACATGTACCTCGGTCGCGTTCCCGTCCTGCTCGACTTGCTGAGTGACTATGTCGATGTGCGTGACGTAGCCGACGGCATGATCTCGGCCGCACAAAGAGGACGGCGCGGCGAGCGATACTTCCTCACCGGCGACGTCATTCCCATCATGGAGATGGCCTCGCTCTACGGAGAGATCACGGGGGTAAAGATGCCTGCCCGTGCGTTGCCGCTTTGGGTGGGATGGGCCCTTCTGCCAATCTCGCTTCTGGGTAGCGCCATCACGAATAAGGAGCCCTTCCTCACGGCCGACATGCTCAGGGCCAGTGTGTCGAATGAAGTCGTCTCACACGACAAGGCCCATCGCGAGCTCGAGTACACGATTCGCACGCTCCGCGAATCACTCACCGATGCAGTCGCGTGGTATCGGGAGCGGGGCTGGCTCGACGGACGATGATGCGGGTTTCGCCGTTGACATGCTGCCCGTGCTACACATGAATCAGCCATGAGCGGAAGGGAGCCAAAGCGCCATCAGGACCTCGAAGACGTGATCGATGTGATCGCTGCGTCTTACGACGGCGACGAGGAAATCAACAACCTCGATAGCGCCGCCCTTCCAAACAAGCGCGCGGTCATCGAGGCTTTCAATCACATCACACCCGTCATCTACATGGGTTTCTACACGACCCGCGCCCTGAACCGCACCAATCTTCGCTACGCGATAAGCGAGCACCTGTATCCAGCGCAAGACATCTTGGTGGAGCAGATCGATCGTGCGATTCGCTACCAAGAGCGCATGGGTCAGGTGTCTGACACGAAGCCTGAAGGCTGGAGCGAAGATGTCGTCTTGCGTCTCTTCCAGAAGATCCCCGAGCTGCGGCGTGTTCTAAATACAGACATTCGAGCTGCGTACGATGGAGATCCTGCTGCGGCCAGCATCGAAGAGGTGATTTTCAGCTATCCGAGCGTACAGGCCATAACTGCGTATCGCGTCGCCCACGAGCTGTGCATGTCCAACGTCCCGATGATTCCCCGAATCATCACGGAGCACGCGCACAGCAAATCTGGCATCGACATCAACCCTTGCGCGCAGATTGGCGAGAGCTTTTTCATCGACCACGGTACCGGGGTCGTGATCGGCGCAACGGCCGTCATCGGCCGCAACGTGAAGCTCTACCAGGGCGTGACCCTCGGAGCGCTCAGTGTATCTTGGGACGAAGCGCGTGGTTGCCATGGAACGAAAAGGCACCCCACGATCGAGGATGACGTGACGATCTACGCCGGAGCGTCCATCCACGGGGGCGACACGATCATCGGGAAGGGCTCGGTGATCGGCGGTAACGTTTGGCTGACCAAGTCTGTTCCGCCAGGGTCGAAGATCTTCGGCCGGGCGAAGTAGAGGATCGGACGAGCTAACTGGCTTCGCCGAGCTTCTCTCTGACCTTGTCGTAGACAGCCTTGAGGTTGATCAGCTCACTGAGCTCGTCTTCGCCGATGGTAATCTCGTAGTCCTTTTCGACATCCGCAACGATTTCGATCGCCATCATGCTGTCGATCCCCAAGTCTGCGAACGGCGTATCCTCCGGGATATCCTCGACTTCCGTTACCTCGGTGATGATCTGCCTCAGCTTGTTTTTAAGCTCGTCCGACATGACGCCCGTATATGCTTGCCTTCACCAAGAGCGTCAAGCATTTGAAAACTGGCCGACTGGCCTGTTTCGAATGTGGTCAAGACGGGAATTTACGGTACCTTGTGCCCCGCAGGTCTCATGAGTTGGATTTCCGAAAAGGCGCAGAGCGAGTTGACGCGCGTCCGCGACGCGCAGGACAAGAAAATCTATCCGTATTTCCGTCCGTTCGAGTCCGGCGGGCTGCACACGACGATCGCCGGGAAGCCGATCGTGAACTTCAGCTCCAACGACTATCTCGGCCTGACGACCCATCCGAAGGTCAAAGAGGCGGCCAAGGGCGTCATCGATCAGTTCGCCTGCGGTCTCAGCTCGTCCCGCGTCCAGGCCACGGCAACCTTGCACGTGGAGCTCGAGAACCGACTGGCGGCCTGGTTCGGGTTCGAGAAGTCGCTGATCTTCACGACCGGCTATCAGGCAATGGTCGGCACCATCATGTCGCTGGCCGACAAAGACACTACGGTGGTCCTCGACAACTTGAGCCACGCATGCATCTTGGACGGCACCTTCTTGGCTGCTGGCACACCGATGCGTGCGCCCGAGGTTCGATTCTTCAATCACAATAGCGCCAAGGCCCTCGATCGCGTCCTTAGAAAACGAGATCGGAAGAACGCGCTGGTTCTGATCGAGGGCATCTATTCGCTCGACGGCGACGAGGCCAAAATTCAGGAGTTCATCGAAGTCTGCGCGCAGCATGAGAACGTCGCGATTGTCTGTGACGATGCGCACGGCACGGGCACGCTCGGTGCTGGAGGCCGAGGCATCATCGAGAAATACGGCCTCGAAGGGCAGATCCCCGTCGTGATCAGTACCTTTTCGAAGACGCTTGGCGGCATCGGAGGCATTCTGCTGGGCGAGGCCGACGTCGTCGACTTCATCAAGCACACGGCGCGCTCGTTCCTATTCAGCGCGTCCTTGCCGGTTCCGATCGTGGCCGCAGCCGGTGCGATTCTCGACATGCTCGAGGCCGACGGCGAGGCTCTGGTCAGTGAGCTTCACGAAAAGGCGGCGTACATGCGCAAGGGCCTCATCGACATCGGCCTCGACCTCGGAGAAAGCAACACCCACATCATGCCGATCATGATTCGCGACGATATCAAAGCGATGATGACGCACGTGGGGCTCCTGGAAAACGGCGTGCTGATGGTTCCGATCATGTACCCGGCCGTGAAAGAAGGCGAAGAGCGCCTCCGATTGAACGTGACTCGCGGTCACAGCTATGAGGACATGGACATGGCGCTGGACCTACTGCGCACCTTCGCCAATTCGTTCTCACTCGTCGGCGAGCCCGCGAAATACGCCGCCACTTAGCGGCAATCGTCCACGATACGATCGGAAAACGGCTCGCGACGGGCGTGCTCGCGGGCGTACCGGAACGCCGGCGAACACGACGCGGGGGTTCGACGGACGGGGCGGCTTGCAAAGGTGGCCGGAGGGGCTTGGGGCCTGGGGCCACGCAAGCCGCCCCTCGGAGCTCGCGCCAATCGGGGGTGGTTGCTGTCTTGCCGATTGTCACTCACACGCCGCCGAACCCCCACATCGCGTTCGCCGGCGCCCCTCCATCCATATCCATTCAATAGGAGAAAGCCTCGGGATGGGCAGCACAGCGATTGGGCCGGCGCCTAGTCGTATGTCGACTTTGGGTGCCGTGGCGACGGGGCGCCCAATCGCGAGCACGCCCGTCGCGAGGCTTTCTCCGATCGTATGTTTGGCTCCGCTATGGAGCTACGATCGCTTTGGGCGCTGCCATGATGTTCCAGGTCATTCGGGACATTGGGATGTCTCGCGCGAGGATGACTTCGCGTTTGGCGCGACCACGGATCCACACGTAGCGCCGGAGCTCGCCTTGGACGTCGGCAGCGACGTAGAGCTCGTCGCTGCCGTCGCCGTCGAGGTCGGTCAGCAGGGCGGCGTGCTCGAAACCGCCCGAGTCGCGGTCGATGCTTTCGACGCCCCACTCGGACTTCGGATCTTTGCCGGGGCGGAGGAGCCACAGGCCCTTGCTGAACGACGCAGCGACCATTTCCTTCTTGCCGTCGCCGTCAACGTCGCCTGCTGTCAAGAAGCGGCAGAGTCGATCGGGGATGGTCGCGATGATCACCTTCGCATCGGGCGCCGTGTTCGCATCGTAGCGGCGGATCTCCACCGGCTCGACGATCTGCAGGCTCGAGCCACGTCCCTTCGTTTGCGCTTCGACCGCCACGTAAAGCTCGTCTGTTCCGTCGCCGTCGACGTCGCCGACGTAAATCTCTTTGGCATGGCGCTTCCCGAGGTCTGCGACGATGGTGCGTCCTTTGCCCTGCTTCGGCACGTAGCGCACGACCTCTCCGTGTTGTGCCTCGGCGTCGAGCTTGTTGGGCTCGCTCGGCGTAGCGTAGACCTCCAGCACGCCGTCCTCATCGAGATCTCCGACTTCGATCTCATGCACGAAGGTGTCTTTCTTCGCGTCGATCTGTTCGACCTTCCACTTGCTCCCGCGCTGCCGGAGGACGGCGACCACGCCCTGGTCGTGGGTTGCAACGGCGATGGCCGGCGTGCCGTCACCATAAAGGTCCGCGACTTCCGCATCGCGCATACGATTGAACTTCCCCCCGAACTTGGCGTGCCAGAGGGTGCTTGGCTGGAGCTTACCTTTGGCTCGACGCCAGAGCTTCACGTAGGCGCCCGATCCGCCAAGCGTCAGAATGCCGGGCGCCTGCCCGTCCGGGGTCAGCATCATGGCCTTGTGAAACACGTTGCTTTGCCCGTCTTCCAGCGTCTCGGTTTTCCATTCCGCGCCTTCGCGGGTCAGGATGTCCAGTCGCGCAGGGCCCGGCTTGGCGGTCGCTTTGCCGTCGGCCACCTGGAACTGCGAATACGAAAGGAGCAGCCCCTTCGGGAGCGAGTCGGGCAAGCCTGTCGACGCCTCGGTCTTGCTTGGAGCCGGGGTCGGCTGCTTCTCAGGGCTCGCTCCCTGCGCGGACGCGGCCGGAGCCTGCGTGGGGGCCGACCTCTCACCGCCCTGACAGGCCAGCACGAAGAAAAGCACCCAAATCCCAAATCGATTCACCGCATGATGTCGCATGGGGCGTCGCTACCAACCGCCGCCGCTCCGCGCAACTAAGCGCCGGAACCCCGCGTCGGGGTAGGCAATTTGACCCCATAAACCGTACCGGCTACCCCAGCCGGCAAGGGACGTGAGCGCAAATCCAAAACGAATCGCCTTCTTCGTTTTGAAGCTGGTGTTCTCCGTCGGCATGCTGGTGTTCATCTTTCAAAAGGTGCTTCGCCGGGACGGTGCGGAGGAGCTCCTCGGGCACCTGAGTGACCTGCGCTGGAGCTGGGTCGCCGCGGCTGTGCTGATGCAGCTGATCGCCATCGGGTTCAGCACGGTCCGCTGGCAGCGCTTGCTCGTCGGTCAGGGCATTTTCGCAAATTGGCGCTTCCTCGGTGGCTCGATCATGATCGCCCGCTTCTGGGGGGCCTTCACGCCGGGCGGCTTCACGGGCTTTGGCGGATGGCGCATCTACGACGTCGCGAAGCACACCGGCAAGACCGCCCGTGCAACCGCGACGATTGGCGTCGAGATGATTCTCGGCCAGCTCGCCTTCGGTGTGGTCGTCATGCTCGGCAGCATTTTTGGGATGCGGTTCATCGGCACCAACGGCGTGCTCCTGGTGAACGCACTCTTCCTTTCGATCATCGTGGTCGGCCTCGCCTTCCTTGCGCAACCGCAGCTCTTTTTGTTTTTCATACGCTTTGTCCCCGAAGCGATTCGCGCGCGCGTGCAGACATTGATCGACGCCGTGGGCGCCTACCGCGGCAAAGCGGGTTTGCTGATTCAAGCAGCGGCGCTCGGCGTCGGCACCCACGCCTTCAACAACCTCATTTACGTGTGCGCAGCGCGTGCGCTCGGCGTCGAGCTCGGCATCGGTGAAGTGTTCTTCGCTTCGTCGCTGCAGATCCTCGCAACGCTCATCCCCGCTTCGATCAACGGTATCGGGCTTCGAGAAGCTGCCGCAGTGGCGCTCTACACCTCGCCTGCGGTCGGCTTGCCCCTGGCTGTTGCAGTTCTCATTCCAACGCTCGGCTTCGCCTGCGAGATGTTCGTCTCGTCGTTTGGCGGAGTGTTCTTCCTCTTGCGCAAGTCAGGTTACAGCCCCGAGATCCGCGTCGAGGACCCCAACCGCGAAGAGCTCGTGAGCCAGGCGATCGCCCGCGCCCCCCGGGAGGCATGGCCACGGCCCCTCCGCGGCCTCGTGGTGGGTTTCAGCGCAGGCGTCATGGGCGGCATCTTGGT
>CAJIBW010000181.1_pt1 | contig 25119 bp, 23 predicted proteins | sample 9199441 | NCBI WGS metagenome assembly CAJIBW01 (sample SAMEA7708313, study PRJEB35096) | sediment metagenome | biome: marine neritic benthic zone biome [ENVO:01000025]; feature: sediment [ENVO:00002007]; material: shallow marine sediment [ENVO:03000034] sea grass bed [ENVO_01000059] ... | reverse complement strand
GCTCTCGTCTTGCACGATGACGAACGTCTGCGACTTCCAGGACGAGCCCGCCGGCCAGTACGTGATGAAGGTCTACGTCGAGGCGGGGCCAGGAGCTGCCTACAGGCCCTCCACGCACCGAGAGGTCACCTTCACGGTGAACTGACGCACGCGCTCGAGGCACGATTTCACTTGCCAAGAGCAAGAAGCGCGCGGCGATAGATGTACCGCACCAGGCCGCCGCTCCGTTTGCGGTTGGCCAGCGCGGCGGAAGCCACTGCCATGGGCCACCGTGCCCACAGGGAGAGCTCCTTTGGGCTCAAGCCGCCATGCGCCTCGATTTCGTAACCCAACGGCTCCATGACGGACTGACAGATTCGATCTGCGACCCGGATTTCTTCCGGCGTGAGCTTCTTCTTCCACCGATCGACGGCGACGCTGGTGATGCCCTGACGTTGATCGTATCTCTCGTACGAGCTGTTGAGCATGGGGATCTCGAGCATCGACTCTTGGAATGACAAGCCGAGCCATGCGGTGAGCTCTTTCAGCGTGGTTTCGGGTTCGGCAACCAGATCTTCGTAGCGCTGGAGGAAAATCCTGTCGGGGCCCCAGCGATCACGAGCTTTGATCGCTGCATTCGTTTGTCCCCTCCACAGTAGGCTGATCGTCGCCGGATGATAGGAGCGGCGAACCCGCTCGCGCTCTGCTTTCAGCGCCTCGATGTGGCCGGGGTCCTTTTCAAAGTCGAATCCGCCCTGATTGCGCCAATCTCGGTATGACGCGACGATCGCTCGAGGGTCGCGGGACATACAGATGATCTTCGCGTCTGGAAACGCAGCCAGCATGTCGTCGATTCGAAAGATGTGACGCGGCGTCTTCTCTCCCCAGATCGGCTTGGAAACGTGTTCTGCCTCGAGAACGCAATAGGCTTGAAAATAGGAATCCGCGGTGCCGCCCAGTGCGTCGGCACGCTGCTGAAGCTCCTGCCGACCGATCCGGCCCAGGGCAGGGTCACCGTCGTGCCCGTACGGCCTGTGGCTGATTGCGCAGAAGTAGTCTGCGGCTTCGCTCGCGGGCTCAGGCGAAAGCACGACTGACGACGGGCCCTCGAGCCTCTGCCGCAAATCGTCGAAGTAGTGGGTCTCGCCCGCGAGATGCACGTCGGGGTGACAGTTGAGCGCCGAGCGGAGCATCGCCGTCCCGGATCGGGACGGCCCACAGAGGAAGATCGGGCCACGACTCATGACAGGGTTCCCAGCGAGGCTGACCTTTCCACAGTAGTCAACGAGAAAGATGACGTCAAAGCCGCGAAGTGCGTCAGTTCACCGTGAAGACCGCTTCGTCGTGGCCCGAGGGTCGATACGCCGCTCCGGGTCCTGCCTCTGCGTAGATCTTCACCACGTATTCACCTGCCGGCTCGTCTTGGAAATCACAGACGTCGGTCATCGTGCAAGACGAGAGCCCGTCACAGCCAGGATAGTGGTACCAGAGGTCGGCGCCGTTGTCCTCGTAGCCACTGCACCGCCCCGAGCTGGCGCAGGGGTTGGCGGAGGTGTTGCCAGGTGAGCCGCCGCAGCTGTAGCGCCACCGGAAGCTGCCCCCTGGGGCGGAGGAGAAGTCCAGATTGCGCGGCCCCTCGTTGGTGCTTGCGTTGGCGCTCAGCGTGACGTCGTTGCAGGACGCCTGCGCGCGGGTGCAAGAGGTGGTGGCGAGCGTGAAGTCGCTGATCACGGTCACGGGGATGGGTTCGATATCGACACACGAGCCCTTCGGGAAGGTTTGATCGAACTTGCAATCGGCGTCGTTCGCCAGGTCCACGCCCGTATCGGTGAAGTTGTTGTCCGATTCCACACAGATTTCGTTTCCGTTTGGATCGGGGTTCGGATCTGTGACCATGGAGTACGGGCCATCCCATTTGTGATAGCAAGGGTCGTAGTACCAGGTGCCGTCGTCCCACACGTTGTCCCAGTACGCGGTGTTGATGATGCGACCCGAGGAGTCAGACCATCGTGAAGGCATCAGACCGCCGGAAATGAAGTTGTTTGCAATCACCATGCTCGGAACGTTGTTACACGGCGAGTTGCTCCAGCGACCCTTCACGAACAACACGGCATTGGCGTAGAGTTGCCTGCCTCCCGGGGTCACGTGTGCGCAGCTGGCTTCACCGCATCCCACGAGCGTGTTGTGAACGTACCACTGCGGGCCGCAACCACCGCTGACTTGGATGACGTCCAAGTGGGGGTCTTCTCCACCGGCCCGATTGTCGAGCGTGTCCAGATACGAGTCGATGATGAAGCCCGTGCCGTTTTGCATGACGTCTTTTACGGTCGGCCAAAAGGCGCCCCGGCTCAGCGTAAACGCATCCACCTCGCCGCTCGTGACCAGGGATTCCCCGCTGCCCGGGTCGATGGGTCCGGCCGAAACGCGCACGTCTTCGACGAGGGCGCCGTATCGGTAGCCACCCCCAAACCAGACCTTCACGCCGTCTTGGCGGATGACCTTGGAGCACCGCAGCACCCCGTTGTTGGCCCTGAACTCGGCGAAGCCGTCGGTGAACTCGCGGTACTCCACGACCTGCCCGTCCGTGGCAAATTCCACGCCACTGCTCGTCGTGGTCTTGAGCGAGTCCCACCGCGGGCACCAATAGTCCGTGATTCCCGTGGTTTCCTTCGTCGGAAACTCCCCCTCCGGGATGTACGGAAGCGTGGGTGTTCCTCGGCCATCGGATCCTTGGGTTGGATCACCCGGTTCCGACAGCTCGCGTGGCTGGCCCTGCATTTCGCCGGTTCCGCAGCTGCCACACGAGATGATAACGAGCGTCAGCGCAAGTACGCTGGTTCCCTGTAGAGATTTCCCAAGCAAAGCCTATGCCCCCCCTTTCAGTCTCGTCGGCGAAATAACGCCGGTCTAGGGTTCTCTACATGTTTTTACAAGCCGCCAGCAGCTCCGCGGCGACTCGCGCGCTGGCCCGCCGTCGACTGGATCCAACCAGGTTCTGCGGGGTTCTGCTAGAGATCAATGGGGTGTTGCAGTCATGAGCTCCATCATCATTCCTGCTCACAACGAAGAGGCAGTGGTTGCCCGGTCCGTCGAATCGCTGAGAAACGATGCCGACGCCGACTCCTACCAAGTGATCCTGGTGGCCAACGGCTGCTCTGACCGCACCGCTGAGGTCGCTAGGCAAGCGTGGTCTCACATTGATGTCATCGAAACCGACGTTGCCTCGAAGAGCAACGCTCTCAACATAGGCGACGAGAGGGCAACCAGCTTTCCCCGTTTCTACATGGACGCAGACATCAGCCTGTCCCCTCGGGCGCTCTCGATCATTGGCGCACGAATGGCCGAAACAGGCGCTCCGGCGGCGGCTCCGTCCATGGAGATGCGGTTCGTCGACGCTCCTTGGACGGTTCGGGCCTATTACCGCGCGTGGCAGCAGCTTCCTTACGTCAAGGAGGGCATGATCGGGGTTGGCGTCTATGCGCTGTCAGAAGAAGGGAGACGCCGCTTCGACGAGTTCCCCGCGATCATCGCCGACGACGGCTACGTGCGACGCCTGTTCAAACCTGGTGAACGCCTCTGCGTCACGGAGTGCAAATCGATCGTCACCGCGCCGAGCTCGCTCTGGGGGCTCATCAAGATCAAAACGCGCAGCCGCCTTGGGGGATACGAGCTGACCGAGAAGTTCCCCGAGCTGTTGGAGAACGAGCCCAAGGACTATGCTGGAGCCGCAGGGCAACTTGCTCGGCGTCCCAGCCTTTGGCCTGCGCTGTTGGTCTATCTGGGAGTAAACTTGATCGCTCGGCTTCGCGCCTGGAGGATGCATCGGCGGCGCGCCCATGGAGTCTGGGAGCGAGACGACACGAGCAGACGATGACCACCCGAGCGATAGCGTGATGAAACGACGGCGAGTTCTCTTCATTTCTTCTTCGGGCGGCCACTGGATTCAGCTTCGGCGGCTGCGTCCGGCTTTTGACGGCTGGAGCCGATCCTACGCATGCACGAACGCCGGGTATCGTTCGACGATCGATCCGGACGAGCGCTTTTTTGGAGTTCCCGAAGCGACCCGATGGAACAAGCTGCGTCTCGTCTATCAGGCGCTGACTGTGCTCTGGATCGTGCTCCGCACCCGCGCTGAAGTAGTCGTCTCAACCGGCGCTTCGCCCGGCTTTTTTGCCATGCTGTTCGGTCGTTTGCTTCGCAAGAAGACGATTTGGGTGGACAGCATTGCAAACGTCGACGAGCTATCCCTCAGTGGACAGCAAGCTCGGCGTTTTTCCGACCTTTGGATCACTCAGTGGCAGCATCTCGCGCGGCCCCAGGGCCCCAGGTACTTTGGATCGTTGGTATGATTTTCGTGACCGTCGGATCTCAGCTTCCCTTCGACCGACTCGTCAATTCCATCGACGACTGGGCGGGGAGCCAACCGCAAGTCGAGATCTTCGGGCAAGTCGGCGACGCCGACGATCCACCTAAGAACTTCGCTTCGGTCTCGACCATGTCGCCAGAGGAATACCAGCGGCGATTTGCAGAAGCGGATCTGATCGTTGGCCATGCTGGAATGGGTACCATCATCGCCGCTCTGGAGTTGGGTAAACCGCTGCTCATGCTGCCGCGCCTCGCGAGCCTCAAGGAGAGCCGGAACGACAACCAAGTCGGTACCGCACGCCATTTCCGGGATTTTGCTCTGTTCGAGGCCATGCAGTCCGAGTCCGAGGTTCCGGCGAAAATGAATCACATGTTGGCCAACCTGGATGCCTATCGTCGGGCGTCCGACGAGTTCGGCGTGGCTGATAGTCTGATCGATGCGATTCGGGAGTTCGTGGGCTCCTAATCTGCAATAATCCCCTTGTAGGATCCCAACGATGCAGCTTCCAAAAGAACCCAAAATCGCGGTTGTCGGGCTCGGCTACGTCGGCATGCCGCTGGCGGTCGAGTTCGCCAAAGCTCATCCGACCTTGGGCTTCGACATCGATGTCGAGCGGATCGAGCAGCTGAATCGCGGCCTAGACGCCACCGGGGAGGTGGAATCCGACGTCCTCGCGGCCTGCGCAGCGACCTTCACGGCCGATGAGTCTGTTCTCGGCGAGTGCAACACGTACATCATTACCGTCCCCACGCCGATCGACGACAACAACGTGCCGCTTCTCAGGCCGCTCGAATCAGCGAGTGCCCTAGTGGGCAAGCATCTCGATGCGGGCGACGTCGTCGTCTACGAGTCCACGGTTTACCCGGGAGCCACGGAGGAAGTTTGTGTTCCGATTCTGGAGAAGGCTTCGGGGCTGGCTCTGAACGAAGGCTTCTCCGTCGGCTATAGCCCCGAGCGGATCAACCCAGGAGACAAAGCGCGACCCCTTCCGTCCATCGTCAAGATCACTTCCGGATCCAATTCAGATGCTGCCGAATACGTGGATCGGATCTACCAGCGGATCATCACCGCAGGCACTCACAAGGTATCGGCGATCCGGTCCGCAGAGGCGGCCAAGGTGATCGAGAACGTGCAGCGCGACGTCAACATCGCCCTGGTCAACGAGCTAGCCCAAATCTTCAAATACCTCGATATCGACACCGAGGAAGTGCTCGAAGCTGCGGGCACCAAGTGGAACTTCATACGCATGCGTCCCGGGTTGGTGGGCGGTCATTGCATCGGCGTCGACCCGTACTATTTGGCCAACAAGGCTCAACGCAGTGGCTACTTCCCAGAGCTGATCGTCGCGAGTCGGCGAATCAACGACGGAATGGGAAAGGTCGTTTCAGCCCAAGTAATGCGGCTGATGAACCAGAAGCGCATTCACGTCGTCGATTCCAACATTCTCGTGCTCGGACTGGCGTTCAAGGAGAACTGCCCAGACCTGAGGAATACCAAGGTGATCAGCATCGTGCGTGATCTCGAGGCGAGCAGTGCCCACGTCGACGTGCACGACCCTTGGGTGGACCCCCATGAGGCCGAGCGAGAGCTGGGCTTTCCGCTCACGCTAGATTTGCGAGACCGCCATTACGACGCGATCATCATCGCGGTCGGCCACGACGAGTTTCGAAGCATGGGCATCGAACGCATCCGCAAGCTTTGCAAGCGCCATTCCGTCGTTTTCGACGTCAAATACCTGTTTGACAGGCTCGACACGGATGGAAGGCTCTAGTGGGTGCCGCCCGGAAAACGGGAGCCCGAGAGTGCGTCGTCTTCTTCCGAGATGACGATGTTGATGAGCTCACCGACGAGCTCGTCGAATTGATGAGCTTCTTCTTGGCAGAGGAGATTCCGGTCAATTACCAGGTCGTCCCGGCGAAGCTTCAGGATGATGCCTGCGAATTCGTTCTCGAGAAGCGACGGACGCACCCTCAGCTGATCCGCCTCAATCAGCATGGGTACACACACGAGCACGTGATCGATGGGGTACACACTTGGTTCGAGTACTCGGGCAACAGGCCTTACGAGGACCAATACGAAAGCATTCAGCGTGGGCGGCGCATCCTGATTGATAGACTCGGCCCGTTTTTCGACGGTCTCGTCTTCACACCACCAGGACACAAGTACGACGAGAATACTCTGCGCGCGCTCGAGGCTCTCGGTTTCGAAATCCTGTCCGCGTCCTCATATACTTCCCCCCAAGCGCGGCTTTACTATCGGCTGGGCAAGGCTCTGCGTCGCTCGAGCTTGCTGGGAAGACGGGTCTCGTACCACGGCCAACTTCTGCCGGGTCATGACATCCTCGAGGTCTCCGTCGCGCTCGACGTCGACATGGCCAAGGATCGTCGCGGCGACCTAATCCTGAAGACAGCCTCTCAGCTCATCCACGAGTTCGAGCAGGCTAGTCAAGTCTCGGAAGTAGTCGGGGTCGTTTTGCACCACAGCCGGTACACCCCCGAGAAGCGGGATGCCCTCCGTGAGCTCGTCGCCTTCCTCAGATCGAAAGCAGGAGTGTCCTTTCAGCTCATCGAGGACGTCGCGGAGGGCCTCGCCAACTCGGACCAATTGTGAGTGCGGCATGCGAAATGGTAGGTTATTGGGTCGAAAATCCGCCGAGCAAATCGAACCCTTAGTCTGATATTGGTATGGGCATCCAGATCGTCTCCTACACTCCCGACTACGTCGACGCCGTGCGGGATTTCAACCGCCGGCTCATCGAGGGCGGAGCGCGCCGCCAGTTCTTCGAGCAGCCCGACTCCGACTGGCTCCCCAAGCGCCCGGGGCAAAAGGTCTGGCGTGAGTTCTTTCTTGCCGTCGACGAGGGCTCCATCGTTCGCGGCGCATACTGTCTGAAACCCCAAGAGTTTCTCGTGGGTGGCGAAGCACGTAGGGTCGCGAGCTGGCACGGTCCCCTCTCGGAAGGGATCGTGGACCAGAAATACGGTCCCGTGGCGTTTCGGCTCATCCACGATCTGCTGAAGCGCGACCCCCTGTTCTTCAGCTGGGGGGCTTCGGGGCCGCTGCGAAAGATCTTCCAAAGCATGGGTTGGTTTTCCCGCGAAACGCCGTTTTGTCTCCGGGTCATCCGCCCGTTCCAGTTCCTTCGCAGGAACCGTTATCTGCGGAAGACCCTCGAGCGCCGCGCCGCCCTCGACGCGCTCGCCTACACCGGGGTGGGCTGGGCCGGCATCAAAGCCTTGCACGCAGGCCTGGCTTTGCGTTTCGGTCGCTCATCGAGCGCACAAGCCGAGGAAGTGCCCGAGTTCGGGCGGTGGGCCGACGAGGTCTGGACCCGGAGCGCGCCGGACTACAGCCTCATCGCGGTTCGAGACGCCGATACGATGAATGTTCTGCTCCCTGCTGAAGGTCCGCTCGATGCAATTCGGCTGCGCATCACCAAAGGTGACGAGGTCGTGGGTTGGGCGGTCGCGCTCGACGAGAAACTCGAGAACGACCATCGCTTTGGTTCGATGCGTGTAGGCGTAATCGTCGATGTCCTCGCGCCTCCTGCGGATGCCCATCACGTCGTCTCGGCTGCATTTCGCTTTCTCGAGAGGCGGGGCGTCGATATGGTGTGCGCCAACCTGGTGCACCCGGGTTGGATTCAGGGCTTCGCCGCGAACGGTTTCGTCGTTCTCGAGAACCGGCGTTTCTTCGCCATCTCCAAAGCGCTGCAGAAGGAGCTCGAACCAATCGAAGAGACCTCCCCCGGGATCCACATTACCTTGATGGACGGAGACGGGCCCGAGGGGTTTTTCGGCGAGATCGATTTCCGCGGAGAGTGAATCAGATGAAGCTGGAGGAACTAGTTAGACAAACCTTTCTCCTCGGTGATGAGGTAGCAATCACCGATGACCTAGGACCCGGGAGGGTGCAGGGGTGGGACTCGTTGGGTCATGTGCGACTTCTCGTTTCATTGGAATCGACCTACGGCATCTCCTTTGATATGGATGAGTTGGTTGACCTACAGACAGTAGGAGACATCAGAAACCTGCTGCGCCAAAAACAAGTGAGTGAGTTCTAGCCGTGGACCCGATCCTTTCCGTGTTGGATGCTTTCCGCGCCAATGCGTCACGAGCTCCAGACAAGACTGCGCTGATCTCGGAAGGCAGACGCATCTCCTACGGAGAGCTCTCGAGTAACGTCACCGGCGCGGCCGCGATGCTGTCGCGGTTCGGCGTCAAACGTGGCGACTACGTGATCCTGTCTGCGTCCAACTCGCCGGCTTTCGTGCACGGATATCTCGGTTGTCACCTGCTCGGCGCGGCGGCGGTTCCGATCGATCCCAAGACACCGAAGCCTCGGATCGAGTTCATTCGGGAGGCCATCTCCCCCAAAGCGGTGTTTCTGAGCAATCCAGACGAGGGCGAAGGCGATGAATCGATCGAGCGCTTTCGGACCATTGCTGCTGCGAGCCTCGGGGAGCAACCTCCGCCCGATCCGAAGGCGACTGCAGACGTCCTGTTCACGACCGGAACGACCGGAAAGCCAAAGGGGGTCGTGCTCACACACAGCAATCTCCTCGCTGCGGCTACGAACATCAACGCTTTCATCGGCAACACAGACCAAGATGTCGAGGTCGTGCCGATACCGTTGAGTCATTCCTTCGGCCTAGGTCGCCTGCGCTGTGCTTTGGTTGCCGGCGGAGCCGTCGTGCTCGCCGAGGGCTTTCTGTTTCCAGCCAAGATCTTTCGGGCACTGTCGGATTGGAAGGCGACTGGTCTGGTCGCCGTGCCGGCGGGCTTCGCGCTGTTGTTTCGACTCAGCGGCGACAAGCTCGGCGAGTATGCCGGGCAGCTGAGGTACATCGAGATCGGCAGCGCGCCGATGCCCCAAGCGGACAAGGAACGCCTGATGCGCCTCCTACCTTCGACTCGGATCTGTATGCACTACGGCCTCACCGAGGCGTCCAGGTCCGCGTTCATCGAATTTCACGAGTCTAGAGATAGGCTGGGAACGATCGGTAAGGCTAGCCCGAACGTGAGCATCAGCATCCGGAACGAGCGAGGTCAGGAGCTACCGACCGGCGAGACCGGGGAGCTCTGCGTCCGAGGCGGCATGGTCATGCGGGAGTATTGGAACGCTCCAGAGGAGACGCGCAACGCCCACTGGGGAGACTGGTTGAGGACCGGCGACCTCGCCCGCGTAGACGAAGAGGGCTATTTGTACCTGACGGGTCGTGCGAAGGACATGATCAACGTGGGCGGAATCAAGGTGGCTCCGCGGGAGGTCGAAGAAGTCCTTCGAAAGCATGCCCGCATCGAGGACGCCGCCTGCGTTGGAATACCGGATCCGCAAGGTCTTTCAGGCGAGGCCGTCAAGGCCTTCTTGGTGCCGACCGCACCGCCCCCCTCAGGTGATCCGCCGGTGCAGGAGCTCGTCGAGCTCGTGAGGCAAGAGCTCGAAGCGGCGGCAGTTCCGGTCGCGTTCGAATGGGTCGACTCGATTCCCAAGACCTCGTCCGGCAAGGTTCAGCGACGCCGACTGCTCGAATGAGCGCCCCGGAGTCCTAGGCGGCTGCGCGCGGGGGTTTGACGCGCTTCACGACACGGCGGGCCAAACTGCGAACGTGGTGCAATCCACCGTAAGAGACGACCATCGCGGCGCCCAGAACCCGTTCCGCAGGGTTTAGGGACGAGCCGAGCACCACTTTGGCCAGGTCCCGATACATCGTCCAGCGGGGAGCCAGCCGTTTCTTCGTGGCCGGCCTGACCGCAGTAGAGAGATGAAACTCCGCCATCCGCTCTTCGGGGGGCGCAGGGCTCTGCCTCCGAGTCGAGAGGAACTCGTCGATGTGGCAGAACGGCCCATGCAGCGCCAAGTCCAGAGCCATCGCGCGATCGTTCCAAGGGCTTTTCGGCAGCATGCCGGTTTTTCTGACCAAGCTGCTCCGAAGGGTCGAATACATGGGATCGATGCCGATTGGGGTTTGCAGAGCCCAGAGCATGTCCCCGATGCGAACCAAGGGGAACTTCGAGTCTACCGGATGCCCGTTGAACGTGATGCGCTCTTCGTTTCCTTCGTCGTCGGCGTTGCACCAGAAGGTGAATACCCCAATGGCCTCGGGGTTGGCTTCCAGGGCTTCGACGCAACGCCTTGCGTAGCTCGGCTCCAGCCAGTCGTCGAACCCGATCCACCGAAAGTAGCGACCACTCGAAAGCTCGAAGACTCTCTTGAAGTTCTCGATCTGACCGATGTTCGTTTCGTTCGGGTAGAACTTGAAGCGGGGGTCCCGACGCGCGAATTCCTCGACGATGTCGCCCGTCTCGTCCGTGGACTGGTTGTCGCAAACGACAACCTCGAAGTCGTGGAAGTCCTGTGCTTCCAAGGAGTCGAGCGCACGCCGAATGAAGCGCGCCCCGTTTCGAACCGGAAGCCCGAAGCTCAACGCGGGCGTGGTCCGTTTTTCGTCGCTTTTCTGCTTCATTGTTGTGGACAACACGCCAAATTATGCACACTGGGCTTCACGCCCGCAACAGATGCCCAGGGGTTCTGGGCCTCCAATGCACCAAGACGAAACAAGGTCCCCTAGGGAGATGCTGTGAACGACAACCTCGAAGAGGCCTATAGCCAATTCGCGGTGTACGGGACGACCAACTTACACCCAATCGCCGCCGTATTCATGCTCTGCATGGCGGGTCTCGTCATGTTTGGCTCTCGCTCCCGGGCCATTCTGGGCGTTCTCTTGGTTTGCGTCTTCATGCCGGCGATGCAGCGCATCGTAGTGGGCGGGCTCGACTTCAGCATGATCCGAATCATCATGCTCGTTGCGTGGGCCCGAGTCTTGGCCCGTCAGGAGTATCGCGGCTTCAGCCCTGGCAGGTTTGACCTCCTTTTCGTGCTCTGGACGGCGTCATTGGCCACGATTTTCGTGCTGCGCACGGGCAACGTCGTAAACCGTTTGGGCGCCTCGTTTGACGCGCTGACCTTGTTTTTCATTTTTCGCGTGCTCCTCAGACGGCGAGAGGAGGTGTTCACGCTAGTGCGGCAGCTGGCGGTGATCACGATTGTGTTGGGCGTGTTTCTCGCCTACGAGATGGCGACCCGACACAACGTCTTTCATATCTTCGGGAGCGCGCCCCGCCTTTCGGTCATTCGCAACGCGAAGGTGCGCGCCATGGGGCCGTTCTCGCACCCGATCATGTCCGGCACGTTTGGGGCGGGATTGGTGCCGCTTTTCATCGCCGCCCTCCGAGGAACGAAGAAAAGCCGTAAACGCTTCGGATTTGCGATCGCGTTTGCGATTGTCATTGCGGTGGCATCGGGATCCACCGGCCCGCTCATCACACTCATGGTCGGGTTGGTCGGCTGGGGGCTCTGGCCTCTCCGAAGGCAAATGCGGGCGATTCTCGGCGCCGGTGTAGTCATGGCTTTGTTCGTCCACGTGATACGCGAGAAGCCAATCTGGCACCTAATCGGCAGGTTGGGCTCCGTGGCTGGCGGCACCGGGTGGCATCGTTACCGGCTCATCGACGCGTTCATCAACAACTTCGGCCAATGGGCGCTGTTGGGCATCTCGGACACCGCATCATGGGGCTGGGGGCTACAAGACACGACCAATTACTACATACGCCAAGGTACGTACGGTGGTTTCCTGACCTTCGTCATGTTCCTCGTTCTACTGGGGTCGAGCTTCTCGCGGCTTCGCCGGATCCGTTTTGCGACTGAGCGCGCCGAGGGGCCGAAGAGTCTCTGGACGCAGCTGTGCTGGGGCTTCTCGGTAGTGCTCGCCGCGCACTGTGTCTCGTTCATCAGCACGAGCTATTTCGGCCAAATGGAATTCTTTCTCTTCATTCTCTTCGCGATGATTCCATCCTTGGCGCGGTTCAGACGGCCTGCCGGCGTCCCCGCCGGTCCGCGTCAATCAGCACGACCAGTGCCGCAGGCGAGCCCCGCGTAACGAGAGTCGATTGGGTGCATGAATGTATCCGCTGCTATGCTTGAGACGGCTAGGAGAAGGTCGTGCCACCCCCAGGCGTAAGTGTCATCATCGTCAACTGGAACACTCGGGACATGGTGTTGCGCCTCCTGGGAAGCCTCTCGGACCCGGATGGACGGTCGCAGCACGAGCTGGAGCTGATCGTCGTCGACAACGACAGTCGCGATGGCAGCGCGGAGGCGATCCGTCGGGAGTTTCCCGAGGTCAAGCTCGTGATTCAGTCGGAAAACAAGGGGTTTGCGGGTGGCGTGAATCCCGGCATCAGCGTGGCGAGTCAGCCACTCGTTTTGCTCCTGAACAGCGACGCCCAGACCTCGCGCGCTTCAATCGAGGAGTCGGCACGGTACATGGCCGACAACCCGAAAGTCGGGATCTTGGGGCCGCGAATCGTGAACTCCGACCGGAGCCACTTCGCGAGCTGCTGGCGTGACCCATCCCTCGTGTTCTTGGCGCTGGGTGCAGTGGGCCTGACCCAGCTGAAAGCATTCAGATTCGAGCGCTACCGCGAGAAGGTGTTCGAGGAGCCAGCGGAGGTCGATTGCGTTTGCGGTGCCGCCCTGATGGTTCGCCGCGATCTGCTCGACGAGCTCGGCGGCCTAGACGAGGACTACTTCATGTACTTCGAGGAAACCGATTTGTGCGTGCGAGCACGACGACGCGGCATGCAGGTTCATCACGCTCCGGTGGGCGAGTTTCTGCATGAGGCCGGCGGCACGTCCAAGTCGGTTCGACTGAGGACCTATCTCGAGCGTCGACGCAGCGCCATCTTGTTCCACCGGAAACACAGTGGCGTACCGACGGCAATCGCTGCTCGCGGGCTACTTGCGCTGAGCTCGGCCGTGCGCGTGCCGCCGTTGGCCTTGCTTTCGCTGATGGGAACCTCAGAGCGCGCGAAAGCCCAGCTGGCGCTCAACTGGAAGTGCCTCCTGTGGCTCATGAACCCCGTCGGCGGCCTCGTGCCCGACATCGACCGTTCGGACTGAGCGCCAGACTCACCAAAAAGCCCATTGGCCGTCGATCAACACGTAGCCAGCGAGCAAGCCGTTCGTGACCGCATGCGCCACGATCGCGTCCGTTATCTCACCCCGACGGTACTGGGCGGCTGCGTAGAGCATCCCTGCGATGATGCCAGCGAGCCAGCGACCATGAAGGGCTCCGAAGGCAACTGAGGAGATCAGAAACGACACAACCGTGAAGTGCGTTGGGGAGACTTTCGTGAAGTCGGAATCGATGAGCCGGCGCAGCAGATATCCGCGGAACGCGAGCTCCTCCGCGATCGGGACGATGATAGTCGACCCGAGCACACGGGCCGCGAGCCAGAGCCCGGCTGCCGCCGGCGGTATCTGCGCGAGCGTATCGGGGATCACGCTGGCCTTCTCCGGATCGGCGGCGGGCTCGAGGGCAACCCACAGGATGAACACCAGCACCCCGAGACCGACCGCGGTCCAAGACCATGACCACCGGAAGTCCCGATAGTACTCTCGAAACAGCCATAGCGGGATCACTGGTGTAATCACGCGAAGCGGATACAGGTAATCGAAATCCGTGGTGAACAATCCGGTGATCAGGGCGGTGGCGATCAGGAACAGCAGGGGGAGGAGATACGCACCCTCGGGGGTCCGTAAGCTGCCTCCCGGCCGCCCCTGGTCGATTGAGAACCAGTCGGACTGCCGGCTGACGGCGACCAGGCCCAGCGTGATGGCGCAGAAAAGCAACCAACCGGCTGCGGAGTGAAAGCCACCCTCGGCGATCTCGGGCGATATCCAAGTACCCACCATGATCAGGGCTGCGATTCGGAAGCCATTGGCGATCCAAATCAGAACGATGCCAATCGGCAGCAAGAGAAGCGCGTTCGGAAACCGCAACGATTTTCTGAAGAAGAAGAGATAAAAGCCGAGCATCACGGTGATGAGCCCGATGCCTTCGTACCCCGAGCACGGACGATCGACGAAGACCTCGTATGCCAGCGTCCCGACGACGAGCTCCTCGGGGATGCTGATGACGTCCTGACCCGCTAGCTCTAGAAGAAAGGCCGCAACCTCCAGAGTCCATCGGCTCATCGGTTTCCAGAGCAGTGAAGTCGCAGAGCCGGCCAGCAGTGCGACCACGCCGACCAGCAAGCCCAACGCGAGTGCGCGGGCGGCGGGCTTTGCAAGCGGACGAATCGCTGCTCTGGGAACGACAGCTGCGACCAAGAAGATGAAGGAAGCTAAAGCCGATACCGCCCACGAGGCGACCCACAACCACGGATGCTGGAGCTCGAGGCCGGTGTTGAATACGAAGATCGTAATTCCCAGCGCGGCTGCGTACGTCGAGAGGTGAGCGGCAAAAAGCGGCCAGGTGCGCCGCTTCCGTCCAAACGCCGAGCGGATCTCGGCAAGCTCTGACTTCGAGGGCATGCTTGCCGTGAGAAACGTCGCCGTCGTCACCACGATCACCAGCCTCATCGATCCTCCGAGGAGGTGGAATGGGTTTGCGTCGTCCGGGATCGGCAGCCGGTCGGAATCGAACACGAAAAGAGCCACGACGTATTCTGCAATCAGCAGAGCCGCGGCCAGCAGCGGTCCGGTTGCAGACCCACGATCGTCCGTACCGTTCCCCATGCCCCAGTCTCGATGGCATGGCTGCCGGGGTCGAGCAAGCGCGTGGATTCCGGGCTGCAGGGGGGTGATTTGGACTACGCTTTGAAAATGTGGCATCCGCCGCCAGCCGGGATTAAGCTGGTACGCCTATGGCCGTTTCAGGCGCGCGGTGCCGGTTTTGCGACGCGCCGCTTCAGTCCACGTTCGTCGACTTGGGTATGTCGCCCCTGTGCCAGACTGTAATCAGCGAGGACCAGGCGAACAAGATGGAGCCCTTCTATCCGCTGCACGCGTACGTCTGTGGCGGGTGCTTCCTGGTGCAGGTCGAGGAGATCGTGCCGCCGGACGAGATCTTCAGCGACGAGTATCCGTACCTTTCCTCTTATTCCGACTCGTGGGTCGAGCACGCCCGAAAATACGTCGAGATGATCAGCGACCGTTTGAGGCTCGGCCGCGAGTCGCAAGTCGTCGAAATTGCAAGCAACGATGGCTACCTGCTGCAGCATTTCGTCGCAAAGGGGATTCCGTGCCTCGGCGTAGAGCCGGCCGCCAATGTCGCTGAGATCGCGAAACAGAAGGGCGTCGAGAGTGAAGTCTGTTTCTTCGGCGAGGAGTCGGCAAAGCGAATCGCCAGGGAGCGGCGCAAGGCAGACCTGATTCTCGGCAACAACGTATTGGCTCACGTGCCGAACATTCACGACTTCGTACAAGGGCTGAAGGAGCTACTGTCGGAGCAGGGCACCGTCACGATGGAGTTCCCGCACTTGCTTCGGCTGATGCAGCTCAACCAGTTCGACACGATCTATCACGAGCACTTCTCATACCTGGCGTTCTTCGTGGTCGAGAAGATCTTCGCTGCTCACGGGCTCACGCTCTACGACGTCGACGAGCTTCCAACTCACGGCGGCTCGATTCGAATCTACGCACGTCATACCGCGGACCTGACGAAGCCGGTGAGCGCTGCGGTCGAAAAACTTCGCGCCGAGGAATTCGAAGCCGGTCTCGATCGCCTCGAGACTTACGCCAGCTTCACTGAGCAAGTCAAAGAGACCAAGCGAGCGCTGCTCGACTTCCTCATCAAAGCTCACCGAGAGGGGAAGCAGGTCGTGGGTTACGGCGCGCCCGGCAAGGGCATTACCTTGCTCAACTACTGTGGGATCCGCGAGGACTTCTTGCGTTATACGGTTGATCGTAATCCGCTCAAGCAAGGGCACTACACGCCTGGGACGCACATTCCGATCTTCCCACCTGAAAAGATTCGCGAAACCAAACCGGATTACGTTTTGATCCTCCCCTGGAATCTCAAGGACGAGATCTCCAGCCAACATGCCTATATCGCGGAGTGGGGCGGCCGTTTCGTCGTACCCATTCCCAGAGTCGAGGTTCTGTAACATGCGCGTTTTACTCACGGGGACCGACGGCTACATAGGCTCGCTCCTCGCGCCGGTTCTCACCGACGCCGGTCACGAGGTGGTGGGGCTCGACACCGGCTTCTATCGCGATGGCTGGCTCTACAGCGACCCCTCGCATTGGCCCGAAAGACCCAGGGCACTTTGCAAGGACTTGCGCCGAGTGACTGCAGCCGACCTCGAGGGGATGGAGGCGGTCATTCACCTCGCAGAGCTTTCGAACGATCCGCTTGGCGATACCGTCCCGCAGATCACCCGTGAGATCAATCATCTCGGCTCGGTTCGGCTTGCGAAGCTCGCAAAAGCCGCCGGGATTCCACGCTTCATCTACACGTCGTCGTGCAGCGTGTACGGCGCGGGTTCGGGAGATTTCCTCGATGAGACAGCCCCGGTGAATCCGCAGACCGCCTACGCCGAGTGCAAAGTCAAAGTGGAGCGCGACGTAGGCGCGATGGCCGACGAGACCTTTTCGCCGGTCTTCCTGCGAAACGCGACGGCGTACGGCGCATCACCTCGAATGCGATTCGACATCGTGCTCAACAATCTCGCCGGGCATGCCTGGGTGTCGAAGAGAATCGCGATGACCAGCGACGGCACGCCCTGGCGTCCGCTGGTTCACGTGTTGGACATTTGCCATGCAGTTCGATGCGCGCTGGAAGCGCCCATCGAGGCGATTCACGACCAGAAGTTCAACGTGGGTCAGAACAGCGACAACTACCGGGTGAGAGAGATAGCGGAGATCGTCGGAGAGGTCTTTACCGGCTGCGAGCTGACTTTCGGTGATTCGGGCGGCGACAACCGGAGCTATCGAGTCACCTTCGACAAGATTCACGAGCGTTTACCGGGTTTCGAGTGCAAGTGGTCCGCCCTCTCGGGCGCCAAGCAGCTCTACGATGTGTTCACCCGGATCCAAATGCCCGAAGAGACCTTCGAGTTCCGTGCCTTCACGCGTCTCAAGCAACTGCGGTACCTGATGGAAACGCATCAGATCGACGACGAGCTCTTCTGGACCACGCCATGATCTTTCGGGCTCAAGATCTTCCCGGCGCATTCCTGATCGAGCCCGAGCCGCACGCAGACGAGCGAGGTTTCTTTGCGCGCACCTGGTGCTCGGACGAGTTCGCCGAGGCTGGGCTTCCGAACGAGATCGTGCAGAGCAACCTCTCATGCACGCGGCTTCGGGGAACCATGCGCGGCATGCACTATCAGCGCCCACCCAGCCGTGAGGGCAAGGTGGTACGATGCCTCAAAGGGCGCATCTTCGACGCGATTGTGGACATTCGACCCGATTCACCGACTTTTCTTCGGCACCTCGGCGTCGAGCTCACCTCGACCAATCGCCTCGCGCTCTACGTTCCTCCGGGGTTTGCCCACGGGTTCCAGACGCTCGAGGACGATGCCGAGGTCTGGTATCAGATGACCGACCGCTATCAGCCTGGCCTATCGGGGGGATTGCGATGGGATGACCCTGCGTTGGGCATCGAGTGGCCGATGAAACCGACCGCGCTGAACGAGCGCGACGCCCACTACCCCGATCTGGATCGCGATGAGCTCGACTGCTTTCGAGGTGCCCGTTGAGCGATCAGCCGGTAGGCGAAGCGATGTTCGGGCTCATCGAGGAGCTCTACCCGATTTGCCGCAGCATCACGGGTAACGGGGTTCGGAAGACCCTCGCGCGTATCGGGGAGGTCGTACCCCTCGACGTCTACGAGGTGCCGACGGGCACACAGGTGTTCGATTGGACGGTGCCGCGCGAGTGGAACATCGAAGAGGCATACATCGAGGACCGAGATGGTCGGCGCCTGGTCGACTTCGCCAATCACTCCCTTCACGCGATGAGCTACAGCGTCCCCATCGACGATACGTTCGAATGGGATGAGCTCCGCCCGCATTTGCACACGATCCCCGACCACCCCGACTGGATTCCGTACCGTACCAGCTACTACAAGGAAAACTGGGGCTTCTGTCTTCCGGATCGTGACCTCGAGAAATTCAAAGCCGGTCCGTTCCGCGCGGTCATCCGATCGAGCCTGACCGACGGGAGCCTGACGTACGCCGAGTCCGTGATTCCAGGTTCCAGCTCGCGCGAGGTTCTGTTCTTCAACCACGTCTGCCATCCCTCGCTCTGCAACGACAACCTCGCTGGCAATGCTGTCATGGCAGAGCTTGCGCGACGGCTGCGCGAACGGAAGCTGAAGCTCACCTATCGCTTCGTCTGGGCACCGGGGACTATCGGGTCGATTACGTGGCTGAGCCGCAACGAGGACCGACTCGAGCGTATCCATGCCGGCCTCGTGGGTGTGCTGCTCGGTGATTCAGGACCGTTTCATTACAAGCGAACGCGCTCTGGTACGGCGGAGATCGACCAAATCGTCGAGTTCGCCCTGAACGAGTCGCAGCCCGACGCGAGGCTCCTGGACTTCTCGCCCTACGGCTACGACGAGCGGCAATTCGGGTCCCCAGGCATCGATCTTCCCGTGGGGCGCCTCACGCGAACGCCCAATGGAGAGTACGAGGAGTATCATTCGTCCGCGGACAACCTGGACTTCGTGCGCCCCGAGCATTTGGCGGACTCGCTGCATTTGCTGGAGCGCATCGTTCAGCTTCTGGAAGGGAATGTGGTTTACCAAAACACCCAGCCCAAGTGCGAGCCGCAGCTCGGCAAGCGCGGGCTCTATGGCTCGACGGGAGGCTCTCAGCCCAAGCAACTCGAGCATGCCATGCTGTGGGTGCTCAACATGTCGGACTCGAGGCACTCGCTCTTGGATATTTCCACCCGATCGGGCATCGGCTTCGACGTCGTCCGAGCAGCGGCCGACGACCTCGTGGGGGCCGGACTCTTGGAGGAGCGCGCCGACCCTGAGACACTGGGAGAGTAGGGAGCTCGAGAGATGAAAGTAGTCATATTTTGCGGCGGTTACGGCACGCGCCTTCGCGAGCACTCGGACACCGTTCCAAAGCCGCTCGTCACCATCGGGTATCGCCCGATCCTTTGGCACCTCATGAAGTACTACGCGCACTTCGGGCACAAGGAGTTCATTCTCTGCCTCGGCTACCGCGGTGACATGATCAAGGACTACTTCCTGAACTACGATCCCTACGTTTCGGAAAACGTCACGATCGATCCGGGCGGCATGCTGACCCCTTCCGAGAGCGACTTGGCCGACTGGCGCATCCAGCTCGTGGACACGGGCATGCTGACCAATATCGGTGGCCGACTGATGGCCGTTCGAGATTACGTCGCCGACGATGAGGTATTTCTCGCAAGCTACGGAGACCAGCTCGCGGATCTGCCGCTCGACGACCACATCGAGCAGTTCTTGAAGACCGATGCGATCGCCGGATTCGTGGCGGTTCAGCCCACGCAGCAGAGCTTCCACACGATCCGCCTCGGGAACGATGGCATGGTGAAAGAAATCCTTCCGATGTCGAACACGGACCTCTGGATCAATGGTGGCTACATGGTGCTCCGACGGGAGGTTTTCGACTACATGAAGCCAGGTGAAGAGCTCGTCGAAGAGCCGTTTCGGCGACTCGTCGCAGAGGGCAAGCTCGCTGCATACCAGTACCGTGGCTTCTGGAAGGCGATGGACACCTACAAAGACAAGAAGAGCTTCGACCAGATGAACGACGAAGGCAACACGCCGTGGGAGGTCTGGCGTTGAAGCTCGCGCTCTCGCAACTGGCCGATGGCGGTCGGGTGTTGTGCCTCGGCGCGCACTCCGACGACGTCGAGATCGGTTGTGGAGCGACGATTCTGGACCTGATTCAGCGCTACCCCGGGCTTTCGATCGTTTGGGTCGTGCTGTGCTCCGACCCGGAGCGCCGGGCTGAAGCGGAATCGAGCGCCGCCGCGTTTCTCGAGGGGAGTGGCAGCTCCTCGGTCACCGTGGAGTCGTTTCGGGACGGCTACCTCCCGTATACGGGGGCAGCGGTGAAGGAATTCTTTGCAGAGCTCGGCGCTCGACACCACCCCGATTTGATCCTGACCCACTACCGCAAGGATCTTCACCAGGACCACAGGTTCATCGGCGAGCTCACGCTCCAGACGTTTCGAAACCACCTCATGCTCGAGTACGAGATCCCCAAGTACGATGGCGGTCTCGATGCACCCAACGTCTACTTCCCGGTCTCGGCAGAGGCGGCAAAGAAAAAGGTCGATCTCCTAATCGAGCACTTCGGAACGCAGAGAAGCAAGTCTTGGTTCACCCGCGACACGTTCGACGGGCTCATGCGGATCCGTGGGATTGAATGCAAGGCTCAGTCGGGGCTTGCCGAAGCTTTCCATTGCGCGAAGGCGACGGTCGGATAGCCGGGACGCACAGCTGCGACGTGGGTTGGTAGCTCGGGCCATCGCGCCCTAGCCGCGCGCCGTCAGGCGCACCGGCAAGGAGTCGAGAGGTCGCGTGAACGGGAAGTGCTGGAGCTTCGCCGGGTAGTAGTCTGGCTTCGCGTACTCGATCTGGTGTTTGCTGAGCAGCTCGCGAAAGGTGAGCAGGAAGAGCATGCGCGCGAAATGCATGCCGATGCACTTGTGGGCGCCCCCGCCAAACGGAATCCACATGAAGTTGTGCTTGCGGTGCTCGCTCACCTCGTCGGAAAAGCGCACCGGGTCGAAGGTGTTGGGGTGGCTCCACCAGTCCGGAAGGCGATGAATGTACGTGCCCGGCACGCAGACCATCGTGTCCGCTGGCACCTCGACGTCCCCAAACCGACACTCGCGAATCGTTCTCCGAAGAAAGAGCGGTACGGGTGGATGCATTCGAATGGTCTCGTAAAAGACGCAGATCAGCTCGTTGGTCTGGTGGAACACGTGGTCGAAGCCGAGCTCTTCGGGCCACTCGGCGACCTCGTCTGCGAGCTTCGACTGAAGATCCCAGTCGTTGGAAAGGTGATAGGCCGCCATCGTCGAAGCGCTCGTGGTCGTGTCGTGTGCGGCCAGCATCAAGAAAACCATGTGATCGGCGATGTCCTCGTCGTCGTAGTATTCGCCGGTCTCGGTCTTCTCTTTGCAAAAGTGTGCAAAGACGTCTTCGTCGCTCGATCGGCGTTTCTTTTCGATCAGGTCCATGAAGAAGCGCTTCAAAAATCGACGTCCCTCGAGCCCGCGGTGGTAGAGGAACCCGGGCATGTCGAGGCGCACGATCCCGAGTGCGCCCTCCATCATGTCGGTGAACGCCTTGCTGATCTCCGGAACGACGTTTTCCGAATCGTCGACCCAGCAAAACACGTCGAACGCGATCTCGAGAAGCAGCCGCTTCATCTCGTCGTAGAACAAGATGCTGTCTTGAACCGACCAGCGCTCGACCGATCGCTCGACGATGCGTTGGACGCGATCCGCGTACGAACGCATCGCCTGCGGCTTGAAGGCGCTGTTCATGATGCCGCGATGCACGCGGTGCTCGTCGTAGTCGCGCATGACGAGCCCACCCTGAAAGAAGTCGGCCATGACCGACTGCCAGCCCATCTTGATCGAGAAGTTCTTTTCCCGATCCATCAGCACGCGCTGCACGTGGTCGGGATGGAGAAGCAGCAGGCACTTGTTGCCCGTGATCGAGATACGACTCACCGGTCCGTATTTCTCGTAGTAGTGCGCGAAGAGCCCCTGCGGGTCGCGAAACATGTCGAGCGTCTTGCCGACAAACGGCAGGCCGTACTCGCCGTCGAGGTGTTTGAGGTCCCGATTTGCGGGCCTTTGGTCGTAGGGAAGCTCGCTCGCGTGCGCCATCTCGTTAGTATACAATCTGTAAACCCCCAGAGTAAACAAAATGTAAACTAAAAGAGGGACATTCTCCCCCCCGAAAACCAACCTCTTCTCAACGACTTACAACCCACACCGCGAAAACCCACCCCTCGCCCCCCGACGCGCTACCCTGCGCGAGCCTCATGCTGCTCCTCCTCCAAGTCACCGCGACCTGGGCGATGACCGCGGTCATCTGGTTCGTGCAGCTAGTCCAGTATCCGTCGTTTGCGCGCGTCGACGCTGCGCGCTTCGCCGACTTCCACGGGTTTCATTCCACCCGCATCACGTTCATCGTGGCGCCGCTGATGATCGTCGAGGCGCTCTCCGCGCTTGCTCTCGTCTGGCGCCCCGCGCGGTACACGCACGCGTGGGAGGTCTGGGTTGGGTTCGGTCTCGTCGCGCTCGTGTGGGCTTCGACCGCCTTCCTTCAAGTCCCGATGCACACGCGGCTCGGCAGCGGCTTCGACGAAACCGCATGGCGTTTCCTCTGCAACAGCAACTGGGTACGCACAATCGCTTGGTCGCTTCGCACCGTGCTCGTGAGCGTCTGGCTGCACCGCGCGCTCGAGGAGGGCGCTCGTCTCTCCACGCGCTAGGGCGCGGTCGCCTGCTTCGTGTTCTAGCAGCCCACGCCCATCTCGGTGACGCGGCACTTGATCGGCTCTCCGTGACGCAGATTCGCGTCGAGATCGCGCAGCGCAGTGCGGAGGCCTTCTTCGACCACTGGATGGTAGAAGGGCATGTCGAGAGCTTGCGCCACGGTCAGATCGGACTGCACGGCCCAGGCCAGGAGGTGTGACAGGTGCTCGGCTCGCGGTCCAAAGAGCTCGGCACCGATCAGCCGTCCCGTTTGCTTCTCCGCATAGATGCGCGCCTTGCCGGCGTTCACTGCTTGCACGCGCGCTCGGCCTTGGTCGTCGAAGCTCACCTCACCCGCCACGGCCTCGCAGTCTTGAAGCGCAGCGTACCCGCCTCCCACGACACCGATTTGCGGGTCGCTGAAAACGATGCTGAGCGGGGTGCGGCGCCAAGCGGCACGTACCTCAGGGTAGTTGGCCGCGATCCGTCCGGCGATCCGTCCGTCGTCGGCCGCTTCGTGGAGCACGGGATGAAGCTCGTTCACGTCGCCCGCAACGAATACGGGCGTGTTGCCCAGCTGGAGCGTATTGGGGTCGATCTCGTAGCGGCCGCGCTCGTCCGGTTGGATGCCGAGCGTTTCCAACCCGAGCGCTCCGAGGTTCGATCTCCGCCCCGCCGCAACGAGGACTCTGTCATAAGCCTCGTCACGCTCGCGGCCCAGGCTGTCGACGAACCGCACGCGGACGCCTGGTCCCTCCGGCTCGATCGAGCCGAGCTGATAGGTCGGGTGGATGTCGAGCTCAGCCGACAGAGTTTCCCCGGCCTGCCTCAGAATGACCGGGTCCCCGAGCGGCCCGAGCTGGTTGCCGATGCCGACGAGCGTCGTGCGCACGTCGAGCCTGTGAAGGGCTTGGCCGAGCTCCAGCCCGATGGCGCCGAGACCTGCGACGAACACACTGTTCGGGAGGTCTTCGAGGTCGAAGAAAGTGTCGTTGGTGATGAGCGCGTGCTCGATGCCCGCAAAGGGGGGCGGGATGAAGGGTGAGCTACCGGTCGCGACGACCAAGCGCTCGAAGCGTAGCTCGCTTCCGTCGGTCAAAGCGAGCCGTCCAGGGGACGCGATCTTCGCTCGGCTGACGATCAGCTCGCCCGCCTCTTGCGCCTCCTCGACCACCTTCAACACGAATCCGACGAAACGATCGCGCTCCGACTGAACCCGCTCCATCACCTCGCGGCCGTCGACGCGGACCCCCTCGGAGTGCACGCCGAAGTCCGACGCGTGCCGCGCGTGATGCGCCGCATCGGCCGCAGCGATGACCAGCTTGCTCGGCATGCAGCCCACCCTGGCGCAGGTCGTCCCAAACGGCCCTGGATCGATCAGCGCGACGGACGCACCTTCTTTCCTCGCGGCCCGCCACGCGCTCAACCCGGCTGATCCGGCGCCGAGGATCGCGACATCGACTCCTGAGGTTCGCTTACTCACGGCGCTTCCTTTCCACTTGGCCTTCCCACTGCCTGCCGTTTCTGGGGCTCGCACGCCTCATTGGCTAGAGGGCGCTTCAGCCCGAAATCCGCTAAGTTCCTCACATGGGGGAACCCGCCTCCCTTCGAGGGGTGATCAAACGAAGGCCTGTCGTCGGGTGGGCGCTTTACGACTGGGCGAATTCGGCCTTCGCAACGACGGTCATGGCCGGCTTTTTTCCGGTCTTCTACAGCGCGGTCACCCAGGAGATCAGCGCCGAAGAATCGCAGTTCTATTTCAACATGACGCTGGCAGCTGCGAGCATCGTGATCGCGATGTCGGCGCCGATCCTCGGAGCCATCTCCGACCGCGGCGGAACCCGGAAGAAGTTCCTCGTGTTCTTCGCGAGCCTCGGCATCCTGATGACGGCGGCCCTTGCTTGGGTACACGCCGGGCATTGGTGGATGGGACTGTTGCTCTACGGTCTCGGCACGGTTGGCTTTTCAGGCGCCAACGTGTTCTACGACTCGATGCTCGTCGACGTTGCCGAGAAGCACGAGCTCGACATCGTATCCGCGCTTGGCTACTCCATGGGGTACATCGGTGGTGGGCTTCTCTTCTTGGTCAACGTGCTGATGGCGCAAAAGCCCGAGTGGTTCGGGCTCGCTGATGCGGGGGCCGCGGTCAAGGCCTCTTTTCTCAGTGTGTCCGCGTGGTGGGCTGTCTTCACGATCCCGCTTCTCCTCTGGGTAGAAGAGACGCCTACCAAGGACCAGGCGAGCCCCCTCGAGTCCATCCGGAAAGGCCTCGCTCAGCTCGGCCGCACGCTCAAAGAGATCCGGAGCTTCAAGGTGCTACTCCTGTTCCTAATCTCGTACTGGATTTACATCGATGGAGTGAACACGGTGATCAAGACGGCTGTCTTCTTCGGCGATCGGATTCTCGGTCTCGATCAGGCTGCGCTGATCACCGCTCTTCTCCTCACGCAGTTCGTGGCATTTCCCGCAGCGCTCGCCTTCGG
>CAJIBW010000222.1_pt1 | contig 25193 bp, 24 predicted proteins | sample 9199441 | NCBI WGS metagenome assembly CAJIBW01 (sample SAMEA7708313, study PRJEB35096) | sediment metagenome | biome: marine neritic benthic zone biome [ENVO:01000025]; feature: sediment [ENVO:00002007]; material: shallow marine sediment [ENVO:03000034] sea grass bed [ENVO_01000059] ... | reverse complement strand
GCCCAGAGCTCGATATAGCTGCCCATTCCGGCCCAGAGCGCGTCGCGCTTGAGCCCCGCGTGCTTCCGCAGCGCGGCGGGGATGAGAAGTCGCCCGACCTTGTCGACGTCACACTCGACCGCTCCCGAAACGTAGATCCGCTTGAGAGTCACGACGTTCGAATCAAACTGCGGAAGCGCCGAGAGCCGATTCTCGAACGCGAGCCACTCCGCCATCGGGTAAGCCACCAGACAGCTCTCCAAGCCGGTGGTTAGAACGAGCTGCGAGTCGCCTTGGGCCGTCATGACCTCTCGGAATCGAGAAGGCACGGACGTGCGGCCTTTGGCATCGATTGCGTGCTCGTAGCGTCCTCGGAACAATCTAACCCTCTCGTCCTAGTTTATGGCCAGTTGGCACTTGATCCCACTAGTTCCCACTAAGGCCGGAAACTAAGGCCGAGGCGGCTCTGCTGTCAACTTCTTTCTGCAGCCCAAGTGGCAGAATTAAAACGGTTTTTTGGGTTTCGTATGGGCGCGAAATCCATGGCCCTAGCTGGGCTGCGGATACCGACCCTCGATCTCCAGAACGCATTTCGGCTCGTATCCACTTCCACCGGGCGCTCCTTTGTGCAGAGCTGGCTCTATCGACGACGAAATAGGTCTAATTTGGCCAAAACGCGGCATGCTATTCTTCGGTCCGCGTGGATCCGATCGACGAGGCGTGGGAACGGGTCGAAGCCGACTGGGCGAATCAGGACTCGCATCGCCGTTTTGTGGCCGTCTGCGTGGCCTTGGATCGGCTGGCCGAGGCGGGAAAACGCTACCGCGCGGTGCGGGACACGGACCCTGCCCGCCGCGACGACGCCGTCCGGCAAATCGATGGCCTGATCGCCCTCGCGACCCAGCAATTGCAGGATACTCGGGTCGTCCCCGCCAGCCATGAGCACAAAAGGACGCTGACATGGGTCGCGTTCTTTATCATGTTGCTGTTGATGGGGGCGGGGATCTTGCTTCTGCTGCGGACGTAGCCGCGGAGCGGGCGACCCGCAGTTCGAAATGCAAATCGACTTCGCCGCGAAAGAACTGACCGTGAAGCTGGTGTACTACGGGCCGGCTCTCAGTGGGAAAACGAGCAACCTCCGCGCTATCCACTGGCTCGGCACATCGAATGCCTGCGGCGAGCTCATGACGCTCGAAACGCAAAACGACCGAACTCTGTTTTTCGACATGCTCCCGATCACCGTGAGCTCGGGAACTGGGCTCAAAGTCCGTTTGAAGCTGTTCACGGTTCCGGGTCAGGTGATGCACAACGCAACCCGTCGACTCGTTCTGCAGGGAACGGACGGAGTCGCCTTCATCGCCGACTCGCAGCGAAGTGAAGCGGATGCAAATCGGGAGTCCTTCCTCAACCTCAAGCGCAATCTCCAAGAGAACAAGATCGATCCGGACCGGATTCCGATCATCATTCAGTTCAACAAACGCGATATGTCCAGCATTCGGACCGACGAAGAGCTCGAGCTGATTGCGCAGCGAAGCAAAGAGCCTATCTACAAGGCCGTTGCAACCCGGGGTTACGGAGTAATGCAAACCCTCCGCGGCCTGATTCGAGATACCTGGGCGAAGCTCGAAGACGATCACCAGCTCGAAGAAAAGTTTGGGATTAGTCCCATCCGGTTCATGACCGAGGTGGAAGCGAAGCTGAAGCACAACCCGGGACCACGGGGGCGATGATGCACGACCAGACAGACGCTGCTGACATCATGATGGGAGACGTCGTTCGTCTCGAAGACGTGCTGAGCCGCGATTCGGTGACCTCGGTTTGCAAGTCGTTCTTTTCGCTGTTCGGCCTGCCGGTGCGCGTCATCACCCATGAAGGAGACCTGCTCGCCGACGTCCATCGCGACCAGCCTCTGTGCAACTACCTCAATACCCTCGACGCGGGCGAACGAGAGTGCGCCAAGACCGTGGGCGTCGTGCGCGACCTCGAGCCAGAGCTGCAAACCATCATTCACCCGTGTTTCACCGGCGCAGTGTACAGAATCGTTCCTCTCGAGTACCAGGGGCGTCCGATCGGTCGATTCATCGTCGGACCGTACGTACCGGCGGAGACGACACAGCCGCCCAGCTCGCTTCTGTCCATCGACGCTGCAATGGATTCGGCGGCCGCATGCGGGCACTTCGAGACGATGCCGCGCGTGCGCGAGCAGATCGCAAAGGAGATCTCAGACCATTTGAAGGGTGTGCTCGAGCTGCTCCTGTTTTCCGGCCATCGCGCCCAGCTCGCATCGACGATGCAGGTTGCCAGCGTTCGAGAAAACTACCGCGAGCTCGCCGAGAAGAACGAAGCGCTCAAGTCTTCGCTCGACGAGCTCGAGCAGCTCGACCAACTCAAGAGCACGTTTCTGGCTACTGTGAGCCATGAGCTGCGAAGTCCGCTCACCTCGATCATCGGCTACACCGAAATGCTCGAAAGCGGCGCAGCTGGCGCCCTCAGCGACGGCCAGGCGGAGTTCCTTGGCACGATTCGCAGCAAGGCCGATCAGCTGCTCGGCCTGATCAGCAGCCTGCTCGACCTCGGCCGCCTGGAGGCGAAGAGCCTGGACCTCAAGCACGAGCCGGTTGACGCGCACGCCCTCTTGTCCGACCTGGCCGCGACGATTGTGCCGACCGCCAATCGGCGCAACGTGTCGCTCGACGTCCAAGTCGGCGAGCAAACGCCGAAGCTTTGGGGAGACCCTGTCCGTCTCGGCCAGATTCTGCTCAATCTCGCCGACAATGCCGTCAAATTCAGCGACGAAGGCGGCACAGTGACCATCCGCGCGGAGCGGGGTGACATCGATGCCGCAGGCGCTTCAGGCCTGGGCGCTGCGCTTTTTTCCGCGAGCCGGCCGGCTGTCGTCTTGACGATAGAGGACGGGGGCATGGGCATCGCGGAACAGAACCTTTCCAAAATCTTCGACGCGTTCTACCAGGTCGACGCCGGGACCACGCGCGTTCATGGCGGCGCCGGGCTCGGGCTGTCGATCGTGAAACAGCTCGTCGACGGCCACGAGGGCAAAATCGAAGTGACTAGCACGCCTGGCGAGGGTACGACCTTCGTCGTGACACTTCCCGCCGCCGACGAAGATGCGTGACGAGTTCGCCAAAATCGACTGGCTGAAAACTCGTTTTGCCCTGGACGGCGACTCTAACGCGGTTCTGGTCGGCATCGGTGACGACGCCGCCGTAATCGATTTCGGCAACCGACCGACCATCGTCACCGTCGACACGCAGGTAGAAGGGGTCCACTTTCGCGCAGATCTGCTGTCCCGTCGGGAGCTCGGCTACCGCGCCGTCGTAGCCGCCGTCAGCGATGTTTGGGCGATGGCAGGAATGCCTAGCGCCTCGGTGATCGCGCTCACCCTGCGCGACGACTTTTCGGACGACGAGTTCCGCGACCTCATCGACGGCGTTGCAGACGCAGCTCGCATGACCGGTGCGCGCGTCATCGGCGGGAACTTGAGCCAAGGCTCGTCGTTGACCGTGACGACGACGGTCTTTGGGCTGCCGATCTCCAAATCGCTGACCCGAAGCGGCGCGCGACCCGGAGATTCAATCTACGTGACAGGGACGCTGGGAGCGGCAGCACTCGGGCTAGCGCTCCTCGAGGCCGATCGGCTCGATATCGAACGAGCCCGGAGCTTCGCCGAGCGCTGGAAAAGGCCGCCTCTCAACGGAAACGCCGCTGCGGTTCTGGCGCGAATCGCGACCGCGGCGGTCGACGTCTCCGATGGATGTCTTCAAGACTTGGAACACCTCCTCACCGCATCAGGGGTTGGAGCGGTCCTACATGCCCCCGCCCTTCCCACCGCGCCTGGCTATCAAGCCGCCTGTGTCGCGCTCTCGATCGATCCGATGGTGCTCGCTCTGAGCGGCGGCGAAGACTACGAGCTGCTGTTTACAGCGCCGGAGTCTGCCGAAGCTGCCGCGCTAGGTACCCGCATCGGTGAAATCGTCGAAGGCACGGGCAGCCAGGTCCTGGACGCGGCAGGCAGCGCGATCGAGCTCGGCCGAGGCGGGTTCTCTCACTTCTCGTAGAGCCAGACCGAGCGCCGTTCGTCGTCGAACTTGGCCGCTCCACGGGCTTCCTCTGCCAAGACCTCATCGAGTGATGCGCCGCGATCGACCGCCGTTCGAAACTCAGGGCCGCCGGTCAAGAGATCGATCGCAGGCCGGTCGGACACGAACTCGTAAACCTCCGTTCTCCAACGGCTCGCGTCAGGTAGCTGAGGGAGCGCTGCGGCGAGCATGCGCAGGTACGTTTCGTAAGGTCGAAAAACCCAGGGGTCGGTGACGTGCACCTGTACTCCGGCACAGGTCCGGCCGGCGTGCTTCTGAAATGTCGGGACAAACTCGACGGGTCTGAGGGTCGCGCCGTGCAGGTCGAGCTCCAGAAGCGGGCCGACATCCAAGCCGGGTGCGCCCCAGAGCTCGAAGGGCCTCGTGGTACCGCGCCCTTCCGAGAGCGTCGTGCCTTCGACGACGCAGCCCCCCGGATAGACCATCGCAGTGTCGAAGGTCGGCATGTTAGGCGAAGGCATCAGCCAAGGAAGGCCCGTGTCCTTCCACTCCATCGTACGAGTCCAGCCGTCCATCGGGACGACCTGGAGCACGCTCCGGTCGACCCCTTCACGTTCGCAAACCCAGAGCAAGAGCTCGGCGATGGTGAGGCCGTGGCGAACCGCAACTGGATACAAGCCCACGAACGAGAGGTAGCCTTGGCGCTGCGCCGCCCCTTCGACGCGAGTGCCTCCAAGCGGGTTCGGTCGATCGAGAAGCACGACCTCGACACCAACGGTTGCGGCGACCTTCATGATGAGCGCGGCCGTCCAAACGTACGTGTAATAACGGGAGCCGACGTCTTGTAAATCGATGACGATCGCATCCAAGCCCCTCAACCAATCGGGGTCCGGGCTCAGATCCTCTGCGTCGTCTCCATACAAGGAGTACACCGGGACATCGGTTTCTTCCCGACTTCCGACGCCGACCATGTCCTGGGCAGCGCCGGCAAAACCATGCTCTGGACCGAAGAGGGCAGAGACACGGGCGCCGGCGTCGTGAAGAATTCGCGCGGCCGAACGAAGCTTTCGGTCGACGCTCGCGGCATGTGCCAGCAAACCCACGCTGCGGCCGGCGACCAAGCGAAGAGCTTCCGGGTCACCGTCGGAGATGCGATCCAGCCCGGTCCGAACCTCAGTCAATGAACTTCACCTGCGGCCAGCGTGTCGGTCGCTTCACCAGCGAGGAGGTAGAGCAGCGCCATGCGTACGGCGACTCCTGCTTCCACCTGCTGCAAAACGACACTGCGCTCGCCGTCGGCGATGAGGCTTTCGATTTCTACGCCGCGGTTCATAGGACCGGGGTGCATGATGATCGCATCCGGCTTTGCGGGCCCGATTGTGCCGGGACCGATGCCGAACGTCCGGGCATATTCGCGAAGGCTCGGTAGGAGCGCCCCTTCGAGACGTTCACTCTGAATTCGAAGCACCATGACCACGTCGGCGCCTGCAAGGCCGTCCTCGAGACGGTCAAAGACACGTACGCCGAGAGAATCGGCGGCGGCAGGCAATAGGGTTCGAGGCCCAACGACACGAACCTCACAGCCGAATAGCTTCAACAGATGTGCGTTCGATCGAGCGACGCGCGAATGCGCAATGTCGCCCACGATAGTCACGACGAGGTTCTCGAGCGTGCCTTTTGCGCGCCGAATCGTAAACGCATCGAGCAGGGCCTGCGTGGGATGCGCGTGCATCCCGTCTCCCGCGTTGATGACGCTGCAGCCGATCTTCGAGGCCACGTAGTTGGGGGCGCCCGACGAGGCGTGCCGGATGACGATCACGTCGGGGTGCATCGCCTGAAGAGTTCGACACGTGTCTTGTAGCGTCTCCCCTTTCTTCACACTCGATGCGGATACGCTCATGTTGATCACATCCGCGCTCAAACGTTTGCCCGCAAGCTCGAACGAAGTCCTGGTCCTCGTCGACGCTTCGTAGAAGAGGTTGATCACGGTTTTTCCTCGGAGCGTGGGCACCTTGCGCACAGGCCGGCGAGAGACTTGTAAGAACGCTTCGCCCGTGTCGAGGATACGATCAACGTCCGCCTTCGTGAGCCCTTCGACATCGAGGAGGCTGCGGTGGGGGAACGACTCCATCACTCCCCCTCGGTAAGCACGACGCGATCAGGACCGGCGGCGTCGACCCATACGTCGAGTCGGCCACCAGGCTCGAGATCGAGGATGCGGCCGACGAAGTCTGGGGCGATAGGAAGCTCACGGCCGCCGCGGTCGCAGAGCGCCGCGAGCCAGACCCGCGCGGGGCGACCATGATCTTGGAGACACTCGATTGCGGCACGGACCGTCCGCCCGGTGTGCAGCACGTCGTCCACGAGCACGACATGACGGCCGCTCACGTCGAAGGGAATGTCGCTCGGCCCGATCTTCGGGTTCGGGAGCGCGGTGGCCGCATCGTCGCGGTAGAGCGAGATGTCGACGGTCCCGACCGGCGGTGGTCGTCCTTCGACCCTCGCAATCTCTTCCGCAAGGCGCTTGGAAAGCCCGACACCACCGCGACGGATGCCGATCAGGGTCAGGTCTTCGATCCCCGAGGTCGCTTCCAGAATGGCAACAGCAATGCGTCGAATGCTTCGTTGGATAGCGTCCGCATCGAGTACGACCTTCTGGGTTCGAGCCACGTTCGGCGGAGTGTGTGTGAAAAGGCCGAGCGCTTCAAGCCTAGGCGAGCGAGAGGCCCCCATCGATGGTGACCAGGCTTCCTGTCTGCCAGGTTTGGTCGAGCACGCTCAGGATGACTGCGGCCACTTCCTCTGGCGTTCCGAGCCGGCCACCAAGCGGGTGGAGAGCGGCTAGGCCGGCAAGCTGGGAGGTCACCCTAGCCTCGATCTCCCCGGGGCCGAGGGTTTCACCCGGCTGGAGGCGCGGCGCTCGAAGCATGTCGGTCTCTACGCCGCCGGGAAGCACGGCGTTGACGCGCACGCCCGATGAAGCGAGCTCGAGCGCCAGCCCCCTGGTTACGGCGTTGAGGGCAGCTTTGGTCGCCGCGTACACGACCGTGTGCGGAGCCGCTCGCTCGGACAGGGTGCTCGAAACGTTGACGATAGAGCCCCCTGAAGCGCGCATGTGCAGCGCAAGCGCTTGCGAAAAGAAAAGCGGCGCAATGAGATTCACCCGGAGCTGCGCTTCGACGGATGCGAGGTCGATCGCGCCCACGGGCTCGTAGCGGGCAATCCCAGCGCAGTTCACCAAACCGTCCACGCTTCCAAACGCATCGACGGCGCGGCCAGCCAGCTCGGAAATCCCATCGAGGTGCTGGAGGTCAGCCGGCAGCGCGCGAACGTGATTCGGCCAGGACGCTTGGAGCGCACCGAGCAGTCCCTCGTCACGGGCGACGGCGACGACTTTGCCTCCGCGGGCCAAAATCGCATCGACGGTGGCGCGACCAATCCCCCGGCTAGCGCCGGTGACCACCACCGTACCTTGGGAAATCGTCATCTCAGCCGAGCCCTGCGATGGGACCCCATGGAGGCTCGGCAGGAACGTCCGCCGGTTCTCCGGCCACTTCGATTTCGTCCTCTGGTATGAAGCGTGGCAAATCCACGCAGAGGATGGTCTGATGGCGATCGCTCGGGTTGGTGTAGCTGTGCGCTGCGCCTCTCGGCCAGCGATGCACCGTCCCCGGCGCGCACCGCTCTCCCTGGCAGAGCAGCCCGTCGCCGAGCACCATCTCGGACTCGCGCATCTGCTGATGGACGTGTAGCGGAATGCCCTGTCCAGGAGCGACGTTCAGACGATAAATGCCGGCGCCCTTGGTTTCGTAGATGATGTCGACTGTCCCAAAGGGCTTGTGCTCGACCTCGAACGAGCACCAGGAAGCGCTGCGTTCGATCTCGAGCGAGGGAACCGCAAAGCTTCGCAGCGCCCCCGGCTTGCTCAATCGAATGACGGCGGATTCCACCTGCGCGCGTCGCTCGTCGGGTGCCGGGGGTGCGAGAACGTATCGCGCGAGAACGTGGGCGGCGGTTTCGAGAAGTCGGAAGCGGCAGCTTCGAAGCAGGAACACCAGCTGTGACGCGGTGGCCGCATAGTCGATCGTCGCGCGGAGGCTTTCCTTGACCGCAGAGGCCTCGGTGTGCAGGCGCATCTCGACGTCGACGCGCAGCGGCTGCGAGGCGTTGCGCTCGTGTGGGTACACCCCGACCACGCAGTCGACCATGAGCTCTTCGATGCGCAAGACATCCATGCGCCAAGGCTATCGCATTTCGAGACTTCTGCTAGAGTCGCCCAGCTCATGAGCGAGCTCGAGCCGAAACCGAGTAGCGGAATCGCGGAGGCCGCCGCCTTCAGACCGGTCCCTCGCACGGGCGTGATCTACGTCACGGTCGAGGCCCAGAAGCGAGGATTCAGCCTCGACGCGCCCGGCTGGTGCAACCTCGGCCAGGGTCAGCCGGATACCGGGGCGATTCTGGGGGCCCCGGAGCGGGTGACGCAGATCACGGTACGCCCGGCGGACCTCGACTACGCGCCGGTTCCCGGGGTCTGGGAGCTCCGCGAAGCGGTGGCGAGCCTCTACAACCAGACGTTCCGACGAGGCATGAAGTCTCAGTACTCGGCCGAAAACGTATGCATTGCGGGCGGCGGTCGAGTCGCGGTCATGCGCGCGTGCGCGGCGATCGCACCCATCCACCTCGGACATTTCCTTCCGGATTACACCGCCTACGAAGAGCTGCTCGACGTGTTTCGGCGATTCTTGCCGATCCCGATCCTGCTGGATCCAAAACAAGGATACGAGTTCACACGTAACGAGCTCGAGCAGGAGATCTTGGGCCGCGGGCTCAGTGCAATCCTGGCGAGCAACCCGTGCAACCCGACGGGTAAGGTCGTCGAAGGCGATGCGCTGGCGAGCTGGGTCGAGACGGCGCGGGACTTGAACTGCGCGCTACTGCTCGACGAGTTCTATTCACACTACGTTTGGACTGGAGCGCAGTCGATCGTCAGCGCGGCGCAGTATGTCGAGGACGTCGATGAGGATCCGGTCGTCCTATTCGACGGGCTCACCAAGAACTGGCGATACCCAGGCTTTCGGGTGAGTTGGATCGTCGGCCCGAAGCGCGTCATCGAATCCGCTGCGAGCGCTGGCTCGTTCCTCGATGGCGGTGGCGTCGCTCCGATGCAGCGCGCCGCAATCGACCTGGTCCAGCAGGAGCCGACCCTCGCCGAAACCAAGGCGGTCCACCGCGAATTTCAGAAGAAGCGAGACTTCCTGGTGCAGGGGCTCAAGGACATCGGCGTCGAGTTCGACCTCGAGCCGCAGGGGACGTTCTACGCCTGGGGAAATCTGAGCGCCCTACCGCCATCGATTCGAAACAGCGACGATTTCTTCAAAGCCGCACTCGAGCAACAGGTCATCACCGTGCCCGGTCACTTCTTTGACGTGAATCCGGGCAAACGCCGGAGCGGACGGCCCTCGCGTTTCGTTCGGCATACGCGTTTCTCCTTCGGGCCGCCGATGCATGTCCTCGACGAAGCGCTCGAGCGGCTTCGCGCGATGGTCGCCAAGGCCGGCTGAAACCAGCGCAAAAAACCGAATTTACGGGCTTCTTCGACGGGAAAGCGCAGCTTTTTTCCATGACACAGCGTATGTAGGCAATCATACTACATATGACGACATCGGCGGCGGTCGCGGCGCGGGTAGAGCACGAGCCACGGGAGGCAGCTCCCTTCGTGAAGTGGGTTGGGGGCAAGGGCCGATTGCTCAGTCAGCTGCGACCGCTGCTTCCACCGGGGGTCGAGCAGATGCGCCACGTCGAGCCCTTCGTTGGCGGCGGCGCGCTGTTCTTCTCTCGTGGACCTAGGCGCGCCCTGCTCACCGACATCAACCCCACTCTGATTTCGACCTACACCGCAATTCGCGACGACGTCAAAGGCGTAATCGGCGGGCTACGAAGGCTCGCAGGTCAGCACTCCAAAGAGCGGTACTACGAGGTGCGCGCGCGCTACAACCAAGATCGTCGAATCGGTACATCCAAACGGGCAGCGATGTTCATCTATCTCAACAAGACCTGCTTCAACGGCTTGCATCGAGTCAATCGCAAAGGCGAGTTCAACGTGCCGGCAGGCTCATACAAGAGCCCGCGGATCTTGAACGAGACTGCGTTGCAGTCAGCGAGCAAGGCGCTCCAAGGTGCAGATCTTCGTTGCACGCCCTTCGACGCGCTGCTCGAGAGTGCGAAGCCTGGCGATTTCATCTACTTCGACCCGCCCTACGCGCCGGTTTCCGTCACCGCCAACTTCACGTCGTACGCCCAAGACGGCTTTTCCCAAAATGATCAGACACGGCTACGCGACGTATACAAGGCCCTGGACCGGCGTGGATGCAAGCTCATGCTCTCCAACAGCGACGTCCCCTTCATTCGACACCTCTACGACGAGTTCAAAGTCGACACAGTTGCCGCACCCCGCGCGATCAACTGCGATGCGACCAAACGCGGCAAGGTGAGCGAAGTGGTGGTACGGAACTACGCATGAAGTCCCGCGCGGGCCGATTCACCCCGATCGCCGTATCGTAGGCCGCCCCGCGGCCCGCTGCTCCCCAGCCGAGTACGGACAGTGACGGCAGCCCGAGCCGCAGCAGGCGCCCTGCTCTCGCAGTGCGGTCGCCGTCAAGACGAAGAGACCGGTCTCAGGATCGAGGTAACCGGGATCACCTCGACGCTCGGCTTCATCGTGGGCTTGGAGGACATGCGGCGAAAACGTGTGCGGCACCGCGGCACTCTGGGTCCGGCGGCGGGTTTCGCAAGCCCGAAGCGGCAGAGCACCGCTCGTTTTCTCGTTCTTCAGGTCGTGCTGATTCGCGATGCCCGGATGAACTCGGCCGTGGCTGGATGATCGGTGTGCAGGAGCTCCTCTGGCGTCCCGGTCGCTGCGATCCGCCCCTCGTGCAAAAAGCTCAGCTGGTTGGCGATACGCACGACCGAGGCCATGTCGTGGCTGATCACGATCGAGGTCACCCCGAACATCTCTTCGGCTTCAGTGATCAACTCGTCCACCATTTCGGTCGTGATCGGATCCAGGCCGGTGGTGGGTTCGTCGTAGATCAAAATCTCGCTCTCGAGGATCATCGCCCGCGCGACGGCGACACGCTTCTGCATGCCCCCGGAGAGCTGGGCGGGAAGCTTCTGGGCAGCAGCAGCGACACCGAGCGCCGTCAATCGATCCATCACCTGATCGCGTATCTCTGAACGCGACAGGTCAGTGTGCTCGCGGAGCGGAAACGCGACGTTGTCGAACACCGTCATGGAGTCGAAGAGCGCAGACATCTGAAACACCATCCCGAAAGTGCGTCGCATCGCGGCCAGGTTGAGGCCTTCGAGCCGTGCGAAATCGATGCCATCGACGATGAGTTGCCCGGAGTCGGGGTTTTCGAGCCGAATCAACTGTCGCATCAGGACGGTCTTGCCAGACCCGGAGGGCCCGATGATCAGATTCGTTTGTCCCCGGTGGATGTCCAGCGACACGCCCTTGAGCACCTCGTGCTCGCCGTAGCTCTTGTGTAGATCACGAATCCTCACATGGATCGGATCGTCCTTCACCCCCCGAGGCAACGGAGCCCGCGTCAAGCGCGGTAGGTTCCGTCGGAACAACTTCATCAGAACAGCCCTTGTCCGAGGACGAGGCCAGTGACCAGATAGTCGAGCACGAGGATTGCGATGGCGCTCTGCACGACGGCGCGGTTGGTGGCCCGCCCCACTCCGGCCGCTCCGCCCTTCGCATAGAAGCCCTGTCGACACGCGATGAGCGTCACAGCCACGCCGAAGACCATCGCCTTGATGAGCCCCTGAGAGACGTCATCCCAGTCCACGAGCCACTTGAGCCGGTCCATGAACACGCCGGGGTCGAGCCCTAGAAGCCCGACGGCGACGAAGAAGGCGCCCGCCACGCCGACGATGTTGAACAGCATCGTCAGGACCGGCACCATGACGAAACCCGCGACGAGCCGCGGCACGACCAGATACTGCACGGGGTTGACCGCCATGGTGACCAGAGCGTCGATTTGGTTGGTGACGCGCATGGAGCCGAGCTCGGTCGTCATCGCGCTCCCCGCTCGGCTCGTGACCATCAGCGCGGCGAATACCGGCCCAACCTCCCGGGCCAGGGCCAAGCCAATCACGGCGCCGGTTTGATTCTCGGCGCCAAAGTCCCGAAAACCATCGACGAGCTGCAAGGCGAGCACGCCGCCGACGAAGACCGCGGTCAGCGAAACGAGAAAGATCGAGCCGATGCCGATGAACTCCATCGCCTCGACGAAAAGCCGACCGCGGTACGGCGGACGGATCCCCCAGAACGCCGATTCCCACAGCAGCTTGGAGAGCGCGCCGACCTCGACGAACGGGGACAGGAGCAGTCGAAGAAGCCAGTTGCCGGCGTCACGAAAGGCTGCGCGAAGCTTCGAGTGCTCGTCCGGGTTCGCGGGTGCGCTGGGCGCGGCGTCAGGCACGAGACTCCATAGCATGGTTCCTCTGCGAAAAGTCAGCCATCGAGGTAGACGCGCGGGACGCGCCGCGAGACATTGGTCAGCACCTCATACGGAATCGTTCCGGCAGCGGCGGCGAGGTCCCGCGCATCTAGGACGGCGCCGCGCTGCTCGCCGAGCAGGAGCACCTCGTCGCCGATGGCGACATCTGCAACGCCGGAAACATCGACGGTCGTCAAGTCCATCGCGACGTTGCCGACGATCGGGCAGCGAGCACCCGCGATCAAGACCTCTCCGCGATTCGACGCCGATCGCAGCAAGCCGTCGCCGTAGCCCACGGGAATCGTTGCGAGGCGTGTCTCGCTGCGCGCACGAAACGAGCGTCCGTAGCCGACCGATTCGCCCGCTTGCAAGGTTCGCAGGCGCAGCACCTCGGTGCGCCAACGAAGCGCGGGACGAAGGGGCGCATCGACGGTGTCCGAGCCGGGATAACCGTAGAGCGCGAGGCCAACGCGCACCCAGTCGAAATGGGACTCCGGGTGTCGGAACAAGGCCGCGCTGTTGGCGACGTGCAGGACCGACGGTTCGTGCCCGAAGCGACGAACGAGACCGCGGGCCTGCGCGAAACCGGCGAGCTGCTCGGCGACGTACTGAGGGTCGGCATCGGCGGTCGATAGATGGGTCATCAAGCCAGCGATCCGAATCGAAGGGAAGCGACGAAGCTCGCGAAGGAAGGCGCTGAGCTCTGCGAGGGGCACGCCGAGACGGCCCATCCCGGTGTCGACTTTGAGGTGAATGTCGATCGGCCGGCCTCCGGACACGCGCTCGAACGCACTCGCTTCGGAGATCTCGTAGAGCACGGGGGTGAGTCCGGCCGCGATGATCTCGCGGTGGGCGCCGCCGTTGATGCCGTTGAGAACCAAGATGGCGCGGTCGATGCCGGCTTCTCGAAGCTCGATTCCCTCTTCCGCCAGGGCAACGCCGAAGCCGTCTACGCCTTCGGCTTGAAGCCGCCGGGCAACTGGAACCACGCCGTGACCGTAAGCATCCGCCTTGACGACCGCGAGGATCTTCCGCCCCGCCGCCGCATTCTTCACGACGCCGAGGTTGTGCCCGATGGCGTCGAGCAAGATCTCGGCACGCGTCGGTCGCAAGGATACCTCGGCGTGCTGAACGCGCGGTCTCGATGGCTTCGAGGAGTCCGGTTGCACCGCTTGGGGCTAACGGTTGGCACCGCTGGCGTCAAGCATTGGCGTCCGAACGCTCGAAGGCTAGGCTTCCGTCCGGATGGCAACGGCTCACCGACGCGCTTTGGATTGTGAGTTGCTCGCGGGCGGCCTCGCAGCCATCGCGATAGCGTTGGCCTCCGGCTGTGGAAAGCCCGCCGAAGAAACGGTCTCGCCGGTCCACGTGACGCCCAGCGACGCCCCGGACCACGCCGAGCTGCCAGCGCCCGAAGCGCTTCGTGTGCGCGTCGTTCGTCAATATCCCCATGACAAAGACGCGTTTACACAGGGCCTCATTTGGCATGACGGAGTCATGTACGAGAGCACCGGCCAGTATGGCAGGTCATCGCTTCGCAAGGTTCGGCTCGAAGACGGAAAGGTGCTCGCAGAGCGCGAGCTCGAATCCGAGCTCTTTGGCGAAGGGCTGGCTCGGGTCGGCGAGCACTTGGTCCAGCTCACGTGGAGATCCGGCCTTGCCCTGATCTCGGATTTGGCGACGCTGGAGCAGCGCTCGACCATCCGCTATCGAGGTGAAGGATGGGGTCTGTGTTTCGACGGGACGGCGCTGGTGATGAGCGACGGATCTTCGGTACTCGAATTTCGGGATCCCTTATCCATGGATGTCCTTCGCGAGGTTCGCGTCGTGAGAGAGGGACGCTCGGTTCCGCGACTCAACGAGCTCGAATGTGTGGGCTCCGAAATTTACGCAAACGTATGGCAGAGCGACGAGATTCTCCGCATCGATTCCAAGACCGGTCAGGTTACCGCCAGCATCGATGCGAGCTCCCTCTTGACCCGGTTTGAATCGCTACGAGCCGATGTGCTCAACGGAATCGCCTACAGGCCCGACTCGAAGACATTCCTGCTGACTGGAAAGCTTTGGCCTCAGCTCTTCGAGGTCGAGCTGGTGCCGCGCTGAGCAGCATCGTGGATCTCGACCTCCGGCTCCCATGGAGCGAGGCGCCTGCGCATGATCTCCACCGCCTCTGGGTGTTCGTCGATGAGCACGAAGCCTCTGCCTAGGCGCGCTGCAGATTCACCCGTGGTGCCGCTTCCGGCGAAGAAGTCCAGCACGGTGTCGCCCGGCTCGCTATGGACCCTGATGATGCGGTCCAACACACCCAGCGGTTTCTGGGTCGGGTAGCCCGTTTTCTCTTTTCCATTGGTTGGAACGATCGTGTGCCACCAGACATCGGTGGGCGTTTTGCCCCTCGCCGCCTTCTCTTTGCCCACGAGCCCAGGGGCCATGTACGGAATCCGGTCCATTTCGTCGAACTGGAAGACGTACTGCTTGGGGTCGAGCACGTACCACAGAAGCGTGTCGTGCTTTGCGGGCCACCAGCGCTTCGGCCGCCCACCGAAGTCGTATGCCCAAATAATTTCGTTACGGAAATGATCACGGCCGAGCAGGCCATCGAGCGCGACTTTGACATAGTGCACTTCGCGGTAGTCGAGGTGGACGAAGAGCGAACCGTCCCTCGTGAGACAGGGCAACGCAGCTTCGATGCGGCTCATGAGAAAGGGCAGGTACTCCTCGTACTGGTCTTCGTAGCGCGGGCTATCGATCTGCTCGATTTCGTAGCGGCGGTCTCCAAAGCCCTTGCGCTCCCCGTGGGCTGCCGCTCGCACCTGCATCCGATCGCGCGATTGGGTCCGCCCGGTGTTGAAGGGTGGATCGATGTAGATCAAGCGCGCGTGCTCTGGAGGGAGCGTCCGGAGGACCTGCAAATTATCGCCTTGAAAAATGCGCTTCACGCGCCCGAGCCTATCATCGGAAGAGGAGCGCGCCCATCTTCGAACCCGCTTGCAGCGCCTCTGCACCCGCCCTACTCTTCGGTCCGATGCGTCTCATGGTCAACGGTGAAGAACGGCAGGTCGAGCCGACCACGACGGTGAAGCAGCTGCTTTCCGCCCTCGGGCTCGAGGACACCTTGGTCGCCGTCGAGCGTAACGAAGAAGTCGTGCCGCGCGCCCTCCATGAGAGCACCCGCCTCAGCGACGGTGACCGGCTCGAGGTGGTCCAGTTCGTAGGAGGCGGCTAGGTGTCCGAAGACACTCTGAAGATCGGCCAGTTCGAGTTTCGATCGCGCCTGTTCACTGGTACCGGGAAGTACCCGAGCCTCGATATCGCAAAAGGGGCACTGGATGCTTCCGGCTGCGAAGTCGTGACCGTCGCCGTGCGCAGGGTAGATTTGAAAGCCAGCGGAGCGGACTCGATCATGACCGTGCTGCGCGAGGGCAACTACACGCTCTTGCCCAACACAGCGGGCTGCTACACCGCGGAAGACGCGGTGCGCACCGCTCGGCTGGCGAGGGAGCTTCTGGACACCCCGCTGATCAAGCTCGAGGTCATCGGCGACGAAAAGACGCTCTTCCCCGATGTGCCTGCAACGCTGCAAGCCGCCAAGGCCTTGGTAGACGACGGTTTCACGGTTCTTCCCTACTTCAATGACGATCCAATCGCGGCGCTTCGCCTCCAGGAGCTCGGCTGCGCTGCAGTGATGCCGTTGGCCGCGCCCATCGGCAGCGGGCTCGGCGTTCGCAATCCCTTCAACATCGAGATCATCGTCAAGCACGCGACGGTGCCCGTCATTGTCGACGCCGGCGTCGGCACCGCGTCGGACGCTGCAATCGCGATGGAGCTCGGCATCGACGGCGTGCTGATGAACACGGCGATCGCCGGCGCCAAGGACCCCGTTCGAATGGCTCGAGCGATGAGAGCTGCGGTCGAGGCCGGCCGCGACGCGTTCCTCGCAGGCCGTATTCCACGCAAGCTCTATGCGACAGCGTCGAGCCCGCTCGAAGGCGTCATCGGCTCCGATCAAGACGGCCGAACCTGAGCCGATCGAGATGAACGACGGCCTTCCGCGGATCTGGATCATCACGGACCCGAATCACGCGGACGGTCCCGTGGCTCCAGTTCGAAAGGCCCTCGAAGGGTGCCCACCGGATGTGATTGGCGTGCAGCTGCGCGCGAAACGGGCGTCCGATCGCCAGATCGTGCAATGGGGACACGAGCTGCGCGCCATCACGCGCGACGTCGGCAGCGCGCTGACGGTGAACCGACGGGCCGATCTCGCCGAGGTCGTAGACGCAGACGGCGTGCACCTGCCCGAGCTGGGCCTTTCGCCCATCGAGATTCGAAGCCATTGGTCTGCTTTCAGTGTGCTGGGCGTCTCTCGCCACGATCGCAGCGGACTCGGGGCCGCTGAGCGCGAGCTTGCGAGCTATGCGTTCTTGAGCCCGGTATTTAGCGTCCCGGGCAAGGCTCCACCCCTCGGGCTTCATGGTTTTCGAGCGGCGATCGCCGGTGTCGAGCTACCGACATATGCGCTGGGGGGCGTGCGCCCAGAGGATCTTCGGCCGTTGCTTCGGGCGGGCGCGACCGGTGTCGCGATCCGGCGCGCCGTCTATGCCGCGGATCGGCCCGCCGACGCCGTGCAGACCTTCCTTCGCGAGCTTGACAAGCACCTCGCAAGCGGCGAATAGCGAGGGGGATGGGGGCGATTCGCAGCGGGCTTGGATGCCTTTCCTGGGTGGGCGCGTTCCTGATCGTCATTGCCCTGGTCCTCAAGGTGTTCGTGTTCGACATGGCGGAGGTCGGACACAACGGGATGGCGCCTACCTTGCTTCGCGGAGAGCGTGTGCTGATCCGCAAAGGAGCGACCCCAACCCTCGGATCGATCGCGGTTTGCCAACATCCAACGGAGGTCGGATGGGTCGTTGCCCGCGTCGCCGCAACCGAAGGGATGACGATCCATTCGTTTGGGACCAAGCTTTTCATCGACGGCAAGCCGGTCGAATACAGCGGAGGCGGAAGCGCCTCGTTCTACAACGAGGACACCGACCGGACGGTCCAGGTGACCTGGGGCGACGAGTACCTCCGCGCGGGCAAACACCAGATCTTCCTCGGCGAAAACCGTCGGCACCACGTCGACAAAGCGGAGGTCCCCGCGGGGAAGCTCTACCTTCTCGGGGACTACCGCGGCTACATGGGCCAGGACAGCCGTGCCTACGGGGTTGTTGACGCGTCGAGCTGCAGAGGCACGATCGTCTTTCGCTTGACCCCGGTGGCAGGTCTCGAGCCCGAGATCAGCCACGGCTATTTCGATCGGATTCGATAGGTTCGCTTCCGCGTTGCCTGCGGGCCGGTCCGTTCTATGCTCCGCGCGCCGAGGAGCAGGGGACCGTCAGATGAGAGTCGCTGTTTTACAATTTCCAGGCTCGAACGCCGACTGGGACGCCCTTCACGCGGTGCGCGACGTCTTGGGCGCAGACGCCTGGTACGCCTTCCACAAAGGGACGAGCCTCGGCGACGCGGACGCCGTCGTGATTCCCGGCGGTTTTTCGTACGGTGACTACCTTCGCGCCGGCGCGATCGCCGGCTTCAGTCCGATCGACAACGCGGTACGCGAGTTCGCCGGCCGCGGCGGCCCGGTGCTCGGCATCTGCAACGGCTTTCAGATTCTGACGGAGATGGGGCTCCTACCCGGTGCACTGACCAGGAATGCTCATCTTCGCTTCGAGTGCCGAGACATCTATCTCAGAGTCGAAAACGAAGGCCCGTTCACCGACATGGGACGAGGCAAGGTTCTCCGCCTCCCGATTGCGCATGCAGACGGCAGGTACCACACCACGGAGGATGGTCTTGCCGAGCTCGAACGGCACGGGCAGATCGCGTTTCGCTACTGCACGCGCGGCGGCGGCGAGCCCGAGGGCAGCGATTCAAACCCGAATGGCTCGGTGGGAGACATCGCCGGTCTCTACAACCGTGAGAAGAATGTGCTCGGCATGATGCCGCACCCGGAACGCGCGAGCGAAACCATCCTGGGCAACGACGACGGGTTCGCGCTCTTCACATCGCTTCGGCGTCATTTGGGGTTCGAATGAGCACACCAGCCAACTTTCCGGGGGAGCCGGATAGCTCTCCCGAAATCGCCCGCGAATTTGGCCTAGCGGCGGAGGAGTGGGAGCGCGTCCTCAGCACCCTCGAGCGCGCGCCCAGCTACGCAGAGCTCGGGGTCATCAGCGTGATGTGGTCCGAACACTGCTCGTACAAGTCCTCACGGGTTCACCTGGCTCGCCTGCCGACCACAGGGCCCCAGGTCGTTCAAGGGCCCGGTGAAAACGCGGGGGCCGTCGATATCGGCGATGGCTTCTGCGCGGTGTTCAAGATGGAGTCGCACAACCACCCCTCGTACATCGAGCCCTACCAAGGCGCGGCAACCGGCGTGGGCGGCATCCTACGCGACGTCTTCACGATGGGCGCGCGTCCGGTCGCGTCGTTGAACTCTCTCCGGTTCGGTCGCCCCGATCACCCGAGGACCCCTCAGCTCCTCAAGGGCGTGGTCGCGGGCATCGGCGGCTACGGCAATTGCATCGGCGTCCCGACCGTGGGCGGCGAAGTCCAGTTCGACGCGAGCTATGACGGCAACATCCTGGTCAACGCGTTCACCGTCGGAATTGCCAAGACCGACGACCTCTTCTTCGGAGTTGCAGAGGGGATCGGCAACCCGATCCTCTATGTCGGGGCCAAGACAGGCAGAGACGGAATCCACGGCGCCACCATGGCGAGCGCGGAGTTTGGCGAGGAGACCGACAGCAAGCTCCCTACGGTGCAGGTGGGCGACCCGTTCATGGAGAAGCTCCTGCTCGAAGCCTGCCTGGAGATCTTCGCCACCGATTGCCTGTCGGGCGTGCAGGACATGGGCGCAGCGGGGCTGACCTCGTCGTCGGTCGAAATGGCGGACCGCGCGGGCAATGGCATCGAGCTCGATCTCGATGCGATTCCGCGCCGGACCAAGGCATTGAGCCCCTACGAAATGCTGCTGAGCGAGTCGCAAGAACGCATGCTCATGGTCGCCAAGGCGGGACGCGAGCAAGAAGTGTTCGATATCTGCGCCAAGTGGGACCTCGACGCGTCGATCGTTGGCCGGGTGACCGATACCGGGCGCTTCGTCTGCAAAGCTACCCCCGGCTACGACCCGTTCGACGGAACGGGTGAGCCGGACCCGGTCGTCGTGGTCGATCTTCCGGTCGACCTGCTCACCAACGCAGCACCCAAGTACGATCGCCCCCAGCGCGGGCGTGCGGATGAGGCCAGGCTCTTCACGATGACCGGAGACGGTCCCGAAGACCTGGGCGCCGAGCTCGTGCGCCTCATCGGCTCGCCCAACATCGGAAGCCGCTCATGGATCTGGCGTCAGTACGATCACATCGTCGGAAACGGAACGGTGATTCGTCCCGGGGACGGGGACGCTGCGGTGATTCGAGCCTTCTGCGAAGATGCCGATGGGACACGCGAGAAGTTCCTCGCCCTCTCCGTCGACTGCAACGGCCGACACGTAGAGCTCGATCCCTACGCCGGCGCCGCAATGGCGGTCGCCGAGTGCACGCGCAACATCGTCTGCGTTGGAGCGAAGCCGCTTGGCCTCACCGACTGCCTGAATTTTGGTAACCCCGAAGTGCCCGAGCAGATGTGGCGCTTTTCACAGGCAATCGACGGTTTGGCCGCGGCGTGTAGCGCCCTGGGCGCGCCTGTCGTCTCAGGCAACGTCAGCCTCTACAACGAGACCGATGGCAAGGCCATCTTGCCAACGCCGACGGTCGCCGTCGTGGGGCAACTCGAAGACCCCGAGCATCGCCTCGGACTCGGATTTCTGTCCGAAGGCGATGTCATTGCGCACCTGGGGCGCCCTTCCCGCGGAGTGCTCGGCGGCTCCGAGTGGCTCGCGCAGCGAAGCGGCTCGGTAACGGGCGCGCCCGTCGGGATCGACCTCGACGCGGAAGCGGAGCTCCAGCACGCGATGCTCGCGCTTGCAAAGAAGAAGCTTCTGCGAAGCGCGCACGACATCAGCGACGGCGGCTTCGCGGTGGCGCTGGCCGAGTCGTGCATCGCGTACGGACACGGCGCGCAGGTAAGCCTGCCCTCGAGTGAGGACGCGCCCGCGCACGCCCTGCTCTTCAGCGAAGAACCAACGCGGATCCTCGTCAGTCTCTCGCCGAGCAATGCCGGTCAGGTCGGTGATATCTGCGCTCGACACGGAGTGCCCTTCGAGAAGATTGGAACGGTCACGGGCCAGACCGTCGCAATTGACGGCGCCTGCGAGGTACCGGTCGAAGAGCTCGCCGAAGCGCACGCGTCGGCCCTGGACGCGATCGTCAGCTAGGCGGCCTCGCGCTCAGCGCGTAGCCGACGAGGGCCGCTCCAGTCGCTAGCGCAATCCATGGAAGCAGCCCCGTTTGCGCCTTGAACGCGCTGTAGAGCATCCAAACCGACGAAGATGCGTAGACGGCGGCTGCAAACAGCGCCGCGGGGCGCGGCGTCTCCAGGTCGGGCCGGCGCCGACCAACCGTGAACAGACCAACCGCAACCAGCGCGGAGAAGAACACGAGGATGCCCGCCACATTGCTCAGGAGCTCCCCGACGCTGTGCATGTACAAGAGTGCAATCGCAATCGCGCCCTGAAGCGCCACGGCGGCGCGCGGTGGCGACCCGGGCTCACCTCGAAGAAACGAGGGCAGAAACCCGTCCCGAGCCATTTCTGCGTAGACGCGCGGACCCACCAGAAGCATGGCGCTACTGCTCGAAACCATGATCGCCGCGATGCCCAAGGACATGGCGCGGGCGCCAACGTCGCCGAGGAGATCCTGGGCGACGATGTGTCCGAGCGTGATCCTTGCCTCTTCGTACTCGAAGACGACCTGCGCGCGCTCCGGGCTCAGGTTCGCCACGAGAATCCAATTTACCAGGACGTACGCAACCGCAACGATCGCGCAGCCGGTCAACATCGCCCGCGGAACGTCACGGCGCGGCGAACGGAACTCCTCGGCGGCGTAGGCTGCCGCATTCCAGCCGGAGAATGCGTACGCGACGAAGAGGAGGCTGCTCGCGAACGATAGCGCAAGGCTCGGCTGCTCGTTGGGCGGCGCCCAATTCGGCCACTGCGTTTCGCCCAAGCACAGCCCCAGCGTCACGAAGGCGAGGATCAAGAGCCCCTTGAGAATCACCAGGCCGTTCTGCGTCCACTTCGAAAGCCCAAGGCCGGCTGCGTGAAATAGGGTGAGAAGGACGATGAGGGCAGCGGCGCCCAGGCGCGGGTCGGGCAGTCCGAAGACCGCGAAAGCGAATGCCGCGGCCGCAAACGCGCTGATCGCCATCGGCGCCGAGAAACCCACGAGGAGCGAAGCCCAGCCAGCCAGATATCCGACCGCGGGGTGCAGAAGCTCGGACAGATAGCGGTACTCACCGCCCGAGCGCGGAATCATCAAGGCCGCCTCGGCGTAGGTGCGTGCCCCCGCCATCGCGAGGAGGCCGCCGACGCCCCAGGCGGCGAGAATCCATCCAGCGCTCAGCTCCTGCGACATGAACCCAGCGCTCAGAAATACGCCTGCGCCGACCATGTTCGCGACGACCAGACCTACGCCGGACCATACATCCAGGAACCCTCGGCTCGATCCAGACGCCCGCAAATTGCCCTATTCGGCGGCTTCTACGGACTGAGAGAGGGGACGTTTTTCGCCGCGAAGCTCGACGGAGACGAGCTTCGAGACGCCTGGCTGCTCCATGGTGACCCCGTAGAGAACGTCGGCGAACTCCATGGTGCGCTTCGAGTGCGTGATGATGATGAACTGCGAGCGATCGGTCATCTGTTGAATGGTTTCGGCGAAGCGGCCGATGTTCGCTTCGTCGAGCGGCGCATCGACCTCGTCGAGCAGGCAGAAGGGGCTCGGCTTGTATTGAAAGATCGCGAAGATCAGGGCGACCGCGGTGAGCGCCTTTTCGCCACCGCTCATGAGCTCGAGTGAACCGAGCCGCTTGCCTGGCGGTTGCGCGATGATCTCGACCCCGGTTTCGAGCATGTCCTGCGGATCGGTGAGCCTCAGCTCGGCCTTTCCTCCACGGAAGAGCATCGGGAAAATCCGCTTGAATCGCTCATTGATCGCGGCGAACGCCTCGCGAAAGAGCGCACGGCTCTCTCGGTTCATCTGCCGAATCGCCTTGTCGAGCTTGTTCAGAGCGTCATCGAGATCGCGGCGCTGAGCTGTGAGGTACTCGTAGCGCTGCGCGTTCTCCTCGTACTCCTCGATCGCTGTGAGGTTGATCTCGCCCATGCGATCGATGAGCCGCTGCAATTCCTCGGCGCGTGCGGTCACTTCTGCGTCTGGCACGGGTCGCGCGTGGTGGTCACCGAGGACGTACGCCAGCTCGACGCGATGCTTGTCCTGAACCTGCTCTTCGAGGTGCTCCAGGGACAGGCTGATCTCGCGCTCGCGGAGAGTCAGCTCGTTGAGCTCGGTAGACTGAACGTCGATGCTCGAGCGGAGCTCCTTGAGCGAAGCCTCCGATACGCCTAGCTGTGTCTGCGCTTCGTCGAAGTCGGCGCGTTGGCGTGAAAGCTCTTGGCGAGCCATCGCGGCCTCGTGAGCGGTCTCGCTCAATCGACCATGATGCAATAGGATTCGACCGGCGGCCTGGCCCTCGTCGCGATCGGCGACGGCGACGTCCTCTCGCAGGCGCGCTTCACGCGCGTCGAGCTCCGCGACAGCACGCTCGAGCTGCCCGATGACCGAACGCTCGCGGTCGGCGCGCTCCCGCGACTGCGTCGCCGCAACCTTCACCTCTGTCGCCTTGGCCAACTGCTCTTCGACCACCCGTCGCCGCTCGACGAGGACGCTCTCGGCAACCTGCACGGCTTCCTCGCTGTGGGTGACGACATGCTGGGCCTCGCTCAGCATGCGCCGGCTGTTGGCCTCGTCGACGTCGACCTGCGAGAGCGCGGCGCGCCCTTCGGCGTCGGTGTCCGCGATCTCACGGCGCCGCTCCTCGATCCGCTGAAGCTCCAACTCGACGAGCCGCAGGTCCCGCTCCGACCCGAGGATCTCCAATTCCGCGTCATGGGCCTGAACCCGAGCTGAATCGATGGCCGCTTGCCCCTCGGCGATGCTGGAACGAAGCCCGCCCTGCTCGGCAATCGCCTGCTCGAGGGCGGCGCGCTGCGAAGCCGCCGATTCTTCGAGCTCGCGTATCTCTCGCTTGAGCCTGAGCAGATGGGCCGCCGACTCGTCCTTGGCACCGCCCACCACGGCCCCGTCGCGCAGCAACGCCTGACCGTCCAGTGTCACCAGCTTCCCTTGGAAACCGTCGCGGTGAAGACGAGCCGCCGTCTGCAAGTCATCGACCACCAGAGCGTCGAACAGGAGGTACCGCACCCAGCTGTCGTCAGCCTGAGAGTAACGCAGTAGACTCAGCAGCGGCGCGACGATGCCCATCCCGGTGGGGAACTGAGGAACGACGCGCGGGGCGCCGGTCGGAGAGCGCGGCAAGAAGGTCGCCCGACCTTTCTCTTCGCGCGCAAGATAGTCGGCTGCACGCAGCGCAGAATCCGTGTCGTTGACCAGCAGGTACTCGAGCGCGCCACCCAGTGCAGCTCCCAGCGCGCGCACGTGCTCCGGCGCGCACTCCAAACGATCGGCAACCAAGCCCACCAGGCCCGAGCGGGACGAATCACCTGCGGCGTTCGCGTATCCCGTCAGGACCGCTTGTGCGCCTGCGCCGACTCCTTCGAAACGCTCGTGGATTTCATTGATCGAACGCAGCCTCGAGCTCGTGACCGCCAGCGCCTCCCGGAGCGAATCGACTTCTGCGTCCGCACGATGGAGCGCATCCTTGCCCGAGGCCAGCGATGCTTCGATTTCGGCGTGCCGCTCCGCCGTTTCCGACTTGCCGCTCCGCAGCCCGTGCATTCGCGCCTCGAGCTCTCCGCCCTGCTGCTTGAACTCGACCTCGCGCGCGGCGAGGGCTTGCAGCTCTTCCTGCAAGCGTTCGAGACGCGCCCGAATCTCGCTGCGGCGCGCGTCATAGCCCTCGAGAACCGCCTCGGCGCCCGCGACGCGGGCCCGGCCTTCGGCCAGGCCAGTGCGGGCGTTCTGCAGCTTGGATTCGGCCTCTTCCGCTGCGTTTTTGCGGATTTCGAGCTCTGCCTCGACGTCGGCCAAGAGCTCGCCCGTCTCGGTTTCCAGCGCCTCGAGCTCGCCCAGAGAGAGACGAACGGTGGATGCTTCTTCGTGCAAGCCCTGGCGTTGTTCGTCGAGTTGGCGTAGCTCGCGGCTCGCTAAGTCTTTGCGTTCGATCAACGCAGCCTGTCGATCTTGTTGCTGTCGGATCAGCCCTTCGAGCTGCCGCACCGAATTGTCGAGCTCGTACGCGTGACTCTGTCCACGCTCGACCTCGGAGCCTTGCTGCAGCAGCGCGACGCGCTCCGCCTCGACCGACGCCTCACTCGCGACCAATGCGTGCCGGCTGGCTTGCATGTCCTCGCTGGCCTTCGACAAGCGCGCAGACACCGAGCCCATTTGCCCTCTGAGCTCGAGAAAGCGATGCGATGCGACCCACAAGTCGAGGTCTCGCATTTCTTTCTTGTAGCGCTTGTAGCGCTCCGCTTTTTGCGCCTGCCGTTTGAGTG
>CAJIBW010000125.1_pt1 | contig 25883 bp, 23 predicted proteins | sample 9199441 | NCBI WGS metagenome assembly CAJIBW01 (sample SAMEA7708313, study PRJEB35096) | sediment metagenome | biome: marine neritic benthic zone biome [ENVO:01000025]; feature: sediment [ENVO:00002007]; material: shallow marine sediment [ENVO:03000034] sea grass bed [ENVO_01000059] ... | reverse complement strand
GAACCGCGCCTGCGGATCACGTACGTCGCGCCAGCCGCCTGCATGCCCCTATCCGGCGACCCGCCGACCATCGTCGTCGGTGGCAACCTTCAGCAAATCACGCACCCGCGCGAACGTCTGTTCCTATTCGCGCGCGCCCTCAAGGTGGCTGCAAATCATCTGGCCCCTGCTCTCCGCGCCCGTGCACAGGACCTCGACTTCGCTCTTTCGGCCCTCCTTCAGGAGCATGGAAACAGCCCGGGAAACCTCGCGACTCAGTCGAAAATGCCGGAGATGAGGAAGAAGCTGCTCAAGGCCGTGCCCCGCCGCTCGCGCGACGAGGTCGAGGGCTTGGCCCTGGAGCTGAAAGGCAACGTCGGGTTTTCCACGCGAGCGGTGCCGTTTGCGATCGCCGAGCTAGGGAACCGCGCGGCCCTGACTCTGACGGGGGACGTGCCCTCGGCGGTGACCGCCTTGCTCAAGATCGCCGGGCACGATGTCCCGGCCAACGACGAGCACCGATTGAGCGCAATCATGGAAACCCCGGAGGCCTGGGCCTTACTCCGATTCGCGATCAGCGACACACATTTTGAAGCTCGGGCCCAAGCTGGTGTAGATCTCTAGAATCATGCGCTTGGGTTTCATCGGTCCCGCAAACAGCGACGTCGCCGCCCTCGAGCGGGCAGCCAAGCTACTGATCTGCGACGTCGAGGTCGATAGCGTCATTTATCTCGGAGAGGACGAGGCTCTGCGCGCGTTCATGGCGAAGCACCAATCGGATACGGGCGACGCTCCCCTCGAACAGCAAGTCGCGGACGTCGCAGCTCGCGGAACCGCAGGCGAAATCGAGGAAGTGCTTCGCAAGCTGCGCGGAGCCCGTTACCTCGGAAAGCTACGCATTGCGCCCCCCGCGCCTCGGCGGGCCATGGAGATGCTCGACGACCGAATCGCCCTCATCGTTCGAAACAAATCGACCATCGGTGAGGAAGACGTCATCAACTCCAACATCGTCGTCTACGGAGATGGCGCGGAGCTGATGTTCAAGCGATTCGGGCCACGCTGTTTCTTCAGCCCTGGTCCACTCGAAACAGGGCATCTCGGCGTGCTCGACGACCAATGCGAAGCCGGAGGCGTCGTCTTGAAGGCCATGACCTCGAACGGCGAGGTCTGCTGGAGCGAGCCGATTCAAGGTCGGGGCGCAAAAGTGATGGTGGCGCCATGAGCGCTCAGCGAGTCGCGATTTATGGCGGCAGCTTCGATCCACCTCACATGGGCCACGTGCTGTCGGTGGCCTGGGCCCTAGCCGCAGTCGATCTCGACGCGCTTTGGATCGTCCCAACGTGGAAACACGTGTTCGATAAGCAACACGGCGCCTCGTTCGAGGAACGCCACGCCATGTGCGAGCTCGCCTTTGCGCCGTTCCGGAACGTCCAGGTTTCCGACGTCGAGCGGCGTCTCGGCGGCGTCAGTCGAACCCTCGAAACGCTCGACGCGCTGGAAAAGGAAAACCCAAGCACGCTCTTTCGGCTCTTGATCGGCGCCGACGTGCTTCCAACGACCGATCGCTGGTACCGCTGGGACGAAGTCGTGAAGATCGCGCCGCCTCTGGTCATTGGGCGTCAGGGATACCCCGTTCCGGAAGGCTGTCCGATCTCGATACCCAACATCAACTCCACCGACATCCGTGCCGGCCTGTCGAACGCGGCGCGCATAGATGGACTCGTGCCGAGCGCGGTCATCGAACACATTCGAGGTCGTGACCTCTATCAGGGCGAAGGATGAACGTTCTGATCATCGGCCGGGGCCGAGTGGGAAGCGGGCTGAGGCGCTCAATCGAAGCGAGCGACGCGCTCGAGGTCGCGGTCGCGGGTCGGAGCTCAGCCCTTCGCGCATCGCGGGGGCAGATGCAATCGTTCTCGCCGTCTCCGACGACTCGATTTCCTCGGTTGCTCGCGCCATCGCCCCAAACCTGAAGCACGGCGCCACGGTGCTTCACTGCGCAGGCGCTCTGGGGACCGACGAGCTCGACGCCTGCAGGGCGTCGGGTGCCGCGGTCGGAGTCATGCACCCGCTGGTCTCGTTCGCGAGCACGCAGCGCAGTCCGAGCCTTCGGGGCACCACCTTCACGGTGAATGGCTCTCGGCGAGCGGTCGCCGCGAGCCGGCGCATCGCAAAGGCGTGCGGCGCCCGCGTGGTGTCGGCGGAAACTAGCGGCGCGGGATACCACGCCGCGGCAGCCCTCGCTGCCAATGGAGCGGCAGCGCTGGCGTTCGTCTCCGTCGGTCTGCTCGAACGGATGGGTTTTGAACCGCGCGCCGCCGAGCGTGCGATTGGCGGTCTGCTGCAAAGCGTCGCCGAAAACGTGCAGAGCCTCGGCGTGCCCGGCGCTCTCACGGGTCCGATTGCACGGGGCGAGTCTGAGGCTGTCTCCAATCACCGCGTGGCGCTCCGTGCTCTGAGCTCCGATGCGCTCGCAGCGTACGACTCGGTCGTTCCCATCATCGTTCACTGCGCACGAGCAGCAGGGCTTGGGCGTGCGAAGGCATCCGAAATCCTGCGCATCGCACGACGCTGAAGGCCGAAATCACTCTGCTGCTTCGACGGAGCCTTCGGTGCGTTCGAAGCGAATGCCTTCTGCGTCGCCGAGCACGACGACGCGATCACCACGCTCGAGCTCCCCGCCAAGGATCGCGGCCGCCAAGGGTGCTTCGACCATGCGACCGATTGCGCGACGCATCGGGCGGGCGCCAAGCTCCGCGTCGTACCCACCGAGCTCAACCAAGGCATCGATCGCGCTCGCATCGATGCCAAGCTCGACGCCCTGCCGCTCGCGCAGCTGTTGAATGACACCGGCGGCCATCCGGCGCGCGATTTCACGAACTTCGTCGCGGCTCAAGGCTCCGAAAAACAGGGGTTCGTCGATGCGATTCCAAAGCTCGGGCGGGAGCGCTCGCCGCGCTGCCGCCAGCGCCGCCGCAAGCCCGTCCGCCGTGCCCTTCGATCCCGCCTTGAACCCAATCGAGCTCTGACTGCGCTGCGACCCCTGGGCGCCGAGGTTCGAGGTCATGACGACGATCGTGTGCGTACAATCGACCGTCCTTCCCTTCCCGTCGGTCAGTCGTCCGTCTTCCAGGAGTGGCAAGAGCGACTGGAGGACATCCATGTGTGCTTTTTCGATCTCGTCGAGAAGGATGAGTTGGTAGGGCCGATGCCGAACGGCTTCGGTGAGTTGACCTCCGGTGTCGTGGCCGATGTATCCGGGCGGCGCGCCCACCAGCTTTGCGACCGCGTGCGATTCGCTGAGCTCGCTCATGTCGATCCGGGTCATCGGGCAACCCATGAAGAAGAGCTCGTTGAGCGCGCGCGCCGTCTCGGTCTTGCCGACGCCCGTGGGCCCCAGGAACAAGAACGTGGCAAGCGGACGCTGGCCGTGAAAACCCGCGGCTCCCTTGCGAAGGGCATCGGAGATACGCCCCATCACCTCGGCGTGGCCGACGACGTGCTCGGCGAGATGCTGCTCGAGCTCGAGGAGCTTCTGCGAGTCGGTCACCAGGAGGCGCTCGACCGGCACACGGACTTTCTCGGCCACCACCTGTGCCACCGCTTCGCGATCCACGATGGCCCCGCCCCGGCGCCGCGTCCGCGCGCCCGCCAAATCGAGGAGACCGATCGCTTTGTCCGGAAGGGTCTGGTCGGCCAGGTATCGCACGGATAGCTCGACGGCAGACTCGACTGCCGACGGCTCGTAGGCGATGCCATGATGCACCTCGTAGCGAGGCGCGATGCCCATCAGAATCTCGATCGCGTCTTCTGCAGTCGGCTCGGCGACGTGGACCGGCGAGAACCGCCTGGCTAGAGCGGCGTCCCGCTCGACGTACTTGCGGTACTCGACATCCGTCGTTGCGCCGATGCAGGGCAGCTCTCCACGCGCCAGTGACGCTTTGAGCTCGTGCGCCAGGTCGTCGGGTGATTCGCCTCCGATGAAGAGCGTGTGAACTTCATCTATGAAAAGGACGATCTTGCCGTTGGCCCGCTTGACCTCGAACTGCAGTCGGTGAATTCGCTCCGAGAGCGCCCCTCGGACGCCGGTGCCCGAGACCAAGCCGCCGGCGGAAAGCTCGATCAGGATCGTTCCTTCCAGACCGCGCACGCCTTCTCCGCCCCCGGCGAGCCTTCGGGCGAGGCCCTCGACGATCGCTGTCTTTCCGACTCCGGGCGGCCCGACCAAGATCGGATTGTTCGATCGCCTGCGAGCCAAGACATCCAAAAGGCGCTCGATTTCGTCGTCACGACCGATCACCTCATCGATCCGTCCGAGGGAAGCCATTTCCGTCAGGTTGCGCCCGAGCTTGGCCAGCGTTGGATACTTGCGCGCGTCGAGCGTGAAAGGCGACGAGGAGGGAACGATGAGCTCGTCCTCCGCGTCGGACACCGGGTTTGCGCTCGGAGCAGCGATTGGCGCTTCGATGAGGATCTCGTCCTCTCGTTCGTCGGGCGGCTCGACGCGGAGCTCGATCAGCGGCGCCGGCTGCGCGGCCCTTCGCGCCGACGGACGCGACGGTTTTGCAGGAGGCTGTGCCGAAAAGGACGCGGCCGGCGCAGCATGGCTCGGGCTCGGCCCTGAATGCGCATCTCCGGGCCGAAGCACCTCGTGCACGGCTTCCTGAACGCGCCTGGACCCAGTCCCAATGACTTCGAGGCTTCGGTGAGCGGCGCTTCGCGTGTCACGCGCGACGGCGAGGAGCAGATGGGCCGGCAGCACCTGTGGCGCCTCGGCTGCTTTGGCCAAGCGGTACGCGCGCTCCACCGCGCGCTCGAGCGCGCTCGTCGGTTCGGAATCGACGACTCGGATCGCGCTCAGGAGGTCGCCTTCCTTGACCCCGAGCCCAGACAAGAGCCTGCCCATGGGGCCCCCGGTCTGCAGCATCACGAGCAGCAGATAGCCCGTCGATGGGCTCTGCGCGCGCCTTTGGGCCTCGCGCTGCGCGCGGGCGACCAGTCCTTTCACACCCCCACTGACGGTCGTCATCGAGCTCCGTTCCTGCGTCGGAGTTAGCGGTCGCCGCCTCGGGGCACAACTTTTCGGCTGGCTGTATCAAACATGAAGGCCTGAAACCCACATTTCCACACCTAATCACCCTGTTACTGGAAAGTTTCAGTTGTTAGCTTGATCGAGAACCCGAAGCCAGGAGCAAGCCTTGAATCCACGCCTCGCACTCGTCGCCACCGCATTGGCAGCCATCGTTTCGTCGGTGACCCCCTGGCAGGGAGCAGACGCCGCAACAGGACTTCGCGCGCGGATCTTCCTCACGCAAAAAGGCGTTCCACGCACCCTCTCGGAGTCGGGCGTCATTCGCTTCGCGAAAAGCAACAAGGCCACCCGGCTGCGCGAGAATCTCGATGCTCCGATCGAGGATCGCCAGTGGAGGGCTACCTTGGTCGCGAGCTTCAACGCTCCGCTCGGCGACTCGGAGTTCGAGGTGCTGTTCTACGATATCCAGACGGCGGAGCGGAAATTCATCGCCCCCGCCATGACGGTCTTCGTCAATGACAGCAATCAGCGAACGATCGTGCACAAGCTCCGGCTCAAGCGACCGCAGTTCGAGCCCAATCGACGGCTCGAGATGGTGGTGACCGTACGTCGACAGGAGGTCGGCCGATATCGCTTTCAAATTCTCGGGGACAGGGTACAACACGGCGGCGAAGTCACCTTCTCGGATGACGAAGCCCGCTGAACCGTGCCAAGCCTCCATGATGTCTCCAAGAGAGCCGCGAAGGGCTCCCTCGACCCGGTCTACGTGCTGGTCAGCAGCGAGCGCCTGCTGATCGACCGGGTGGTCGACGCGGTACGCAAAGCGGTGGACGCGATGGGCGCACCGGGCTTCAACATCGAAGTATTCGACGGCAAAGGGCTCGAGGCAGCGCGGGTCATTGCGGCCGCGCGAACTGTTCCGATGATGGCCGACATGCGCCTCGTTCTGCTGCGGCACGTCGACGCGATGACACCAACCGAGCAAACGCATCTCGCCGCCTACCTCGACGACCCAAGCGAATCGACCTGTTTCGTGATGACGGCGACGAAGCTCGACGGGCGCGCCAAGCTCGCCAAGGCAGCAAAAAAGAAGGGCTATCTCGTCGACGCCAAGCCACTGCGCGGCGCCGCGCTGCGTGAGTTCATCCGCGGCGAAGCAAAGGCTCGCGAGCACGGCATTGCCCCGCAAGCGATCGAGGCCCTCCTCGATGCAGTCGGGGACGACCTCGCCGCAATCGATGACGCGATGGAGCGCCTCTCGCTTTTCGTGGGCGCAGGCCAGCGAATCGACGCGGAAGCCGTCATGACTTGCGTCACCCGGGTTCGCGTCGAGTCGATTTGGAGCCTCGTCGATGCGATCGGTCTCAAAGACCGTCGGAAGGGCATCGCCGCCGCCCAGTCACTTCTCGACGATCGAGAGCCGCCGCTCCGACTTCTAGCAATGGTCGCTCGGCAACTTCGAATCGTCGCACGCATGCGCGAAGCGCTCTCCGAGGGTCTTCGCCCGCAAGAGGCAGCCGTGCGCGCGGGCGCCCCTCCATTCAAAGCGAGCGACCTCACCGAGTCGGCCCGGAGATTCACCGCGGCGAGCCTCGGGAAAGCCTTCACGCTGATCGCGGAGACCGATCGCGCGCTGAAGAGCAGCAAGCGCCCACCCGACCTCATCCTCGAGGACGCGGTGCTCGAGCTCTGCGCCGACGCTTCTTGACGGCGTCACGGGCGCCTTCGGCTCAGTGGACCGAGAACGACTCGAAGCCTGCGCTCAGCTTCCGAGGACGTTGACCTGGTGGGTCAGCCGGGCGATGTATCGCGAACCAGTCTTTCGATGGTAGAGGCCCTTGGACACGGCGCTATCGATACGGCTCACAGCTTCCGTGAGCGCCTTCCTTGCGGCTACCGAATCACCGGTCTCGATGGCCGCACGGACGCGCTTGACGCAGGTTCGCACGTTGGTGCGGATGTGACGGTTGCGCGCGGTTCGCTTGATCGTCTGGCGGGCTCTCTTTTTTGCTGAGGCGTGGTTGGCCACTCGTATATCCTCCCCTTGGGGACGCGCGTGGTAGCCCTGCCCTGGGGGGCTGTCAAGCCGGTGGCAAGAACCTTGCGAGAGCCGCTTCTTCCAGGCATACAGGCCCGTGTCCCGACGCAAGCAAACCTTGGCCTGGCTTGCCAAGCTCGTCACCGAGCGTCGGAAGCTAGTCGTCTGGGTCTCGGTTCTGGTGACGATCGCATTCGTGACTCAGATCCCGAAGCTCACGGCCGATCCCGCTCCAGAAAGCCTGCTGTCCTCGTTCGAGGGTGAGGAGTACGCGCTGATCCAGCAGCGCTTCGAGCAATGGTTTGGGAAACGGCGAGAGGCCGTGCTGATTCTCGTCGAGGCCGACGACGTCCTCACCCGGGATACGCTTCAACAGATCCACGACATCTCGCTCTACTTTGGCGAGAAGCCATGGGTCGAGAAAGTCGCCGGCATCACGACCCTGAACATCCCGCGCCGGGTCAAGGCCGCACCCGACGGACCTCCAGGGGAGCTCGAGGAGCTCGACGGCCTCCAAGAAGTCGGCGGGCCGGATGACGAAGGCGACCTCGATGATCTCGACGACCTGGACGATCTCGACTCCCTCGATGAAGCAGACGACCAAGCTGATGCGCAGGGCAATCTCGAGGACGCCGCGTTCAACGCACTTCTCGACATCATCGAGAGCGACCCCGATCGCTTCCCGGGTGGCATTTCCAAGGTCGGTCCAGCCCTGTCCGCCGAGCTTCAAACCGACCCAATCGTCGACGGAACCGAAGTCACTGAGGAAGAAGCCACCGAGCTGGCAGGCGCCATCTCGAGCAACCCTCTCTTGGTCGGCCGACTGATCGACGAGGACCACACGGTTGCCGGCGTCGCACTCCAACTTCGCGAGCTCGACCCCAAAGAAATGCGCGCGGCGATGGATGACCTTCGCGACTCGCTGGAGCGACCGGAGTTCCAAGGCATCAAGGTCCACGTCGGGGGCCTCCCTTATCTTCGCAGCGTCATCGTCAGCAAGATGCGCGCGGATAACCTGCGCTTGATTCCTCTGACCGTCTTGGTTTGCTTGATTCTGCTGACGATTTCGTTTCGATGGCTGCCAGGTGTCTTGCTTCCGCTCGGGGCTGTCGCCATCACCGCCCTCGTGACGGTTGGGGCGATGGGGCTCTTCGGTGAGCCGATGAACATCCTGAACAACGTCATCGTCCCGCTTTTGATCATCATCGGCATCAGCGATGCGACGCATTTAATTCAACGCTACCGCGACGAGGTACACGCGGACGACGACCCAGATCGGAAGGCCGCGGGTCGACGCACGGTGCGCGCGATTGCCGTGGCCTGCATGCTGACCTCAGCGACGACTGCGGCTGGCCTCGGCTCGCTCGTGGTTTCCAAGACTGTGATGCTCAGACACTTCGGCGTCACCTCCGCTCTCGGCGTCATGGTGTCATATGTCGTCATCATCACGTTCGTTCCTGCGATTCTCACCTGGGTCACCCCGCCAAAACGCTCGGACGTCCGCAGAGAGCGAACGAGCATGTTCACCAACGTAACCACCGGTCTCGTCGCGAGGCTGCTGCGCTGGCGCTGGGCCGTGCTCGGGGTGACGGCCTTGTTCACGGCCGGCACGGCCTACGTTGCGAGCCAAATCACCGTCGACCACGCCCTGCTCGACCAGTTCGACGAAACCGACCCCGTGTATACGACCACCCTGCTCATCGAAGAGAAGCTCGCCGGTGTCCGTCCGCTCGAGGTGGTGCTGGTCAGCACCGAAGAAGACCACTTCATGGACCCGAAGCTGATCCAGAAGATTCAGCGCATCCGGAACTGGGCGGCGCTTCGCCCGGAAGTCATCCGCAGTCTGAGCTACGGCGACATGCTGCGAGAGTCCTACGCGCTCCTCGCCGATGACCCCACGGTCCGCTCGGAGTTCTTCAAGAGCAGGAAGCAGGTCAAGGGCCTCGTCACGATGATGAGCCAGCGTCAGCCGAGCCCGCTCAGCGAGTGGCTGACCGAAGACGGGAAGAGGGCGCGCATTCAGTTCAAGCTGCGCGACGTTGGGGCGCAGGCGACGATGCGCTTCCTCGATGTTCTCGAGAACGTCATCGAAGGCAGCCTCCGAGGCGACGACACCGTGACAGTCTCGTATACCGGGGAGGCCTACACGGGCTCCCGCGGGCAAGCGGCCGTCGTCAGCGACTTGCTCGGAAGCCTGTTTGTCGCCGTCGTGATCATCTTCCTGCTGCTCTCTTTCTTCTTCCGCAGCATTCGTTTGGGGCTGCTGAGTATCCCGCCGAACCTGATCCCCTTGGTGGCGACGATGGCGTACATGGTGTGGCGCGAGATCCCTCTCAACGTCTCGACCGTCATCATCTTCTCGATCAGCCTCGGCCTGGCGGTCAACGGAACCATTCACGTCCTTGCGCGATTTCGCGAAGAAATGCAGCACGGCATCGGACGTGAAGCTGCGCTGGTGCGGGCTGCGCGTGGGACCGGCCGCGCCATCGTGATCTCCTGCGTGACTTTGATGGCTGGTTTTTCCGTCCTGCTCTTGAGCTCCTTCGTTCCCGTGCGAAACTTCGGCGAGCTCATCGCGATCACGATCGGCGGATGCCTGGTGGCCACCCTCCTCGTCCTGCCGCCGCTCCTACGCGTCGCTGGCGGAAGGGGCGGAGCTCGAGATTTGGACGACTAGACGTCCATTCGCTCGATGACCGCGGAGGCAAACGCCTCGGTGTCGAGCGTACCGCCGAGATCCCCCGTCTTTTGTCCATCGGCGAGGGCCTGGTTGTAGGCTTCGCGAATTCGAAGCGCGGAGGCTCGACACGTTTCATCGCCGCGGGTGTCGGCGATGTGGTTGAGCAACATCACCGCCGACATGATCAGCGCAAGCGGGTTCGCAATGCCCTTCCCAGCGATGTCAGGCGCCGAGCCGTGAACCGCCTCGAAGACGGCGTATTGGTCGCCGATGTTTGCGCCCGGAATCACGCCCAAACCGCCGACGAAGCCCGCGCAGAGGTCGCTCAGAACGTCTCCATAGAGGTTCTCCAGCAAGAGGATGTCGAACTGCGTCGGGTCCTGCACCAACTTCATGCAGCCGGCATCGATGATGACTTCCTGATAGTCGATGTCGGTGAATCCCTCTTCCTCTCGGATTTCGCGGGCGCAGCGGATGTACATCCCATCGGTCATCTTCATGATGTTGGCTTTGTGCATCACGGTGACCTTCTTGCGGCCCCGGTCGCGCGCGTATTTGAAAGCCCAGCGGGCGATTCGTCGAGACGCGGCTTCGGTCGCGACCTTGAGGCTGGTCACCACGCCTTTGGTCACTTCGTTTTCGATGCCGCTGTAGAGCCCCTCGGTGTTTTCGCGAATCACGACGAGATCGACGTCTTGGTACCGGGTCTCGACGCCGGGCAGGTTCCGGACCGGCCGAACGGCGGCGTAGAGGTCGAGCCGCTTGCGAAGCTGCACGTTTACCGAGGTGAAGCCCTTGCCCACGGGCGTCGTGCAGGGTCCTTTGAGCGCGAGCCCGTGTTCACGCACGGCGTCGAGCGTCTTTTCGGGCAAGACCTCGCCGAGCGTCTCGAGCGCGGCCACGCCAGCGTGATGCTCCACCCATTTTAGCGGGGCCTTTGCTGCCCGAAGGACCTGCGTGGTCGCTGCAGCCACCTCCGGGCCGATCCCGTCGCCCGGGATGAGAACGATTTGGTGCGTTGTCATGTGCTACTCCCGGCCCAAGAGTAGCGCTTGCCAAGCAATCGCCAATGCGCTTCAAGAGGAAACATGCCCGAAACTGACGCGGTGCTGCGTGCCATGACCAACGATGGGGCTTTTCGGATCATCGCCGCCCGTACGACCGATACGGCGAAGGCCGTGATCGCGGCCCAGGAGCTGTCTGGGCTCGCAGCTCAGGATATGGCCGATTTGCTGACCACGGCCGTGCTCTATCGGGAAACGATGGCGCCCTCGCTCCGCGTGCAGTGCATCGTGCGCTTCGAAGAGGACGCCGGACAGCTGGTCGCCGACTCCCACCCCGACGGCTGGACGCGCGGGCTCTTTCAAAAGGGCTCCGGCGAGGCGCCCGCGGACATACGCAAAACGCGCGCGACGCTGCAGATGATGAGGACGCTCCCGAACTCCGATCTGCACCGGGGCGTGGTCGAGTTGCCCGAAAACGGGAATCTCTCGGAGGGGTTCATGCGTTACATGCAGTTATCGGAGCAAATCGTATCGATGATTTCGGTGGGATCGGTGGTAGGGGGCACGGACCCCGCGGCGGGGGGCTACGTCGTGCAGCTGCTCCCAGAGGCCGCGGAGGAAGAGGCCGCCATGGAGACCATGACCAAGCGCCTCGAGCGGTTCGTGGAGATCCGCGAACGCCTGCAGGCCTCGGACAGCTCACCTTCCCAGCTCGTAGAGCAAATCTTCGAGGGCATGCCTTTCACCTGGCTGCAGAGCAGCGATATTCGCTTTGGCTGTCAATGCAGCCAGCTCCGGGTAATGACGACCCTCAGCGTTCTGAATCGAACGGACATTCAGGAGCTCGTCGACGAGGGCGAGCCGCTGAGCATCGGCTGCGACTACTGCGGCACTTCATACACCGTCGAAATCGCCCAGCTTCAAGGGCTGCTGAGCGCCAGCTGACCGCTTCTCGTTTCTTGCCGCGATCGGCGCCACGTGCGCATCCTTCCGCCGATGTCCGCGACGCCAGCTAAAACCGCCGGGGGTGAGATCGTTCGCCGCGCCGGCGTCGTAGCAGCGGGCACTCTTTCGTCTCGAATCTTGGGCGCGGTTCGGGACGCCGTCGTCGCCGCGGTCTTCGCGTTGGCGGCAACGGATGCATTCTGGCTCGCCTTCACGATCCCCAACGCCCTGCGCGTCTTGCTCGGCGAGGGGGCCGTTTCGGCGGCCTTCGTGCCCGTGTTCACCGAAGTACGTGAGCGCGAGGGCATGAGCCGCGCAAAGTCGTTCTACCGAAACCTCGTCGGGGCGATGGCAGTCGTCCTTTTGCTGGTGACGCTGGTCGGCATCCTGGGCGCTCCGTGGATCGTCAAAGCCTATGCCTGGGGCTTTCAGCGCGACGATGCTCTCTTCGAAACCACGGTGACGTTGGCGCGCATGCTCTTCCCGTACATCTTTCTGATGGGGATTTCCGCCCTGATGATGGGCGCCCTCTACGCGAGCAAGCGATTCGCCGCGCCGGCCTTTGCGCCAGCGCTCCTCAACATATCGCTCATCGCCGCTGCGCTTCTACTCGCGCCGATGCTTCGGGAGCTCGGATGGCCGGGAATCTTCTCGCTCGCCGCCGGCGCGCTGCTCGGCGGCGGTCTTCAAGTGATCGCGCAGCTACCGGCGCTCCGCAAAGAAGGCTTGTTGGTTCGTCCCAAAATCGGGTTCAACGACATCTACGTGCGCAAGTGCGGGCGTCTGATGGTGCCGCTGCTCGCGGGCCTCGGGGTCTATCAGGTCAACGTACTGCTCTCGCGACTCTTGGCCTCCTTTCTGCCCACCGGTAGCGTCAGTTACCTCTACTACGGTCAGCGCTTGGCGGAGATCCCCCAAGGCATGTTTGCGCTGGCCATCGCATCGGCTGCCCTTCCCTCCCTCAGCCAAGCGGTTGCACATGGCGATGAAGAAGAGGCCAAGCGGCTCTTTCGGCATGCGTTCCGGCTTTCTCTCTTCGTTGCAATCCCTGCGGCGGTTGCCCTTGCGGTGCTGGCGGAGCCGGCCGCCACCGTGTTTTTCGGACGTGGGCGCTACGACGCCGCGGCGATCCATGAAACCACGCGGTCGCTGGTTTGGCAGGCCGCCGGCATTTGGGCGGTCGCCTCGGTTCGCACCATCGTCCCGATGTTCCACGCGCATAACGACACGCAGACTCCGGTGATCGCCAGCGCGCTGAATCTCGTGACCTTCATGAGCCTGAGTCTGGTCTTGATGGGCCCCATGCAGCATGCCGGGCTTGCGGCCGCTACGACCGCAGCGGCCGTTCTCCAGCTCGCCGCACTCCTGTGGCTCCTGCGGCGGCGCTCTGGACCCCTCGGCATGTCCGAGGTGACCACGAGTGTGCTTCGCGTGCTGATCGCGAGCGGCGTCATGGGCCTGGTCGTGTGGACGTCCGCGCGCCTCGGTCAATGGGAGCTGGGCGGCAATGACCCGCGTAACCTCGCAATCTTCGCCGCCACCGTCGTCGCAGGCCTGTTGAGCTACGTCGCGGTGACTGCAGCCCTAGGCTCAGCGGAGCTTCGAGATCTTCGAGCAGCGATTCGACGCCGCGTGCGTGCGTGACCGCCAAGGAGCGCTACAACCCCCGCTATGGACGTGCTCGACGCTGAATTCGTGGCGGGAGCGACCGCGATCGGGCAGTTGCCCGCGCCGACCTTCGCAGAGGTGGCGTTCGCAGGTCGTTCGAACGTCGGCAAGTCGAGCTTGATCAACAGTTTGGTCCGCCGCAAAAAGCTCGTTCGAACGAGCGGGGCACCGGGTTGCACGCGCGCGATCAACATCTTTCGCGTGCGCATTCGAACCAACGGCGACGAGGCCCACTTGGACTTAGTCGACCTGCCCGGCTACGGCTATGCGCAGCGCAGCAAGGCCGAGCGCAGGTCCTGGGGGCCACTGATCGAAGGCTTCTTGCGCGAGCGTCCGGGCCTCCGCGGGGCAATCGTGATCATCGACATTCGGCGCGGGGTGCAGGACGACGACCTGCAGCTCCTCGAGTTTCTGGACAGCATCGAGGTCACCCCAATTCTCGTCGCGACGAAAACCGACAAGCTGCCGGCGAGCAAGCGAAAGCTCGCTGTGGAGACCCTGCGGCGCGAGCTCGGCCGACCGGTCACCGGGTACAGCTCGGTAACCGGAGATGGGCGCGAAGCGCTGTGGAAGCGCATCTTGTCGGTGAGCAGCATCGATCGGCCGGATTCGCCTACTCCGGCTTGACCCTCTAATCGTCTAAGTCGAGCTCCAAGCTCTCGCCAGGGTCGCGAAGCCGCAGCTTCGTCGGGTCTCCGAGCATCAAGGCTGGATCGCTTGGAGCGTCCTCCGGCGCGGGTGAAGGCGCGTCGCCCAGGGCCTCGGGCCCCATCATCCGTTCGACGAATCGCTGAATGTCCGCACGCTTCTGCGGCGGCACCATCTGCATGGCGGCAGAGAGGTGTTCCTTTGCGCCTTCGTCATCATCCACGCCTTGCAGCACGCGCGCAGCCTGAAGGCGGAGCTGCCAGTTGTCGGGGTCGAGGCTCACGGCGCGCTTCATGTTGGCCGCGGCCGCGATGGCGTCGTTTACCGACAGGTGATACTGGGCCCAGATCGACCAGAGCAGCGGCGCATCGGGGCCGAGCGCCTCGGCCGCTTCGAGCTCTAACCTTGCACGCTCTAGATCGTCGTTCCCGAGATAGATCGACGCCAATAAGACATGTGCGCGGGCGTAGCGGGGCCAGCGCTCGATGACTTCTCCGACGACTCGGCTCGCGCGATCGAACTCCGCCTGGGCCGCATCTGGCTGGCCGTTCATCTCGAGCATGCTCGCTTGGGCGAGATGGAGCTGCACCATGTTGAGCTGGCGCGGCCCGTCCGGTCGCAGCTGCGCCGCGGCTTCGAGCTCCTTCACCCCCTGTCCGACCCCACCCGACTCCAAGAGGATCGTCCCGCTCACCCCCCGCAACGACGGCGACACCGGGTCGAGAATGAGCGCGGTCTCGATCATCGGAAGCGACTTCGCTCCGTCTCCAGAGCGGGCGAAGAGTCGCGCCGCCTCGGTCCCTAGAGCGGCCGCCAAGACTTCGGTGTCACGAAGCACTCGAACGGACTGGGGCTCGACCTCGCGACCACCCCATGGATCGAGAAAAGCCGAGGGCTCGGCTGCGGCGGGCGACTCGTAGACCGCGACGACGAAGTAGCCCAGCAGGCCCGAGGGATCGGCCGGCGCAGCCGTTCCTTCGAGCTCCCACGCATCTGCGACCATCGCCACGACGCCGCGCGCGCGCAAGAGCGCAGTCATTGCCGTCGCCGTCTCGAGTGGATAGAGCTCGACCCGCCCCTCCGCTGAATCGATCGTCGCAAGCGTCTGGCCCGCACCGAGCAGCTCGCGTGGCAGCGGCCGTTCGAGCGACCAGCGCGACGAGGACGCTTGCAGCTTGGCCGAGATCTCAGCCGCATCCTCGGGCCAGCCCTCGACTTCGCCGTTGAGCATCATCAGCGACTCGTAGGCGCCGACGCGAATCTGATCGCGCTCCAGATAGGCGGCGAGCTCCTTCGCCGTCAGCGGCCGGAGCGGCGGAGTCTCCTCGAGCGCCACACGCGTCGCGACGTACAAACCGTATCCAATCCCCACGCCGACGATCAGGAGCGCGACGATGAGAACCCAGGGGCGGCGAGCCCGGCCCTGCGACACGGCCTGCTGCGCCGGCTCGACCCCGGCTTTGCGCATACAGCGAGGGCAGCGTGGATTCGCCTCGGGCGTTTCGGGGACGAACTCCTGGTTACAATGCGCGCAGAAATACTTCGAGGGCATCGGGCCCGAGCATACGGCTAGGGCGAAGGCTCGTCGACCGGCGCGTCCGGCACGAAACCACTGCCGTGAAGCCGTGCGAACGCGAACCCGCACTGCTGAGCACGGCCTTCGCGCCACTCTCGATCCCATCGCTCGATTTCGCATCGAATGTCACCGAAGTTGAGCTCGAGCTGCGGCTTAGCCTCGTCCGGGTGAGCGCGATCCGCGGACGTCGATGGGATCGAGCAGCAGTCCAGCGCCCGCAGCTTTCCGATGAGCTTTGCGTACTCCTCTTGGGAGACCGTGCGGCTCACGGTCATCATGGTGCCGTCAGCAGAACGTGTCGTCGTGATGAGCTCGCGACTTGCATCGAGTACGACATGGGTGCTTCGCCGCCCCGCACTTCGGCTGATCACGCTCCAGGAGACCACGACCGTGTCGGGCTCGACCTTCGGCAACACGACCTCGTCCTTCGGCTTGGTCGGTGTGCAGCTCAGCACCAGGGCCACGCAAAGGATCCAATTCCGCATTCGGGTGACTAGATCACGCTTCCCCTGGAAAGTCCACCGCGTGCGCCTGAGCTTGACCGCGTCATACTTCCCCATCGATGGACGAAGCGCTCGACTGCCTGAGCTGCGGCGCCTGCTGCCGAACAGGGACCGACGGCCGCATCTTGATTCCGCCCGAAGACTTGGTGCGCTGGCGCGCGATCGGCCGGAACGACCTTGTGGAGGCGGTCCAGCCGGGCCATTTTGGAATGCTCGGGTTCGCAACGCGGGACGACGGGTCGTGTGTGCACTTGGGGACCGCCGCGAGCGCGAACGCGTGCCGAATCTACGAGATTCGCGGAACGACCTGCCGCGACTTCGAGCGCGGTAGCGAGCAGTGCCTAGAGTTCCGCAGGGACGCTGGGCTCTGACTCTCGCACCGAGGGTGTTGCCACAGAGCGGGCATATCGAGTACCACCGTTTTCCATGGGCCCTCGCACCAAGCTTGTCGGGTCGATCGTGCTCGGTGCCGGGCTGATCGCGCTGACGGTTTCAGCACGAGCCGAGCTGCCCTCTGAAGACGTCGGCCAGGTGCTTCGGCTCCCCGAACGCGTAGGAGACCATTGGCTCTGGGTACCCGATCGCCTGTTTCGCCACTCTGTCCTTTTCGACGGCGACAGCGGGCGAATGCTGGGGGCGATCGATAGCGGCCTGCAGGTCAGCCCCAGGGCGCCGCTCTGGTCGCAAGAGCGCAGCGAGATTTACAACGTCGACACGACGTACTCGCGCGGTCATCGCGGGGAGCGGCACGACTATCTCGTCATCTACGACTCGCGCAGCCTGGAGGTGAAGGGCGACGTCGAGCTGCCGCCCAAGACCGCTGATACGGGGACCGGTATCGCTCTGGTCGGCCTGCTCGACGGGGACCGATTCGCGGTGGTGCTCAACCAGTCCCCAGGTTCCTCGGTATCGGTCGTCGACCTCCACACGAGGCAGATGGTCGCCGAAGTCCAAACGGCTGGCTGCGCCGCGGTCTTCCCAGCGGGCCCCTTGCGTTTTGGAATGCTCTGCGGCGACGGGACCGCGATCAACGTGCATCTAAAGCCGGACGGCGCGCTCGACCGAATCCGGCGGAGCCCGTCCTTCTTCGACGTCGTCGACGATCCCATCACCGAGAAAGGCGTTCGCGACGGTTCGACTTGGTGGTTCGCTTCGTTTGAGGGTCTGCTCTACGAAGTGGACTTCGGAAGCGACGCGCCAAGCCCCAAAGCGCCGTGGCCGCTCCTCTCCGAGGAGGAGCTGGAAGATGGGTATCGAATCGGCGGCGCGCAGCACCTCGCCTATCATCCCGGCACGAAACGCCTGTACTCGGTGACGCATCAGGGAGGGCCCGGCTCCCACAAAGACCCGGGGGATGAAATCTGGGTCTATGACCTACCCTCCAAAAAGAAGATCGACGTGTTCTCGGCGCCCAATCTGATCGCTCCGTTCCTCGGTCCGCAGGCTGGCTTCGACGCCGAGGGCACCGTCGGAAGCATCTTGAGCTTCGTCCTTCCGAACATGGGGGTGCACAGCATCGCGGTCACGCCTGACAGCAAGCCGCTGCTCTTCATGAGGCATGCAGACCTCGGCGCGGTAGGCGTGCTCGACGCGCTCAGCGGCGAGCATCTTCGGGACATCGATGAAACCGGCCTCTCGGGCGCACTCTTGGTGGTCCCATGATCGACCCCGTCATCGAGCTCACCCTGTGCGCGGCGCTTGCGCTCCTGTTCGCCGCGGCGGCGTGGCACAAGGTCTCCGACCGAGGTCGCTTTGCGGCTTCGCTCGACGCCTACGCGCTCCTGCCGGCTCCGCTCGTTGCGCCGAGTGCCTTGCTGCTGGCTGTGCTCGAATGCGCCCTCGTCGTCGGCCTTCTTCATGCGCCTTCTCGCCAACCGGCCGCCATCGCCTCGATGGCGTTGCTGACGCTCTACACGGGAGCTATCGCGGTGAACCTCGCGCGGGGTCGGCGTGAAATCGATTGCGGCTGCTTCGTCTCGTCTGCTCGTGTTCCGCTGAGCCTCTGGCTGGTCGCGCGCAATCTGGTTCTGATCGGCGCTGCAGGTCTCCTCGTCGCACCGGTCCGGCCTCGGCCACTGGTTTGGGTCGACTCGTTTACGCTGATCGCGGCCGTCCTCGCCCTTTGGCTTCTCAGCGTCGCAGCACAGCGCTTGGCGCAGACCGGGCCCGTCTTGGAGCGCGTTGGAGGCCATCGATGATCGACGCTCTTCTCGTTTCAAACGTCCTCCTCTGGCTGCTGGTCGTCGGCCTGGCGCTCACGGTGGTCGCCCTCACACGCCAAATCGGTTTGCTGCACGAGAGAATTTCTCCGGTGGGCGCGCTAAGCCCGCAGTCGAAGGTCGAGGTTGGTGATGCAGCTCCGGAGCTCGCGCTTTTGGACCTTCACGATCGACCGCTGCAAATCGGAGGCGTATCCGAAGACGAAACGAGAACGCTGCTGTTTTTTCTGTCGCCGACGTGCCCGGTCTGCGAGACGCTGCTGCCCACGGTCGAACGCGTGGCTCGAACCGAGGTCCCTCGCGTCCGCGTCATTTTGGCCAGCGACGGCGCGCCCGAAGAGCACCGCGCCTTCATTGCGAAGAAACGCATCTCGCACCTGCCGTACGTTCTTTCTGCGCAGCTCGGCATGCGCTACGGGGTAGCCAAGCTCCCGTACGCAGTGCTGATCGACGAAGAGGGCGTGGTGGCGGCCCAAGGCCTGGTGAACACGCGGGAGCACCTCGAAAGCCTGTTCGAGGCGCAGCGCCACGGCGTCGCGTCGATCCAGGAGTACCTAGAGGAGAAAGCCAAATGAGTCGGCTCGATCGCTGGTTCGAGGGAATGAGCCGTCAGTCGGCCCGCCGCCTATCGCGCCGCAGCTGGCTGTCGCGTTTCGGTGGCGTGCTCGTAGGCGGCGCCGCGCTTCCCTTGCTCCCCGTCGCGCGCGCAGCCGAGAAAACCAAGCTCGGCGAAGACGGCGTCAAGGGGCGTGAGGGCGACCCGCGCCGCTGCGAATATTGGCGCCACTGCGCCATCGACGGCTTCTTGTGCAGCTGCTGTGGGGGCTCGCACACGGCCTGTCCACCCGGGACCGAGATGTCCCCCGTCACTTGGATTGGCACCTGCCGAAACCCTGCCGACGGCATCGACTACATCATCTCCTACAACGACTGCTGCGGGAAGACCTTCTGCGGGCGCTGCATGTGCAATCGCAACGAAGGCGAGCGCCCGCTTTACCATTGGTACCGCAACAACGACATCAACTGGTGCGGGGGAGCCAAGGCCCAAACCTACAGCTGCTCGACCGCGGTCCTCGTGAAGGCTGCGAAAGAAGCACAGCCCGAGCGATGAGGGCGCTGCCGCTCGCAATGGGTCTTCTGCTGCTGGCGCTGCCAGCGCGCGCGGACTCGTACGAGGAGCACGATTACATCTTGAATTGCTCGGGCTGCCACCGAATGGATGGCCGGGGCTCGAGAACCGTACCTTCGCTGCTCAACATGGCAGAGCTCCGCGGAAAGCCCGGCGCGCGGGAATACTGGGTGCAGGTGCCGGGGGCCGCGCAAGCGCCGCTCACAGACGCCCGACTCGCTGCGCTTTTGAACTGGCTGGTCGAGCGATTTACCGGGCAGAGCCCGACTCCCGCGTACACCGACGAGGAAGTGAGACGCTTGCGCCGCACGCCCGCGAGAGACCCGCTAGCGGCGCGGGCCAAGATAGGTGACGCCAAGGTTCGCTGACCTCGTCGCGAAAGACAGAGAGATACATGGAGACTCGGCCGTAGAATCCTAGCTTCGGCTTGCCACCGACCAGCGCGGCCCGATAGAATTGACGGTAGCCACCGTGTTTGACTCAAGCGACCTCCTCGAGAAAGCGCCACGCCGCAGGTTCGAGCGAATCCTTTTCGCGCGCTGTCGTGCGGGCGAGCCCTTTGCCTTGATGTTGGTCGATCTCGATGGGTTCAAGAACGTGAGTGCGCGCTTTGGCGCGAACGTGACCGACCTGATCTTGTTCGAAGTCGGGTCGCGGCTGCGCAAAAAGCTCAAGGCTGGCGACCTCGTGACCAGGAGCGGCGACCATCAATTCGCGGTCTTCGTGAAAGGCATCGACCAGATGGAAAGCGCCAATCAGCTCGCGGAGGAGCTCATCGAACGGCTCCAGAGCCCCGTCACGGTGAGGGGGACACGGTTTCGCCTCGACGCCAGCATCGGCATCTCCTTGGGTCCAAAACGAAGCGGAGAGTGGCGGCTCCTGCTCAAAGACACCGACCGCGCCGCACACGAAGCGAAAACCAAGGGTCGCGGTCGGATCAGCATCAGCTTCGCAGTGCCCGACCTCGACGACTGACAGGCGTCGGCGGGCGGTAGACGAAGACACCGCTAGCACTGCCATTCGCGCTGCGGCATCATGGCGCATCGCATGGTCGAGATGATTTCCATTTCAGTTCCTTCCGGAGGAACCCACGAGGCGGCCCTGGCGCTTCCGGTCGCGGGCGAGGCGCCCTTCTCAGGCGTCGTCATCATTCACGACATCTATGGGTTCAGCGCCGATCTTCAGCGGCACTGCCAGCGATTCGCGGACGCAGGGTACGTTGCGATCGCCCCGGATTTGTATCGCGGCCGCCATCCCGCTTGCGTCGTCAAGACGCTCCGATCGATGACTACGGGCAAAGGCTTTGCATACCAAGTCATCGAGGCAGCGCGCCACGCGCTCGCATCGAGAGATGACGTCGACGCAACGCGCATCGCGGTCGCTGGGTTTTGCATGGGCGGTGGCTTCGCACTCCTCGCGGCCGCCGATCAATCGTATGCGGTCGCCGCCCCGTTCTACGGCGCGGTGCCGTACAAAGCTTCTCGCTTGAAGAACCTCTGCCCCACCCTCGCCCAGTACGGCGCAATGGACACCACGTTTTTGCCCCACGCCAAGCGTCTCGCCGAGCACCTCGAAGAGCTCGGCATCGAACACGAAGTACTCATTCACGAGAACGTCGGCCACTCGTTCATGAACCAACACGAGTTCCGCCTTGCCGCACTAGGCCGACACACCCCACTCCGCGCCTTCTACGATCCCGACACCGAAGCCCAAGCCTGGTCCAAGCTCCTAGACTTCTTCGAACGTCATTGCGGGACACGCTCCCCCTCTAATACTCGTCTAATTCCAGACACTTGAGGGCCACACCGCGAAAACCCCGCCGGCGACCGGTTTTCGCGGTGTGCCTCGTAAGTACTTGAAAAGACCTCGTTTGCGAGGGGGGAGCGTGTCCCTATTCGCTGAAGAGGTTTTCTACGTCGGCTTTGGTTAGGCCCTTGAGGGGGCTGCCTTCGGTGGAGAGGACGTTGCTTACGAGGTCGCGCTTTTTGGCGGAGAGCTCGAGGATCTTTTCCTCGACGGTGCCGGCGGCGATGAGCTTGTAGACGTTGACCTTCTTCGTCTGGCCGATGCGGTGCGCTCGGTCGGTGGCCTGGTCTTCGACCGCAGGGTTCCACCAGGGGTCGAAGTGGACGACGGTATCCGCGCCGGTGAGGTTCAAACCCGTGCCGCCCGCCTTGAGGGAGATCAGGAACACCGGAACGCTGCTGTCCTGATTGAATCGGTCGACCTTTTCGAGGCGGTCTTTGGTCGAGCCGTCCAAGTACTCGTATGAAACCCCGTCAGAGTCGAGCGCCGAGCGGATGTGGTTGAGCATCTGCACGAACTGGCTGAAAACCAGAACGCGGTGCCCACCGCTGACGGCTTCGTCCACGATCTCGCGAAGCGCGCCGAGCTTCCCACTGTCGTCCGCGTCGAACTCCGTGTCTGGAAGCTTCATGAGCCGCGGGTCGCAGGCGACCTGTCGCAGACGTGTGAGCGCAGCCAGAATCTGAATCTGCGCCTTGCTGACACCCTTCTTCTCGACCTCGCTCAGAATGCTCTTTCGCACCTGACCGAGGATCTGCTTGTAGAGCTTCGCCTGCTCTTCGGCGAGCGGCACGATCATCTCCTGCTCGACCTTGTCGGGGAGATCTGCCGCGACGTCGCTCTTCAGGCGCCGCATCACGAAAGGCTTGATCGTCGCCCGCAGTCGCTGCGCGGTTTCCATGTCCCCACGATCGATCGGCCGTGCAATGCGCTCTTCAAAAGTCTTGAGCTGCCCCAGGAGCCCCGGCGAGACGAAGTCGAAGATACTCCAGAGCTCGCTCAAACGGTTCTCAATCGGTGTGCCGGTCAGCGCCAAACGTCGTTCACTGCTCAGCTTCTTGGCCGAGCGCGCCGTCTGGCTCATCGGGTTTTTGATGTGCTGCGCCTCGTCCAAAATCACGTAGCGAAGGTCGAGCGCCTGCAGCAGCTCTTCGTCGCGACGAAGCAAGGCGTAGCTGGTGATCATCACATCGGCCTTCTCGAGGTCGGGCGCGCTCTGACTTCGATTGGGCCCCTGCCACACCACCGTCTTGAGGCTCGGCGCGAACTTGCGAATTTCACGGTCCCAGTTCGGCACCACCGAAGTCGGCGCCACCACCAGGTTGAGCTTTCGCTTCTCCTTCCCCTTGGCCCAAAGCAAGAGGGCGATCGTCTGAATCGTCTTCCCGAGGCCCATGTCGTCGGCCAAGATGCCGCCGCTGTTGAGCTCGTGCAGAAAGACGAGCCACGAGAAGCCATCCTTTTGGTACGGACGAAGGTCCGCCTTGAGCGTTCGCGGCTTCGCGACACTCGGAACCTCGTCGATGTCTTCGATCTTCGAGAATAGCGTTTTCGCAGAAGCGGAGACCTTGGCGTTTTGGACCATCTTCAAGAGGTCCTGGACGCGCCCCGCCTGGGAAAGCGGCAGCTTGTCTTTCATTCCCGCGGTTGCGTAGATCTCAGCCATCCGCGTAAGCACGTCGCCGACCTTCTCGGGGTCCACCGGCGCGTACGTACCATCTTCGAGCTGCACGAGTCGGCGCCCGTGTTCGAGGCAGGCACGTAGCTCCTCTTCGCGGACGACGGCACCGCCGGACTCGAACTTCATGTCGAGATTGAGCCAGTCTACTCCGCTCGAGACGCGGACCTGAGGGGTCACCGACTCGTCGCGAATCGTCACATCGACCAGGTCGTCTGGAATGAAGCGGTCCCAATCTTCCGGCAGCTCGCCTATTCCGTTCGTCCAGAACGCAATCGCGTCGTCTCCCGACGCGACCAACTCTTCACCCGACTCCGAAACTTCGAAATTTTGGTTCAGCAGCGCCTGAACGCCCGCCATCTCGACGCCTACGTCGCGCCGGACGACTCGAGGCCGTCCCTTGCCCTTCTTTGGAGGTAGAAACGCAAGCGGCGAGGGAAACTCGTCGGGCGGAACGTCGAACTCCTGATCCTCGTACCTCACGTAGAGCCGGACCCGCGCATCGATGATGTCGCCGTTCGCCTTCAGCTCGAAGCGCGGCTTCTGATCGACCAGGTCGGCCACCGCGCTCAGGTCAGGAAGCTCGGCACCAAGCAGCGCCGCGACTCGCGGAATCGATTCACCGAGCAACTCGGGCAAATCTGCATGCGACTGCACCATGGCAGGCGAGCGGTAGAGCCGCTGAAGCCAGGCCGGCGTGACCAGCTCACTCAACGGCCGCGCCACGCCTTCGGTGGTGTCGATCTGCCAGCCCGGCGTCCCTTCGAACCAGGCGCCGCTCGACAATGCAAAGCGTCGTTTGTTGCTCTCGAGGTAGAAGACCACCCGCACACGCAGACTATCGCCGTTCGCGGGGTCGAGCTCGATCCGTGGCTTGAGGGCCTCGTTTGCAAACCGAAGCTCCATCGAAGCCGGCTCGAGCAGCACGCGCCGATCGCTGAGCATTTCTAGGACCTCGGCCGCATCTTCGCCACGAAGCTCCGCCGTGGTGGCCTGCCCGCGGTTCGTGTTCCGCGCCAGCGCCCGGAAAAGAGGCCGCTCGTCGATCGAGACCATGTTGAACGCCCCAAGCGCGTCGTTGATCGGCACCGCGCTGCGCGAGCCCGCCAAAACTGGCGTCACCGTGATCGACGCAGGACGGACGGTCATGCGGTACTCGAACTCGAGCGGTTTATCGAGGGCCTCGGCCGGCAACCAAGCATCCATGGGCCCACGCGCTTCACCGCGCTTGGCCTGCAGCTCTCGCGGCGAGAGGATCTCGAGCGCCCCCGCATCCGCACCCGCAGCGCCACGGCGTCGACGCCTCGACCGACGCCTCTTCCCACCGGCAGAAACCGTCCCCGGCACGTGCACCGGCTCGGTCTTTTTCTTCTTTTTGCTCTGCTGCTGCTGCGGGCCTTTGGCGCGAGGGGGACGCACTTCATCGCGCAAGGCCACCATCACGGCGGCCACGTGCTTGCAGTGCCCGGTGGGACCCCGCCAACCCGGACAGGTGCAGCTCGACTCCCACGCATCGTTTTCTTCGCTGTAGGTCGCCCGGGTGACGTACGGTTCCTCGGCCGTGCGCACCGAGATTTCGCCCTTGACCGAATGCTCTTCCTCTTCGAGGTTTTCGACCGCCTTGCGCCGCGCGTAGAGCCGACCCCGCAAGAACGCATTGCCCCCGGTCACCCGCTGAATCGCCCGATCGCTCATCGAAGCGAGCTTCTTGCCGACGGAGGTCGTCGGCTCACGCCAGGTAGGCGCAGCTTCTTCAGGAACCGCGTCTGGAGCGACTTCTGGGTCTGCCGTTTCTTGGATCGCAGTGTCAGCCATCGAATGACGTTGGAGGCTAGCGGGACCTACACGGAGCTACGCGGGTTGCGTCTTTTCCCCAAGCGGCGTCGTTGCTCGATCTACCGTGGATCCCGGTGTAGGCCGCAAGCGCCGCTAGACTGTGATCTTACACACCCCACAGAAGACTGCAACTCCAAGCCCTCGGCCAGGGGAAACCGGGCTAGCCGGAGGCTCGGACGAGGGCGTCGGGCAGCAGAGGCGAGGGGCTGCCGGTGGAGAAGACCCAGAGCTGGTGCGCCGCGCGGGTCGCCGCGATGTGGAGGAGGTGCCGGGACTCGTCGTCGGTCGGAAACGAGGACTTATTGCACTCCACGATGACCACATAATCGAACTCGAGCCCTTTGACCTGCCTGACATCGGTCACATCGACCCCCGGCCGGAAGGGGAAATCCTGATCGGCGATGCGACGAAGGTTCGGCACCTCCCCGTGCCGAAGGCCCTTGTAATAGACGTCCGCCTGCTCCGGGTAGCGTGCGATCACGGCAACCGAGGACAGCGGCTCGGAGCTGACCAGGCTCCGCAGCGCCTCGGACAGAAAGCCGACGGCCTCCCCGCTGCCGCCGAACTGGAACAGCTCGACCGGCGCACCGTAGCGCGTGGCCTCGCCCGAGACTTCGTTCCGAAGCGGGCCGAGGACGTCGGTGGCAAACTCCAAAATCTCATGGGTCGAGCGGTAGCTGAGCTTCAGCGGCTCGATTTCGATGTGGTCGAGCTTCAGCTCCTGGAGCACGTGACGCCAGTCGCTGAATCCGTTGTCGAGATGGAGCTTCTGCGCGATGTCCCCAGCAAGCGTGACGCTCTGCTGTTCGGTCGCGGTGTCGAGCACCACCGCCAACTCGACGGGGCTCATGTCCTGTGCCTCGTCGACGAACATGTGCTCGTATTCGAGCCGACCTCGGCGCCCTGAGAGCGGTCCCCGAAGCGTTTGAAACATGCGGAGGAGCAGCGCGTCGTCCTCGCGGTCGAGCGCAGCGGGCTCTTCGTTGTCCACGCCATCGACGCCCACGCTGCGCGCCACGGAGTCTTCGGTTTCTTCGAGCGCCTCTTCGTAGGCCATCAAGACCGCCGTCGAATGGCGGCTGCACCACGAGTGTGCCCATTCGATCTCTTTGTCGGTCAGCGCGTCAGGCGCCCAGCGCTTG
>CAJIBW010000052.1_pt1 | contig 25945 bp, 20 predicted proteins | sample 9199441 | NCBI WGS metagenome assembly CAJIBW01 (sample SAMEA7708313, study PRJEB35096) | sediment metagenome | biome: marine neritic benthic zone biome [ENVO:01000025]; feature: sediment [ENVO:00002007]; material: shallow marine sediment [ENVO:03000034] sea grass bed [ENVO_01000059] ... | reverse complement strand
GCAGCGATCGGCACGATTTGCCCGTCTTCTTCGATCCCTTGCACACACCACGCGGCCGCCTCCCGCAGATTCGGGAATGCGCGATTGGGCGCAGGCTGGGGCGAAATCCAGCGGAGCGCCGTGTAGGCGCCTCGAACGACCGCGCTCTGGATGATGATGGCGCTGCCGATATTCTTTTGTCGGATGACCAGTCGTCGACTGTCTTCAAACGCCTTCATCTGCCTCCGCAGGGTAGCGTCGGGGACTCCGTCGAGGGTCGTCGTGTCGACGATGAGCGCGTGTCGCACCGGAGCCGCAAAGACCAGCTCGTAGCACTCCTGCATGTACTCGATGTCGGCCACCGTCAGGACCGGGGGCATCGTCATGAGCGCAAGCGGCCAGAGCGAAACGTCGAACTGGAGGCCGACGCCGGCCGGTGGCGCCCCAATGCGCGGTATCTCCCCCATGAAGCGATTATCGACGATGCGTGCGCCGATGCAAGCTAGACGCCAACTTGGGTCGGCGCGACGGCCTCTACGGCTGCGGGGGCGGAATGGGGGCCGGTAGGGCGTCGATCGGAGGGGTCTCGTCAGGCGTGGGGAGCTCGGTGGGTGGCGGCGCAATCTCCGGCTCCGGCTCCGGCGTCGTCGGCGTTGGAGGGGCCGCGGCTGCCGGCCGAGGCTGCGCGGCCTGGACACCTCGCTGCGGAGCGACCTCCGTCTCCCTCCCGAATGCAGACATCGCCCAAACGATACCGGCGCCGATCAGCAGAAGCGGGATGATGAGCGCCCACCACGGACTCGAGCTCGGTGGGGCCTTGGACGGCACCAGGCTCAGGCGGCACAGCTCGCATTCTCCGCGCCGATCCAGAGGGAGCTGGTGCGTCTCGCAAATCCCGATCGTTTCAACCATCCAACTGCCAGTCTATCACGGTCGGATGGCCGTTTTAACTGCTTCTCGCGGCTAGTTCGGTTACTGCACCACCAGGCATCGCGCAGCGCCCACGCTGTCCTCGTTGTTGTCTTCCGCGCACTCGAGCTCCACTGAAAGCCCGGCCGCCTCGTCGTCCACCGTCACGTAGAAATCCCACGGTCCGATGTCGCCCGATTCCGGGACGAACTCCCAGAGCAGGGTCTCGGTCTGGCCCGGCAGCAAAGGCACCGTCGTCGACTCGAATCCGAGGAGCAGACCGTCGGGCAAGACCCCCTGGTAGAAGCCGACCGGCACACCGCCCGCGACCCCTAGCGAGCCGGTGTTGGCGATTTCGGCCTGAATGGTGATCGCGCTCGGACAGGAGCTGGTGTTGACCGAAAGCCCGGCGACCGTGAGATCGGGGGCGTTGAAAACGCCTTCACCTTGGACGTTCTGGCGGTAGTTGTTGAGCCCACTCCCGGACCAGCTGTCGTTCTCCTGAGAGGGGATCGCACCCGAGGCTTCCACGTTGGTGACGTGATAGGTGTGCTGATTCCAGACCTGCCGGGTCCGTACCCACTTGTCGTTCGAATCGCCGAAGGCGAGCAAGCCGTGCGTGCCCACGGTGCAGTTGTCGCGGACGATCTGATCGTCGTTGGCGGGCACGACGAACTCGGAGTTGCCGTCCGCGTCGACGTCGACGATGAGTGGGTACTCCGCCGCCGTGCGCGAGGAGTTCTGCATTTTGAGAAGCTCGCTGCCGTCCTCGCCCGAAAGAATGTAGAGATGACACTCGTCGTTGTAGACGACTTCGGCTTTCCCATCGCCCTGGAAGTCGAAGACGCTCGAACCGGTCACGCTCGAGGAAAGATCCTGCACAGCGATCGACCAAAGGATCCCGTCATTTCGTCCCGAGCTGCACAGCTGCGCCGGCACCGGGTCGCCAGCGCAGTCCAAATCGTAGACGGCGTAGTTTCCGCGGCCTGCAGCAGCGAACTCTGGCCGCCCGTCTCCATCGAAGTCGGCCACCGTAGGCGCGCCGCCCACGCCACCGCCCGGGATCGGAACGGGCCCGAAGACCACGCTGCCATCCACGCCGCTCAGCACTCTGGCGTTTCCGGCGCTGATGCTCACCACGTCCGGCTTACCATCGAGGTTCATGTCGGCGACCGCCACGAACCCGTCCGGAGCGGCTGCGTTTTCCCACAGCAGAGCTCCGTCCGACTCGTAGACCTTGTTGCCGCAGACGACATCGAGCTGGCCGTCGTCGTTGAAGTCCGCAACGGCGGTGATGCACCACTCGCCGTTGCAGCCAATCCAGCCCTTGTCCTGCATCAGGGTTCCATCGTTGTCGAACCATTTGCCGCCAATCACGACTTCGGCTTCGGGGTCGGAGTCGAGATTTGCGAGTGCAGGATAGCCTTGCTTGTCCCCGACGCTGACATCGGCGGTCCACTTTTCCGACCCGTCATGCTCGATCACCACCAGGGTCCGGTCGATGGTCATGAAGACGATCTCGAGCTCCGGATCGAGGTCCAGATTTCCGAGCGCGGCGCCGGTTCCCCATCGGACGTTGTAGGTGCTGTCCGGGATCATCAGATTCTCGCTGCCGTCCTCGCCATTGAGCATGACGAGCATGTTGTTCGCGGTGGAGCGGTACGCGACCGTGACCACCTCGGGCAAGCCATCTGCATCGACGTCCGCGATTGCAGGGGTCGACTGAACTTGACGATAGCGATCGTCGAGGCTCCAGCCTTCCCAATGCCACTCGATGGTCGGTTCGAACGTAACCGATTCGGGACGGAGCTCGCAGAGCGGGCCCGTAGGCTGGGGCAGGCATTGAGAGAGCGTAGGCTCGCAGAAGTGGCCCTCCGGGCAGTCGAAGCTATCGGTACAGCTCGCGCCCGGCGTTGCACACGCGCCGGCAAGGCACACGTCCCCCATGGCGCAGCAGACCGACCCGTCGCCGCCGCAGCGGATGCCCGATGCGCATGGAGGGACGCAGGCCCCGTCAAAGCACTCGTCGCCTAGGCCACAGCAGACCGCAGGAGTCCCACAGAACAGAGAGGACTCGCAGGTTTCGATGCCGCCGCTTCCCGCGCTTCCGCCACCACCCGACGCGCCTGCTCGGCCGCCGGCGCCGCTGGCCCCTGCGCTGCCGGCGGAGCCGCCTCCACCTCTGGGGTTTTCGTTTGTCGAACCACCACACCCCAGCGCGAGCATCGCGCCGAGAACCAAACCAAGTCTAAAAGCATTCATAATGTAATATTCTACCATGAAAGGAATACTCCGCAGCAGAGCTGTGAGATGGGTTACGCGACCAGCGGATCGATTGGGACGGTGCCGATCGAGCTCGGCCGGCGCGCCCGCCGTCCCGTCGCGCCGCGGAACCATCGCCTGCAGCTCGCGCGGGCGGTTAGCGCTCCTCAGATCTTGCCCATGCGAATTTGCCCCCCGAGGCCCCGATTTCACGCCGCGCGGGTGTGGGTCTCTAGGATTCCGCGCTGGGACATCTCCCTTGCTTCGCTCTGGGAGCTGCCGTGCTATTTCCCCGGAGTGCAGAACCTCGCCGGCCTTCTCGAGCGCCTCGATCTGGAGCTTCTCGACCGCGATCTCTTCCGTGGGTTCAGCCCGCACGATGGCCGGCCCAGGATCTTCGGAGGCCTGGTTGCAGCCCAGTCGCTGATCGCGGCTTGCCGAACGGTTGAAGGCCGCACCGCGCATTCGCTGCACGGCTACTTTCTGCGCGAAGGCGATACGTCGGTTCCCGTTCTCTATCACGTCGACCGCATTCGGGATGGGCGGTCGTTTGCGACTCGACGCGTCGTGGCCAAGCAGCACGGAAAAGCGATCTTCAACTTGTCGGTTTCGTTTCAGGCACCGGAGGACGGACTGGAACACCAAGCGAGCATGCCCGAGGCCCCGCCGCCGGAAACCATTCCGACGAACGTAGAGCGATTGCGCGCCTACAAAGACCGTGCGGACCATCCCGCAATCGATTTCCTCCTGAAGCTAGACCGGCCCATCGAGCGACGCGAAGTGGATCACGTCGATCTGCTCGACCCCAAGCCGCGGTCTGGCATCCACCGAACGTGGTTTCGCGCGGCCGGCACGCTCGACGACGACCCGGTCATGCATCAGGCCGTGCTCGCATACGCAAGCGACTACGGTCTGCTCGAAGCCTCATTCACACAGCACGGGCACAGCTTCCTGACCGACGAGCTCATCCTCGCCAGCCTGGATCACGCGATCTGGTTTCACCGGTCATGCCGCGCAGACGAGTGGTTGCTCTACGTGACCGACAGCCCGCGTACCGCCGGCGGGCGCGGTCTGAATTTCGGCCGAATTTATTCGCAAAACGGGGCGCTCGTCGCGTCCGTCGCGCAGGAGGGTTTGATGCGCATTCGGAAGCCGCGATGAGTCGACGTACTGCACCAGCTCGGATCGCTTTGGTCGTCGGCCTCGGTCTCTTTGGCTCCTCGGCGCTGGCTCAGACCATCCCCATTTCCCCGCCTGCTGAGGATACGGGTCCGCTCGAGGCCTCGCCCGAGCTGCTCGAGTCCGACCGAAAGATGCAGGACCTGCGCGCGAAGCTCCAGACTTGGCAGACCAGCGCAGCGGAGTACAAGCGCGCGGGGCAAGAAGCGCAGGCCCGCGCCGCCCTCATCGACGAGGAGATCGCACGCCTACAGGAACGCGAGGCGATCGAGGTGCCTGAGGGTGCGACGGCGGCCGAGCTTGCGGCGAAGCTCTTGGAGGCCGAGCAGGACCTCGCGGCCGCGCGCAGCGAGGCCACCGAGCTCGATGTGGAAGCCGAGGCGCGAGCCGAGCGACGCCGAAGGGTCCCGGAGTTGCTATTGATCGCCAAGCAGCGCCTTCGAGAGCTCGAGGGCGCACCGGCTGCGCAAGGCGGCGAGGCGGCCCAGGCGCAGGCGTTGACCGAAATAGCCTCGATGAGACGGGCAGCGCTGCTCGCTGAAATCGAATCGTATCAGAACGAGCTCGCGAGTTACGACGTTCGCGGCGCGCTTCTCGCCCAGAGACGGGACCGGGCGACCCTGCGAATCGCTTACTACGAAGCTCTGAGCACCGGGCTGCGCGAGGCGACCCAGCGAATGGAGCTGAGCAAGGTCGAGAGCGAGAACGAAGAAGCGAAAAAGCTTCTCAAAGAGCTGACCGCTCTGCCCGAGGGCGTGAAACAAACGCTCGAAGAGCTCTACCGTCGAAACCAAGCCCTGGCTTCCGTTTGGACCGGAGAGAGCGGGCTCTACCAGCAGATCGACGACGTCAGCCAGAAGCTCGCGAGAGCCGAAGCCAGGGTGGCGGAAATCGAGTCCGAGCTCCTTCGACTGGCAGCCCGCGTCGAGGCCGTCGGCCTGGCGGACTCGGTCGGCGCTCTGCTGCGGCAGCATCGCGCCGAAGCGCCCGATATCGGAATGTACCAGCGCTTCATTCGCATGCGCCAGGAACAAATCGGCGACGTGCAGCTCCAGCAGATCAAGCTTCGGGAGCGACGCGAGGCGCTGGTCGATATCGACAGCCTGGTGAGCGAGGTCATGTCGTCGCTCGACGAGCCCGTCACCTCTAATGTCGGCAGCGATGTCGAACAGCTCCTCAGGCAACTGTTCGAAACGCAGCGCAGGTACATGGATGCGCTCATCGATGACTACGAAACGTACTTTCAGAAGCTCGTCGACTTCGATGCGAGCCAACAGGAGCTCATCGACCGAACCAAGGACCTGCTCGACTTCATCGACGAGCGCATCCTTTGGGTCCCGAGCGGCAAAACCCTGCAGCCGGAGCTGTTTTCCGACGGTCGCGACGCGATCTCCTGGCTCTTGAACCCGACGTATTGGGCGCAGCTCGGCCGGGCTTTTCGACAGGCGGCGACGGAGCTCTGGCCCGTCCATCTTCTCGTCCTCCTCCTCGTCATCGCGTTCATCCCGACGGCGCGCCGGGCTGGCCGGCGCCTTCAAGCGCTCGACGAAGCCGCTCGCAGGCCCGACTGCGCCAAGATCGCGCCCAGCATCGAAACGCTGCTGATCACGCTCGCATTGGCTCTTTGGCTACCTGCGGTCTCAGCGTATGTTGGTTGGCGTCTCGGCGTCTCCCCTGCGGCAACCCAATTCACCCGTAGTTTCGTCCATGGGCTACTGGTTGCTTCCGCGTTCTGGGCGACCCTCCGCGTCTGCCGGTATCTCGTCCGGCCGAACGGGATAGCCGGGGCGCACTGCGGGTGGCCTGCTGCCGCGCCACCGGCTCTTTCGCGAAGCCTTGGTTGGTTTGCAGCGCTGACCGTACCCGCTGTCTTCATCATTTTCATCTTCGAAGCTCGCGGTGAAGGCCTTTGGCGCGAGTCGGTCGGCCGCGTCGCGTTCTCCCTGTCGATGCTGGCCGTTGCTGCCTTCAACTACTCGGCGTTGCGCCCCAACGGTCCCGTCAGAACCTTCATGCGCGGCCCCAAGCCCATTCGTCCGTGGATTTGGCGCGTGCTCCAAATCTCCTCGGTCCTGCTTCCGCTCGGACTCATCGTGGGAGCTCTCTACGGCTTTTACTGGACGTCCCTCCAGCTCGCGATTCGCTTGCACCTCTCGGCGGTTCTCGTCTTCTTGGTCGTCATTGGCATTCAACTCTACGCGCGCTGGTCCCTGGTATCCGAGCGCCGTGCGGCTCTCGAAGACGACGAGCTCTCCGACGCTGCCGCGAAGCCTACGCCCACGATGCAGGTCAGCCGACTGATGGTGGGCACCGGTCTACTGATCGTCGTTCTCGGGCTGCTGGGCGTCTGGGCCGATCTCCTACCGGCGACTCGGATTCTTCACCAGGTCGAGCTCTGGAGTGTGACCCAGAAAGTCACCGTCTCCGAGATCGATCCCTCCGGCGTCGAGCGTTTTTCGACCGATGAGCGCCTGGTTGCCATCACCCTTGCAGAGCTCCTCCGCTCGGTTTTCATCATTTTGCTGACCGTGGTGTTCATGCGCGCCATTCCGGGCTTGCTCGAAGCCACGCTGTTTCGTGGGCTGGGCCACGGGGTGCGCTATGCCTATTCGACCATCGCGAAGTATGCCGTGGTCTTGGCCGGCCTCGGGCTTGCCTTCGATGCGATCGGCATCGGCTGGTCCAGCATTCAATGGCTGGTCGCCGCCGTCGGTGTGGGGCTCGGCTTTGGTCTTCAGGAGATCTTCGCCAACTTCGTTTCCGGGCTGATCATCCTATTCGAACGGCCGATTCGAGTGGGCGACATCGTCACGGTCGGTGACGTGAGTGGAACCGTGTCGAGAATCCGCACCCGCGCGACCTGGATTACCGCATTCGATCGCAAGGAGCTCTTGGTGCCCAACAAGGAATTCGTCACGGGCCGACTCATCAACTGGACGCTGTCGGACGCCGTCCTGCGCCTCTCGATCCCCGTTGGCATTGCGTATGGCTCCGACACGAACCGGGCCATCGAGGTCCTCGAGCAGGTGGCCAAAGAGTCGTGGCGAGTGCTACCGGATCCGCGCCCTCACGTTCTGTTCGTCGCGTTCGGCGATAGCTCGCTCTCCTTCGAGCTCCGGGTCTTCGTACGGAGCGCGGAGCAGCTGTTCTCCGCACGACACGATTTGCACATGGGCATCGACAAGGCGTTTCGCGAAGCCGGCATCGAAATCGCCTTCCCACAGCGCGACCTGCACCTGCGCTCCGTGCCCGCCGAGATGAAGCCGCTCCCGAGCCAAACGGACTGAGCCCTCGCACGCCCCCTTCACTGAAGATTGTAGTTGATCATCATCGATCGGCCGTCGCGCCGGACGGAAAGAGTGAACTTGTCAGCCGTTCGTAGAGTCGTGTACGTGCCGAGCGCTGCGTCTGGGTTGCTCAGTGACTGCCCGTTGATGCTCTCGAGGATATCGCCGTTCTGAATGCCGATTTTGGTCAGCAAGGTGCCGGGCCGGATTCCTCGAATCTCCATGCCGATCGACTCGCCGTTTTCGATCTTGGGCGCGACCGCCGCGATACCGATGATCTTGCCGGCGTTGTCGAGCACCTTGTTGAGCATGGATCGCGAAAGGTTGTAGTTGCTGTCGTTCACGCGGTCGATACCCTCGGCCATCTCGCTCTCGCTCAGTCCAGCGTTGCGATCCGCGGTTGGGGCCCTCTTGCGCTTCGGCGCCTTCTTCTTCGAGTCGGCCTTTTTGGCGGGTCGAAAGACAGGCTTCTTGGCCGACCCCGCGACTTGGAACATCGCCAGCCGGCACAGGCCGCCCTTGCTCTGCAGGACCACGGCGTCGGATTCAATCGCGCGAATTCTGGAGCCTTCGACCTCGGTCCCTCCGTAATGAAGGCTCGCCTTTCTGTCGCTCCCGACGATGGCAGCCAGCGAGCGTTCGAGGTCGCCCGGAATGACGACCGTGCCAATCACGCGCATGGTTCCCGTGCAGAGCGTTTCGACCTCTTCTGGCGGCAGGTCCCCCATCGGCAGCTCCGAGTCCTCGCTTGGGACGCTCGATAGATCCCCCAACGCGGAATTGAAGATGTTTCGCTTCAAAATGATGACCGGATCGCGCCTGCGCGGAGTACGCAGGGGCGTCCTGGGTTTCCTCGGCGCTGCGGGCCGGGCTTCAATCTCGCTGCTCAGCACACGGTCGGCCAGCATTGCGGTCGCCCCCTGCGCACAGAAGAGCGCGCAGACCCCGAGAGTCGAGAGAATGAGCACGCTTCGCAGTCGATTGTTTGCGGCAGAGGCCATGGGTCCCAGAGCTTAGCCTACATTCGCCTGGGTCAATCGGGTATAGTCCGCTGCCCTCATGGATTGGCTTAAGCGATTTTTCACGCGCGTCGTTTTGGATTCGTGGCGCGAGGCGGACGCGCAGGCGGACAGCGCGAGCTCCCCGCAAATCGATTTTCGGCCCGTCGTCGTGCTCGTCACCACGGCGGTCGTGCTCACGATCTCGCGCTACTTCGGCGGCAACGCCACCTTCTCCGATCTCGTTCCGTTCGACGCCAAGGTCCACTCACGGGCGGAATGGGACTTGATGGCCAGGGCCTGGTGGTCCGGCGTTCGCATCGTGACCTATGTGTTCATTCCGGCGCTCACCATCCTTTTGATGCCAGGCGAGCGAATTCGAGACTACTACGTTTCTTTCAAGGGATTCCGGCGGCACCTCTGGATCTACGTCGGGCTTTACCTGCTGGTGTTTCCCTTCGTCCTCCTCGTCGCGCAGCAAGAGCAGTTTCTGAGGACCTATCCGTTCTACAAGTACGCCAATCAATCGCTCGGTCACTTCTTCGCTTGGCAGCTGCTCTACGCGGTCCAGTTCCTCGCCTTGGAGTTCTTTTTTCGCGGCTACATGCTCAAGGGGCTTCAGCACAAGTTCGGCTATGGAGCGATTTTCGTCATGGTCGTGCCCTACTGCATGATCCACTACCCCAAACCGCTGCCCGAAACGCTCGGCGCAATCCTTGCGGGGATCGCGCTCGGGACGCTAGCAATGCGCACCCGGTCCATTTGGGGAGGGGTGCTGATTCACGTCGGAGTGGCTCTCACCATGGATTGGCTTGCCGTTGCCGAGTGCCCGCCGCCAGGGAAAGGGCCGTGCCGCTAGGCTCACGCCCGCCTTTGTCGGCCCTCGACGTCCGGAAGGATTTGAAAGTGCACCGATTCTTGCATATCAAAGGCGTGGGATGGTCGAGCTCGACCCCACAACCGTGACGATTCGGTCTGCGCGCGACGCCGACGTACTCCAAATTCAGCATCTCTTCGACCTCTGCTACGGCGATCGCTACTCCCATCCCGAGTTCGTCTCTACCGCGTACCTCCGGAAGATGATGTACAGCGACAACTCGATTCTCCTGGTCGCCGACGAGGCAGGCGAGGGCGTCATCGCGACGGCGTCCGTGGTGATCGACGTCGGCGCCTATGCCGACCTCATCGGCGAGTTCGGGCGCCTGGTGGTGCATCCGGGCAAGCGCGGTCAGCACATAGGCCACCGGCTGATGAGCGAGCGCATCAAACGGGTCGAGGACTACTTGCACATCGGCTTCGCGGACAACCGGGTTGCCCACACGCGCTCGCAGCAGATCTCCCTTTCGCATGGCTTTGCTCCCGTGGGTTTTTTGCCGATCCAGAACGGCGAGCCAGTCGCCCTCTTTGCACGTCATTTCGGGGACGCGTTGAAATTGCGACGCAACCACCCGCGGGTCGCTCCGCAGGTCTACGGTCTGGCCCAGCGAGCGCTCCGGAGCTGTGGCATCGAAGCGGATGCGATCGTCGACGAGATGTCGCCACCGTACGGCCTCGATACGGGCTTCGAGATTGAAGAGATGAGCGCGAAGGGCTACGCGACGCTCTTACGCTTCGAGCGAGGCCGCGTGCGGAATCCGGAGATCTTCGGCCCCGCCCGAGTGCACTTCGGGCTGCGCACGCTGGAGTCGCACAACACGTCGTACCTCTTGGCGCGAAAGCACGGGCACCTCGTCGGCGCGGTAGGGTATGCCCACGACGCCCGACTCGATCATGCCGTACGGATCTTCGAGCTGGTCTGCGCCGACGAGTCCCCGGTACGCGTGCTTCTCAAGGAGCTCATGCGACGGTCGCGCGAGGAATGGCGGGTCGACTACGTCGAAGTCGACGTCAACGCCCACGCGCCGCGCATGCAAAAGACCCTGCTCGAGCTGGGTTTCGTGCCCGTCGCCTATCTGCCGGCTGCCGTGTTCCACCAGGTCGAGCGGCTCGACACGGTTCGAATGGAGCGATTTTACATCCCCGTCCGCACCGACGACCTGCACCTTAGCGAGGAGTCCAAACCCGTTGTCGAGATGGTGGTTCGAAACCTCAACACTCGCACGATTCAGCCGCAGCTCGTTCAGCTCCTGCCGACGACCCGCCTCGGGCACGGTTTGAATCGCGAGCAAGCCGCACGGCTCTCCACCCTTTTCGAGACCGTGACGTTCGCCGACGGGGAGACGATTGTGGAAGCCGGCAGACGCGACGCCCGTCTCTATATTCTGCTCTCTGGCATGGCGCGCGTGTTCTCGGGAACGCCCGCGGAGGAGGTCGGCACGGTTGCCAATGGCGAGCTTCTCGGCGAAGTTTCGCTTTTGCGCAAGACGCCGCACTCGGCCACCGCCGTTGCCGACGGTCTCGTCGAGGCCGCAGTCGTGTCCCACAGCGACCTCAACCAGCTCTTGAAGCAACGAAGCGATATCGGGCTACTGCTCTTTCGAAACCTCGCGACCGGGCTCAGCAACAAGCTGAGTCGCACGGACGCGTTCCTGAGCATCAAGCCCTGGGAGTGAGGCTCAGTCCTCGAGGCTCAGCGCCCCCGTCGGGCAGTGTTTGACGGCAAGCTCCACTTTTTCGCGAAGCCCTTCGGGGGGCTCCTCCTGCAGGATGTTGAGGTACCCTTTGTCGTCAACCTCGAAAACCTCTGGTGCTTCCCCCATGCAGCTCGCGTGTCCCTTGCAAAGGTCGAAATCCGCTTTGATTCGCATTGGTGCTCCTTTGTTTCCCAGATACCATGCTCTCGCTAGGAGCACAGCGTGACAGCACCCGCACAGAGCGCCGCAAGACCCCTGACCTCGGGCGAGCTCAGGAAGCCGCCCAGGCTCAAGGGTGGCCTTCCGCTAATCGGTCACACCGTGGCGTTCGTCAAAGATACGATTGGTTTGCTTCAGCGAACCTATGACGAGTGCGGACGAGTCGGTCGGTTCAAGCTCTTCGGCAAGGACATGATTCTCTTCACCGGGCCCGAGGCGCACGAAGCCCTGTTCCGGCAACCGGACGAGGTCCTGAGTCCGAACGCGGCCTACAAAATGATGGTCCCCGTCTTTGGTGAAGGTGTCGCGTACGGCGCCGAACCGGCGAGGATGGCCGAGCAGATGCACATGCTCTACCCCGCTCTGCGCAACGATCGCATGCGAACGTACACCGAAATCGTCGCACGCGAGACGCTCGACGTGATTCGCGATTGGGGCGAAGAAGGTGTTTTCGAAGCGGGTGCGTTCTTCGGCATGCTCACGAATTACACGTCGAGCAGCTGCCTGCTCGGCACCGAGTTTCGCAACGAGATGAGCGAAGAATTCTCGAAAGTGTACTACGACCTCGAGCGCGGGATCGTCGCCTGGGGCTACATTCATCCCTACCTGCCGATCCCCGCATTTCGGCGGCGCGACCGCGCACGCGCACGGCTCGGTGAGATGGTCTCCGAAATCGTCGAAAAGCGAAAACAGTCGGGTTATCGCGGCGAAGACTTTCTGCAGACGCTCATCGATTCGGAGTACTCCGATGGAAGCAAGCTCAGCGACCACGAGATCACCGGCATGCTCGTCGCGGCGATGTTCGCCGGGCACCATACGAGCTCGGTCACGACCGCCTGGACCTTGATCGAGCTCTTACGAAACCCGCGCTTCCTCGAAGAAGTCCGTGACGAGGTCCGCACGCGCTACGCCGGTGGAGAGGCCTACAGCTTCCAATCGCTGCGCGACCTCGGAAAGACGGAAGGCGCCGTAAAAGAGGCCCTTCGAATCCATCCTCCGCTCTTCATCTTGCTCCGCGCGGCGCTCCAGGACTGCGAAGTCCTCGGCTACCGGGTCAAGAAAGGGAACTGGGTAGCGGTCTCTCCGATGATTGCCCACCGGGACGAGCAGGTGTTCGAGAACGCGCTCGAGTACGACCCAGGTCGCTACGGCCCCGGTCGCGAAGAAGACAAACGGCCGTTCGCGTACATCTCGTTCGGTGGCGGACGGCACAAGTGCATGGGGAACGCCTTCGCCATCCTGCAGATCAAGACGATCATCGCGGTCCTGCTCAGCCGCTACGACTTCGAGCTGGTCGGCGATCCGGTTGAAACCGATTTTCAGGGCTTGGTGCTGGGTCCGAAGCCACCCATTCGCATTCGATATCGCCGTCGGGACGCATGACGACCGAGGGTGTTCCGCGTTGGTTTTCGGCGAACCCAAGCAAGGCCTGGGGGGAGAAGTTCTTTCTCGCGTACTCGCCGATCTGGATGACGATGATGGGCCTCGTCATGGGTCTCGGGATCAACGAACGACTCGGAGAGTGGGGTTTCATGGCGGTCGGTGTCGCCGTCGCGCTGCCGCTGGTGGCGGTCCCTGCCTTGATCCGCGATGAGACCCCACTCGGTCGCCCCTGGTACCGGACCTACTGGTTCAAGGCGAACCTCTACATCGCCATCTTCAACCTCGCCGCGAACTACTTCGGGTCGGAGTACTTCTTCGATGTTCTCGGGATGGTCTACGACTACCCGATGATCGAGATCAACTTCGATTCGACGCTAGTCGGTTCGGGCGAACAACGGGTTCCGCTCATCATGTACCTGCTCACGCAGGCGTATTTTCTCACGTACCACACGACCGCCGTCATCGTGCTTCGCCGCATTCGCAGCTCTCGGCTGCCGATGGGTTCGATGCTCTGGCCCGTGTTGCTCCTCGTCGTCGCCTACGTCTGGGCCTGGCTCGAAACCAAGGCAATGGCGAACCCTTGGGTGGAGAGCCAGTTTTACTATGAAGACATCGAGCGCATGCTTGCGTACGGCTCGCTCTTCTACGCGCTCTATTTCGTGGCGAGCTTCCCGATATTCTACCCCCTCGACGAAGATCGAGACGACGATTGGAGCCTTTTGTCGACCGCAGCTGCAGCGTGTAGCGCGAGCCTGATCATGATGTTTCTCTTGGACTTTGCTGCGGCAATCTTTGGACCGATCTAGCGGCCTGCGCTAGGCAGGTAGAGGCGATGCCGACGAAGATCGAGATCTACGGCGCATACGAACCGCGATTCGAACCGGTCGCAAGGCTGATGCGCAAGCAAATCAAGCACTACGGCGGAGGGGCTGCTGCGGCGGTTTTTCTCGAGGGTAGGCCGGTCGTCGACATTTGGGCGGGTCGCGCTCGGAAGGACGGCACGCCCTGGCGGCACGACACGATGTCGATTTGTTACTCGGGCACCAAGGGGATCACGTCCACGGCGGTTCACATGCTCGCGGCGGACGGCCTCATCGACTACGAAGCGCCGGTCGCTGACTACTGGCCGGAGTTCGGTTGCAATGGAAAGCAGCAGATCACGGTTCGTCAGCTGCTGTCGCACCAGGCAGGCCTCCACAGGCTGGTGCATCTCATCGATACGCTCCCGGAAATCCTCGACTGGGATTTGATCGTTTCCCGTCTCGCCAAGGCGGAGCCGGACTTCCAACCTGGGACGGCCAATGCCTATCAGGCGGTCACCTTTGGCTGGCTCGTGGGCGAGCTCATTCGACGTGTTTCCGGTCTCACCGTTCCCGAGTTCATCGATCGGCGCATCGTCCAGCCGCTGCAGCTCGACGGCCTGTACATCGGTGGCGCCGATACACAGATGGATCGCCTTCCCGATTTCGTCGGACTGCCTGAGCTTCAGCGAAGCGGTGCCGAGCAGCTCTCAATCGACTACCGTGTTCCGTTCTGGGTCCGCTCCAAGAGGATGCGAGATCTTTGCCGCCGGGGTCTCACCCCGAGGAACGGTAAAGCGCTTTTTTCACATCCCGCGTTCTGGCGGGCTTGCTTGCCGGCTTTGAATGGGGTCGCTACTGCTCGCTCGCTGGCCAAGATGTACGCTCCGCTGTCCATGGGCGGTGAGCTCGACGGCGTTCGACTGGTTTCCGAGGAAGTCATCCGAAAGGCCTCGGAGGTCCAAACGAAACGCGCCGACCGAGTGGTCTTCTATCCCCTTCACTGGAAGCTCGGCTACCACCGAACCGATGCATTCCTTCTGGACGTTCCCGAGGCGTTCGGCCATTTCGGCCTCGGGGGCGCCGGTGGTTGGGCCAACCCGGAGCACAAATTGTCCTTCGCCTTTCTTCACAGCGGTTTTCCGCTCACGGTCATCGGGCAGACGCGAACGGTCATGATGACCGCCGCGGTCTACGAATCGCTCGGCGTGTACAAAGGGCTCTGGCATACGCTGCGCCACGGGCCAGTCGTCGACTTGGTTCCAAAACGCTCGTAGGCAGCCACGATGGGAAGGACGTCATGACCAAGCAGATTGCGGTCGTCGGAGGAGGTATCGCCGGGGTCGGAGCAGCCTGGGCGCTTCATCGCTCGGGCTATGAAGTCGACCTTTTCGAAAAAGGCAAGGCGCTTGGCGGCAACGCGAAAACCTTTCGATGGCGCGTCGACGGCGGTTCCGTGGATTCGCCTTTGCTCGTCGTCGCTTGGCCGCAGATGTACTACCACAACTACGAGCTACTGCTCGACCAGCTCGGCGTCGGGATCGAAACCCTTCCCATTTCCTATTTCGTACAGACCCCTGAAGGGCACTTCTGCCAGGACGGTCAGACGGGCATCCAGAAGCGCTTCGCGCGCGAATTTGGAAGATGGAAAAAGCTCGTCGCTTTCGTCAGCAAGATAAACGACTTTTTCCTGCCCAAGAACCGACATCACTCGCTCTACCATTTCTCGTACTTCAACCCCTTGAACCTCATCCCGCTCTATTGGATGGCCAGACTCTTCGGGATTTCGCGTGCGTTTTGGGACACGATTTTCGTCCCGATCCACTGTGCCAGCTTCATCACCACCTCCATGCGCGGCGTCCCTGCGGTGATTTTGCCCTTGCTCGAGAGCATCGTACCGCTCGAAGAGCCGACGCAGATGGGCACCTGGCGAGGCGCCCCCCGCCAGGTCTTCGACCGGATGACGGCGCGGTTTTCCGATCGGGTGCATACCGATCACGAGATCACCAGCGTCGAGCGACGCGACGGCCGATTCGTGGTCGCGGACGCCAAAGGAAGGCGCTACGAGGCCGACGAGGTGGTCTTCGCCTGCGATTCGACCGCCGTCTTGAACGCGCTCGAATCTCCCAATCGGCTTCAGCGCCTACTTCTGGGCAACGCTCAGTACGTCGATGATGTCGATCCAGCGTTTTCGAGCTTCGTCGTTCACTCCGACACCAGCATCTTGCCCGGAAAGCACCGCGAACGAATCCTTTCCGGCTTCAACACGTACTCGGAGATCAACGAAGCGGGTGCGCTCGAATGCACGTTCGTCATTTCCGCGCAGAACCCGAGCACCAAGGACGAAGGCGTGCCGATGCTGGTGACCTTCAACTCGCAGAGGGTCATCGAAAAGGTACAAAAGAAAATCGAGCTTCCTCATCCGACGCACAGCGTGTCGCTTCAGAACCTGATGATCATGTCGGCGATGCGGTATCTTCAAGGGAAGGACGGGGTCCACTATTGCGGCACGTTCACCACTCCGGAGGGCGGTCACGACCTCTCCTTCATGTCGGGCCTCGTGGTCGCGCACGCAATCGGCGCGGACTATCCGTTTTCCACCGACCATTCGGACGCTGTTGCCGACTTCAAACAAATGCAAAAAATGATGCTGAAGTCGGGGAACCGGCGGCCAATTCAGCGGAACACGCCGTAGGAGCCCTCGAGAACGAGCTGGATGCTCGTGCAGAGCCCCAGAATCGGAAAGACGAACCACATCAGGTTCGTGATCCCTACGAATAGCAGCAAGTCTTTCACGGAGTGGCCCTTGTGGCGGCCGTTGTTGAAGAACTGGAAGAAGTAGACCGCGGTTCCGTAGAACATCTGCCAAAACATGATGATGCCCAGGATTCCGAGCCAGCGCGCCGGCATCAGCTCGAACGTCATGCCGAAGGCGAACAGGGTTGCCGGGATGATCGTGGTGAAGCCGTTTCCGACGTCGATGTTGTAGCCGAAGGAACGGCGGTCGGAATAGCCCGGGTCGAAGAGCGAGTAGCTGGACCAGATCGTCGTCCATTGCCGAAAAGAAAGAACCTGAAGCAGCGGGATCGGGCGAGCGAAGATTTCTGCAACGCGCTGCATCTCGCGCCCGCGGTACGGTTCTTTGATCGCTCGATACTCGGCCTGAATCTGATCTTGGCAAACCATCAAAGCGATTTCCCACCAGTTGACCAGCACGTTGATCACGAGAAAGAACGCCAGCCCAATCTGTGTCGGATTGAATACGCCGTGGATGCGCTGGTGCAGCCAGATGTGAAACAACGTGCCGGCGGCGATCACGATTGCGATGACCCCAACCGTCGGGATCGCGAGCCCTCTCGGGGCTGTGGTGGAATCCATCAAATTTCTCCGTAGCCAGACAGGGCCTCCGTACTATGCTCCGGCCGGAGGCAAGGCAAATGACTGCGGTGAAGCAAGCGGGATACTTGGTCTTCGAGGTGACTGACCTCTCGGCATGGGAGGATTTCGGTACGAACATCCTGGGCCTCCAAGTCGTCGATCGGCGGAGTGACGGCGGCTTCTCGCTGCGAATGGACGGCTACCAGCAGCGCTTCTTCATCGAGCCGGGGCCCGCCGATGACCTGGCGGCCGTGGGCTGGGAGGTCGAAGGGCCGGAGGCGCTCGAAGAGATCGCCAATCGCCTCAAAGGCGCGGGGCACCCGGTGGTGAGCTGCAGCGCCGAACAGGCGGCGGGTCGCAACGTCGAGGCGCTCGTTCGCGCGAGTGACCCTGCGGGCAACCCCATCGAGATCTTCCATGGCCCCAAGATGGCCGCCGAACCCTTCGTCTCCGAGCTCGTCCCCTCCGGCTTCGTAGCCGACGAGCAGGGGTTTGGGCATGTCGTCATCGTTTCCAAAGACGACGAGCAGCACGAAGCGTTCTACTCGACCATGTTCGGCCTCGAGCTCAGCGACTACATTCGCTGCGAGTACTTCGGGCACGAGATCAACGTGACCTTCATGCACGCCAACGCGAGGCACCACTCGCTCGCGTTCGGAGGCGGGCAGCTCAAGCGGATTCACCACTTCATGGTGCAGGTGAAATCCGTGGACGAGGTCGGCCGCTGCTACGACCGTTTTTTGTTCTCTGGCGGAATGGTTCACCAGACGCTCGGTCGCCATCCCAACGACAAGATGTTTTCGTTCTACGGATACACTCCATCAGGCTTCCACTTCGAGCTCGGCGCGGGCGCCATCGAGATCGAGGACGGTTGGCAGAGCACGGTTCACGGCAAGGTCAGTGAATGGGGGCATCACCCGCCTCAGCTTCTCACCAAAGCCCACCGCCGTGCGAAAGAAGCCCGGGGCAAGAGCAGCTGAGCGGCCTCGATTGGACCACGCCGCTTCGATGCGATAGAACGCGTTCTAGTTCGAGGATCGAGTCATGGTCGTAGAGGCAGTTCCCGAAGGAAAATACGTCGATGTCGGCATGGGCATCCAGATGCACTTCCACGAGGCGGGCAGCGGAGACCGCGGCACGGTCTTATTCGTGCACGGCAGCGGGCCCGGCGCCAGCGGCTGGAGCAATTTCAAGGGGAACTACCCGCTCTTGGCCGAACGCGGCTATCGCGCCATCGTCCCCGACACGATGGGCTATGGCTACTCGAGCAAGCCCGAAGAAGGCGCGTTTAGCCTCGATGATGTCGCGGCCCAGTACAAAGCGCTTCTCGACGCCGTCGGAGTGGATCGCGTCACCGTTGTCGGCAACTCGCAGGGGGGCGCGATCGCGATCACGATGGCGCTCAACTACCCCGAGCTCGTCGCCAAGCTCGTGTTGATGGCACCTGGCGGCCTCGAGACGCGGGAGACGTACATGGAGATGGAGGGCATTCGAGCGATGATTCGCGTGCTCTACAAAGAAGGAATTAGCAGGGAGACGATGCGAAAGGTCTTCCGGCTTCAGCTCCACGACGAATCGAAGATCACGGACGAAGTCATCGAAGAGCGCTATCAAGTCGCGACGACGCAACACAAGGACAACATCGCGCGCATCCACGTCGCGAACCAAGAAGATCGGCTCCCCGAGATCAAGTGTCCCGTGCTCTGCTTCTGGGGCGCGAACGACAAGTTTTGTCCCCCGAGCGGCGCCTCCAAAATCGCGAGCCGCTGCCCAAACTCACGCACCATGCTGATCTCGAGCTGCGGCCACTGGGTCATGGTCGAGTACGCCAAGCTCTTCAACCAGCTCACGCTCCAGTTCCTCGAAAACGACCTCGGCTAAAAGGGGACAGTCCCCTTTAATCGCTCACTTGGCGGCGATGGCCTTTTCGACGGCCTCGAGGAGGCTTTTGCTGTAGACGCGTCCCGTTAAATTCTCGCGCGTTGCTTTGGCGACCGCGTCCCAAGCCGACTTGTGAGCCGACGTGTCGACCTCGATCATGCCGCGTTTTAGCAGCGATGCGTAGGCCCGATCGTCGTCGCGTCGGGCCATGATGTCGCCCGCGCGCGCGGCGCGCTCGCTGGTTTCAATGAGCACCTTTTGGTCGTGCTCGCTCAGCAGGTCGAACTTCTCCTGCTTGATGACCGAACCGCCGATGATGATGCCGAAGTTCTCTTTCGCCATGTAGTTGAGGCGCGTGTACCACTGCAGCGCAACGGCGGCGAGTGCGGATGCAGGCACCGTATCGACCATTCGCGTCTGCAAACCGCCATAGACCTCCGGCACACCCATGCGCACGGGGTTGGCGCCAATCGTGGTGACGTAGCCGGCGAACACTGGATCGTCTTTCCAAGCCCAGGGGCGAAGCCTCTTGAGATCTTCGGGTTCGGCGAACTCGTCCATCGAGAAGATGCGGTTCTTACCGGCTTCCCCCCAGGCCAGCATGACGAACCCGTTCTCCTGGAACAGCTTTGAAAACCGTTCGCTCAGCTGCTCGCGCGCGCGCTCGAGCTGCTCGTATTCGGTGATCATCCCAGGCGCGGTCAAGACCAACACGGGTCGCGCGACCATTCCAAGCCCGGTCGTCGTCACTCCAGCCGCGTCCATTTGCCCGGCTCGTACCTTGCGAATGAAGTCGCGTTCGTCGCCCTGACTACCTCCGGAGTAGAAGCGAAGCTCCACGCGATTTTCGGTCTCTTTTTTCAAGGTTCGGTTCCAAGCCTTCATCAGCTTCATGAACGACGAACCTGGAGGCGCGAGAGAAGCGAACCGGATGATCGTGGCAGATGCGGCGTCGGCCCTGGGCACTGAAACCGCACCCGGCACCATGAAGGCACCCAAGGCGAGGGCTGAGATGAAGAGGTGCTTGGCTTTTCTCATGAGTCTCTCTATGGGGAGCGCGCGTTGGTTCTGCAATCGCTGAGTCTGGAAATCCGACGCTAGCCCGGAGACGGGGATTCAACTCGATCGAGGCCTCATCTGCACGAAGATCCGCCCCGAATCAGCTTTGCCGCGCGATAGCCAATCAGCATGCTGGGGGCATTCAGCGCAGAAACAGGGGTCCAGGGGATGGCCGAAGCGTCAGCGATCCGTACCCCCGGCACGCCGCGTAGGCGCAGCTCGGGGTCCACGGCGTGGGCCGGAGTCTCGCCCATGCCGCAGCTGCCAGCGAAGTGATACGTAGTGATCGTGTTTTTTCGGATGTAGCTCGCGATCGCCTCGTCACTCGTGACCCGCCTGCCCGGCATGAGCTCCTTTGCGCCCGATCGCAGCAGGCCGCCGGAAGCGCCAATGGCTCGGGCGATTCGAACGCCGCGCAGCATCGTCTCCAGATCTTCAGGGTGCGAGTAGTACGCGGGATCGACCGCGGCCTGTTGGCGTACGTCGGTCGATTGCAGACGCAGCGTGCCGCGGCTCTTCGGTTTCCCGAGAATCAAAATGATGCCGAACATCCGGTCGGTGAAGCGCTGGACCGCGCCAAGCCTGAACGCGGCACCGACCAGGGCGCGGATGAGCTGTCTCGACCTCGGCCCGTAGAGAGCGTGGGGGACGACCATCGGCGGGAGCATCCGTTGCATCATCTGCCGCATCGCCGATGGCGCCGGCCAGTAGACGTAGCAGGTGTCGCTTTGCGAGGCGGGCAGGTCGCTCTGCTGATTGGTGCGAAAGAAACTGTAGAGCTGCGGATAGAAGCAGTCGATCTCCGCTGTCGCCTTGAAGAACACCGGCACGTTGGGGTGGTCGTGAAGCCCTTCGCCAATGGAAGGTCGATCCGCAACCAGCGGGATGCCGAAGGCGCGGAGGTGCTCGCTCGGACCGACGCCCGAAAGCATGAGCAGCTTCGGGGTTTCGAGGGCGCCTGCGCACAGGATGATCTCCTTGCGTGCTTCCGCGCGCCGCAGACCTCCTTCATGCTCGAATTCAACCGCTCTCGCCCGCCCTCGTGCGGTGAAAACGACTCGGTGCGCCTGCGCGTCGCACAGCAGGGTGAGATTCGCGCGCTCGCCCGCCTCCTTGATGAACGCAACGTACGAGCTTCGCCGCTGCTCGTCTTCGTAGGACATCCACTCGTAGCCGATGACGTTGCTCAGGTTGCCGTCGTTCAGGTCGGCCTTGCGTCGAAATCCCTGTTCTTCGGCGGAGGCGATGCAAGCTTCGGTCCAGCTGGTTGCTGGCCGCCGGTGCGGCCGCAGTACCCGCTCGATCGCCTCGAAGTCCTCTCGATTGTCGTCCCAGCGCCAGCCCTGGGGCCACTCCTGGTAGTCCTCCCGAGAGCCGCGCGTATACACCATCCCGTTTACCGAGCCGCTCCCACCCAGGACCGTGCCGGTGCCCGCGAAGATGCGATGCCCGGCAGCGTGTGCTTGGGGGACCGAAAAGCGCTCGCCCATGACGGCGTCATTGATGAACGCATCTTTGTATCCGGCGGCGACCAGAGTCTCCGGATGCTCCTCCGCCCTCGGTCCGCTCTCCATCAAGAGCACCTGATGGGCAGGGTCCTTCGCGAGCTCTGCCGCCACGATGCAGCCAGCGGAGCCTCCGCCGACGACGATGTAGTCGTACTGCTTCATTGAGGGTGGCGACCGAGCAACCTGAGAAAGCCGCGCCAGCGCTGCGCGAGGCTCTTGCCGTAAATCAGCTCGATCACCCCGCTGAAGACGCCGTAATCGTTCGCGGCGACCGGGAAAACGCGATTGGCTCGGTGCATCGGGAATCGGTCATCGACGACGGCCTTGATGTTGCACATCGAACGGAGGCCTTCGCGGCCGTTCATGCGCCCGTAGCCCGATGCCTTGACGCCGCCAAAGGTGAGCCCTTGCGCCATGTACGTGATGCCTCCGAACTCGTTGATCGCGCTCATCCCCGCTTCGAGCTTCGATGCGATCTCTCGGGCACGGGCGTGGTCTTTGGAGAAGACCGACGACGACAAGCCGTACGACACTCCGTTCGCGACCTCGATGGCGTGAGCGTCATCCCGCACGCGCATCAGAAGCATCACCGGGCCGAAGACCTCTTGCTGAGCGATTTCCATCTCCGGCGTGACGTCCGCCAAGATGGTGGGCTCGAAGTAGTCGCCGATGTCGCTCAGCGCTCGCTTGCCCCCGGTCACGACCCGAGCGCCCGCTGCGATCGCGCCGTCCACCGCCTTCTCGATGACCTCGAGCTGAAGCGGCGTAACGATGGCGCCGACATCGACGAGACCTTCGCGGCTGCTGCCCTGGCGAAACGCCCCGACCAACTCTGCCGCGCGCGCTTCGAAGGCCTCGCAAATGCCCTCGTAGACCAAAATTCGCTCCGAAGCGACGCAGTTTTGGCCGCAATTGATGTAGCAACCGGCCAGAGAAGCGTGCACGGCTTGTTCGAGGTCGGCGTCCTCGCAGACGATGAAGGCATCTTTGCCGCCGAGCTCCATCACCACCGGGATGACACGCTCGGCGCTGGCTTCGACCACGCGTCGGCCGTTGTGCACTGACCCGATGAAGAGAATCGAATCGACCTCCGCACGGGCGAGTGCGGCGCCGGTTGGTCCGTATCCGTGCACTGCTTGGATCAGGTCTGGATCATGTCCAGCCTCTCCAATGACCTCGCGAAGCGAATCGACGATTCGTGCGCTCGACCATGCAACCCACTCCGATGGCTTGAGCACGATCGCGTTCCCCGACATGAGCGCTGGGATCACCGGATTGACGATGTTCTGAAAGGGATAGTTCCAAGGAATGATCGCGGCGATGACGCCGAGGGGGTGATACTCCAAGCGCGCCTTCTTGTGGAGCAGCAAGCCGGAAGAAACGGGTTCAGGGCGGAGATACTTCTCTCCGTTTTTGATCATCCAGCGGAACTTCTCGCAGGTCGGCCAGATTTCTCCCATCAGCGCGTTCTCTCGTGTCTTGCCGGAGTCGCGTTGCACCGTGAGGCAAATCTCGTCTTTGTGGTCGACCGTATACGCGAGCAGCCTTCGCAACACCTCGCGCCTCTCTTCGAACGAAGTCGACCGCCAGGCTTTCTGGGCGACCCTCGCCCGTGCGACCGCGGCATCCACGTCCTCGGGGGAGGCGATGCGGACCTCTCCCAGAACCTCTCGCGTCGCAGGATCGCTGCAGGGAATCCGAGTAGCCTGCTCAGGAGGCGACGCGCGGCCCTCCGGCGAAATCGGAATTGACATTCTGATTTTCGCCTTTATCATTCCGAACCAATGGTGTCAACGCTCTCCAGAGCCGCAAAAGCGCAGGAATCCCTCAGAGACAAGAAACGCGAGCTCTATCGCGAGGCCATCCTGGATGCGGCCGAGCGGGTGTTCGGAGAGGAGGGCTACGAGGCCACCAAGGTCCAGCGGATCGCCGCGGAGGCGGGCGTCTCGCTCACCACGCTCTACGGCGTGCTCGAGTCCAAGTGGGAGATTTACCGGGCGGTCCACCGCCGCCGATTGAGCGAAGTGATGCGTCTAACCCAGGGCGTCCTCGAAGCGGACATGTCCCCGCTCGAGATCCTGATCGCGGGAACTCGAACGCAGCTCGCGTTCTTCATGGAGCGCCGCGACTTCACCAAGATGCAGCTCAAGGAGGTCACGGCCTGGTCGACCATCGAGCTCTTGCGAAGCCCGGAGCAAGTGGAGGCGCTCGGCGTAGGCCTCGACCTCGTTGCGAGCTTGCTCCGCAACTGCATCGATGATGGATACTTGATCGACGACGACCCCCAGCTCATGGCGAGGATGATGATCGCGACGCAGCAGGTCCGCCTGGCGATGTGGATGGAACGAGGCTGCGAAGAAGATCCGGATCGCGTCGCCGACGCCGCGCTCCGGCATTTGCTCCGGAGCTACTGCAAAGCCGGGCAACTGACTTCGGCGCTCGAGGTCGCGGGCTTGGGAGCCGAGCCGTGAGCGTCGTGTTTCACGAGCTCGAGGTCAGCGCCGTCATCATCGAGACCCCAGAGTGCAGCTCGTTCGAGCTCAGGGTGCCGGCCGCCTTGGAAGAGGCTTTTCGGTACCGCGCAGGCCAGCACCTCACGCTCCAGCTCCCCTGGGAGCAGTTGAAACTGACCCGCTGCTACTCCTTGTCGAGCTGCCCCGACCTCGGCGAAGCACCGAAAATTGCGGTGAAAAGGGTTCCGGGCGGGCGAATCTCCAATTGGCTCAACGATGAGCTCGAGGCGGGAGACACGGTCATGGCCAGTGTGCCCGAAGGTCGATTCGTTCTCGATCCACAGACACGGTCCGGAGCCCCGCTCTTCCTCTTTGCGGCCGGAAGCGGCATCACGCCGATCATCGCTTTGCTAAAGAGCGCGCTCGCTACGACGAAGCGCTCGATCACGCTGCTCTACGCCAATCAGGATGCGGACTCGGTCATCTACGGGGCCGAGGTCTCCCGCCTCGCCGCCGAGAACCCCGGCCGGTTCGTCGTGCATTTTCACTTCGATTCGACGAACGGTTACCTCGAGCAGGACGACGTGCGCCGGCTTCTCCATCACTGCGACATCGCGGAGTTCTACATCTGCGGCCCTGAACCGTTCATGGAGCTCGTCGAAAAGACACTCGAAGACGCAGGTGTCCACGAAGAGCTCGTTTACATCGAGCGCTTCGTCTCGCCGGCCGATCCTGACCGCGTCGATGACGGTTCGGCAGCCGAAGCTTCGCTGGACTCACCCGACAGCTTCAGCCTCTGGTTGAACGGCCGCTCTCGCACGGTTCCCTACGTGAAAGGCAAGACCCTTCTCGAATGCGCCCACGATGCGGGGCTTCAACCCGCTCACTCCTGCGAGTCGGGTTACTGCGGCTCTTGCATGGCGCACGTCAATACGGGGAAGGTCTACATGCGAACGCACGAGGCGCTGTCCGATCGAGACATCGCGCGTGGCGTGGCACTCCTTTGTCAAAGCCTGCCCGCGAGCAGCGAGCCGCTCGAGCTCGATAGCGATTCAACCTCGTTTCGCGCGGCAGCGGCCGTGAAATCGTCCTATAGCAAGCGTGCATCGCGGCTCGCCGCGCTTGGGATATTCGCGTTCACGCTCGCCGGAACGCTCATTCTGCGGCTCGTGGACTAGGTGGTAAGGTGAATACCCGGAAATCGACATGAAGGTCTTGTACGTCATTCTCGTCAGCTACGCGTCGGCCGGCCTCGCGCAGGCGGCGCTCATGTATGCCTACCGATCGAAGGCGGCGCAGAGGTACATGATCAGCGACGATGCCCACCGGTCGAAAACCGACCGGGAGCTCTACTGGCGCGTCGCGCTGAACATCGCCGTTTCGGTCACGCTGATTTTCTCCGTGATGTTCGGCCTGGGAGACTACCTCTACTACGACCATCCGGTGGCCGCCTGGCGCTACCCCCTCGAGGCCGTCACCGTCGTCCTGATCTACGACTTCGCGTACTACTTCATGCACCGCTACCCGTTCCACGAGTGGAAGCTTCTTCGAGGTGTCCACTCGGTCCATCATGCAGCGCGCAATCCAAGGCAAATTGACAGTCTCTTGCTGCACCCGGTCGAGACCATCCTCGGGCTAGGGCTCTTCTTCGGCTCGGTGGCCTTGGTTGGCGGCGTGCACATCTATACGCTGGGTGCGCTCTTCACGGCATACACCGCCCTCAACATTCTGAACCATGCCGGCATCGACGTACCGCACTTCCCGTTCAAGACCTTGGGAGTTCTCGCTGCAAAGCACGACCGGCACCACCACAGCATGCTCTCCGGCAACTACGCATCGATCACGCCCTTGCCGGATATCATCTTCGGCACCGTGGAGTAGACGATGACAGTGAGCTTGGTAACGGGGGGCTGCGGCTTCGTGGGGGCCGCGATTGCTCGCGCCCTCAAGGCGCGCGGGGACCGGGTCATCGTCCTCGACCTGGCGCCCGAATGTCCGGTGGAAGCCGTCGACTTCCGTCGCGTGGACCACTGCGAGCAGGCGGCGGTCATCCAAGCCTGCTGCGGCGTCGCTGCGG
>CAJIBW010000048.1_pt1 | contig 34728 bp, 23 predicted proteins | sample 9199441 | NCBI WGS metagenome assembly CAJIBW01 (sample SAMEA7708313, study PRJEB35096) | sediment metagenome | biome: marine neritic benthic zone biome [ENVO:01000025]; feature: sediment [ENVO:00002007]; material: shallow marine sediment [ENVO:03000034] sea grass bed [ENVO_01000059] ... | reverse complement strand
GGACGCCGAGAACGACGGTGCCGTACATCTGAATCAAACGCCTGTAGGAATCGTACGCAAATCGCTCGTTCCCGGTCAGCTTGATCATCCCCTCGGTGACTTCGTCGTTGAGCCCGATGTCGAGGACGGTGTCCATCATGCCGGGCATGGAAAACTTCGCCCCGGAGCGGCACGAGACCAGGAGCGGGTTCGCCGGATCTCCAAAACGCTTTCCCGTCTTTTGCTCCATCGTTCGGAGCGCTGCCAACGTCTGGTCCCAAAGCCCCTCGGGAAGCTCCCGTCCTCGAGCGAGGTAGGTGTTGCAGGCCTCGGTCGTGAGCGTGAAGCCGGGAGGGACCGGCACGCCGAGTCTGTTCATTTCGCCCAGGTTCGCACCCTTACCGCCAAGCAGTCCGCGGACGCGATCCCAGTCGCCGTCCACGGCCGCTTCGGCCTGATCGATCTCGTCCAGCGTGTATACCCACTTGGTCGTCATTGGAGTCCCTCCTGACGCACGTCGCGTCGCGCTCTGGCCTTTAGCAAGGGCAGGCGAGATCGCAACGAACCGTGACACGATCGCTACGGGCCAGCGCGTGCGAGTCGCTGTCGGAGCGCCACCCCGCCGCCGCCGGCCGCCGGCTGCGCTGAGAATCCTACCCGTCTTTCGCCGTGTTCGGCTTCGGCACGGGGCTTGCTCGACAACGTGCCGTGCTGCCGTGCATTGCGACCGGGTGGTTGGCTGGGCTCTTCCTGGGCGCGCAGTGGCAGCCCGACTGGGGCCCGCTTCTCGTGGGCGTGGGCCTTGTCGGTTCGCTCTTCATTGCGGCGCATGGCCAGGGCCTCGGCGCCCGGCTGTGGGCCGCGCCGCTCGCAGTGCTCGCATTCTGCTGCGGCTTGGGTGTCTCGCCCTCTCCCAGTCCGCCCTGTCTCGTGCGAGGCGAGGCACGGCTCAGCGCCCGAGTCGTGTCGGTCCGACACGGCTCGGAGGGCAGCCGCGTCCGAATGCGCGTGCTGCGGGGTCGATTGCTGGAATCAGGCCAAGCGGTGCCGAGGGGTCTGAGCTTGACCGCTCGTGTCGTCGGGACGACCCCGCCGCCGCCTCGCAGCATCGTCCGGCTCGCGGCAGAGCTCCGTCCGCGCACCGAGCTTCGCAATCCGTCCCCGCATCCGCGCCTCTCTGCTCCGCGCGGCGCTGGATGCTGGGCTCAACAGGTCGACCGGGCTCCATTCGAGTTAGTCACCGTTCCGGGCTGGGCTGCCCAAATCGATCGGGCTCGCGCCGCCGTGCGCGCACAAATGAACGAAGCTCTGCCGCCCGACGTTGCGGGCGTGGCCCGAGCGCTGGTTCTAGGCGATGGCGCGGCCCTGGGCTACGAGCAGCGCCGAACGATTGCCGCGGTGGGTCTCGCCCATCTGTTTGCCGTGTCCGGGCTCCACATCGCCCTCGTGAGCGGCACCTTGGTCCGCTTGATGCGGGGGCTGCTTCGCGGTCTCGCGCTCGGCTTCGACCCGCGCCGCCTGGCTGCAGCGATGGGCATTCCGCTGACCTTGCTGCACGCGTTGTTCGCTGGCGGCTCGCCGAGCGCGTGGCGTGCGGCGATGACCGCTGCACTTGCCTGGTCTTGCGTCGCCATCGGCCGTCGGCCGTCTGCGCCGGCAGTCACCGCGAGCGCCGCCCTGCTGCTGTCCACTCCGGATCCCGCCATGGCTCTGCGGCCGGCCTTTCTTCTCTCGATCGTCGCCACGGCTTCCATTCTGAGCACGGCGCGCGGCTCCCCGGCCGGGCGGTGGCGCCGCCTTCGGTCCTCGGCGGTCATTAGCGCCCGAACCCTGGTCGCGACCACGCCTATGGTGTGGTGGTGGTTTGGTGGCGTGCCGCTGGTCGGCTGGCTCACCAACATCGTGGTTCTCCCATTCGGAAGCCTGGTCGTGATCCCGCTCGCGCATCTCTTCGTCCTCACCGGATCCATGCCTGAGGTCGCCGCGGGCGTCGGAGCTTGGCTGACCGTCGCCGTGCACATCTTACTGTCGATCTGCGACGCCTTTGTCCCATTTACGCTCACTCGACGGCTCCCTCCGCCGGACATCGCGCAAGGGCTCCTCATCCTCGCGGCCAGCGTGCTCCTCTTGCTCAGCCGAACCTGGCGGCAACGCGTGCTCATCCTCGCTTCGGCCTCTCTCCTCTGGCTCGCGGCGGACCAATTGCTGCTCGCACGCGAGCAGCCGCGGGATTTGCTTCGGGTCTCCTTTGTCGACGTCGGCCAGGGGGATGCGACGCTGATCGACCTCCCCGATGGACGGCTCGCGCTCGTCGATACCGGTCAGGGCGGACGGCATCCTGCCAGGCGCGAGCTCCGCGGCCTGCTCGACGCCCGACGCCGGTCGCGAATCGACGTGCTGGTGATCACGCACGGGCACCCCGATCACTACGGAGGCTTGAATGACTTGATCGGCGAAGTCCAAATCGGCGAGATCTGGCTCAACGGCCAGCTCCTTACCGAAGAGCGCGATGGCGCCATGGCCCGGCTTCTCTCGTCTGCCCTGGATCACGGCAGCAAGCTTCGATTCGCGCCCGAGCTCTGCGGCAAGGCCCAGCATTTCGGAGGCGCGGAGCTAGAAGTCCTGTGGCCCTGCCCTCGCTACGACGCGGCCCGTAGCCTCAACGACAACTCGATGGCGCTCCGACTCGTCTATGGGAGCCGGTCCTTTCTGTTCACCGGCGATCTCGAGCGCGAGGCCGAGCACGACCTGGTTGCGTCCGGTCGCATCCAGCCTGCCGACGTCCTGCAAGTCGGCCACCATGGGTCCCGCACCTCGACCTCGCCCGAGCTCGTATCCGCCGTGCGCCCGTCGGTGGCGGTGATCAGCTGCGGCGCGGGCAATCGCTACGGCCACCCCAGCACGACGGTGGTCGCACGGTTGACCCATGCGGGCGCGTCGGTGTTTCGGACCGACCTGCGCGGCGGAGTGATCATTACCACCGACGGCGATCGACTCGAAATCCGGCGCTAGGCGCCAATCGGCTTTTCGAAGATGCGATAGCGCTTGTAGATCGTCGACCCCATGCTTCGAATCGCGGCGTTGATGAGGCGGTTGTCCTCGAGGGTCCAACCGAGCTCGGCCCATTCGTAGCCCCGTTTGAGGCCGCGTCGCACCAGCTCGGCGATCACGGCCATCGCCAATGGGGCGTAGCGACGTTTCCCGCGCAGCTCGGTGCGGATGCCGAGCAACATGAGGCGCGCCGATTTGGGGCGCCGGATCTTCAAGCGCCAGATCAGCTTTGGAACGGTGACGGGGGTCAGCTTTCCCCGGAAGTCGGAAATCGCCTCGTTGAGATTGGGCAGGCAGACGCAAATCGCAACGGGTTGCCCGTCGATTTCGGCAAAGAACGAGAGCTCCTTGTCGAGGATGAGCTGCAGGTCCGCGGCCATCTTTTTCGCTTCGGAGTCCGTGGCGGGAACGAACCCCCAGTTGTGCTGCCAGGCGTCGTTGAAGACGTCGAGGATGTCGTGCACTTCCTTTTTGAGCTTACGGGGGCTCACCGAGCGAAATCGAACTTCCGGCAGGCTGCTGATCGCCTCCCAGGCTCGCTGAGCGCGCGGAGGAGCGGGCCGCACTTCGTGCTTCCAGCCGTAGCAGTCCTTCGTCTTCTCGAGCCCCGCGCCCTCGGCGAGCGCACCTTGATACGAGCGGTGGTGTGGCGACATGATCGTCGGAGGCGAATCGAAGCCCTCGACGAGCATCCCGGTCTCCTCGTTGATCGAAAGCGAAAATGGGCCGCGCATCAGCGTCATCCCGCGGCTCGCGAGCCACTGCTCGGCGGCCGCGACCAGGGCCGACGCCACCTCCTGGTCGTTGACGGTGTCGAAGAACCCGAAGAAGCCGGCGTTGTCCTGGTGGATTCGTAAATGCTCGTGATCGATTTGTGCCGAAATCCGCCCGACCGCCTTCCCATCCTTCCATGCGGTGAACAGCGCGACTTCCGCATGCTCGAAAAAGGGGTTCTTCTCCGGCGTGAGGCGGTCGGTGATTTCCATGTTGAGCGGCGCCACCCAGGCTGGGTCGTCGGCATACACGTCGAAGGCAACCTGAATGAAATCCTCCAAGTCCCGGCCCGGCTGATGCTGTCTGATCTCGACGCTCATACTTTGAGGGGGCCTACCATGTCCTCGGGCTGCACCGCCTCGTCGAATTGCTCGCCGGTCAGCAGCCCCAGCTCGATCGCGGCTTCCCGCAGCGTCGTATTGCTCTTGTGGGCGTGCTTTGCGATCTTGGCGGCGTTGTCGTAGCCGACGAGCGGGTTCAGAGCGGTCACCAGCATCAGCGAACGGCGAAGCTTGTCGTCGATGGTCTCGAGATTCGGCTCGATGCCAATCGCGCAGTTGTCGTTGAAACTCTGCGAAGCGTCGCCGAGCAGTCGAATCGACTGGAGCAGGTTGTACGCCATCACCGGCTTGTAGACGTTCAGCTCGAAATTGCCCTGCGACCCCGCGATCCCGATGGTCGCGTCGTTCCCCATGACCTGCGTACAGGCCATGGTCATGGCTTCGGACTGCGTAGGGTTGACCTTCCCCGGCATGATGGAGCTACCGGGCTCGTTCTCCGGGATTCGAATCTCCCCGATACCCGACCGAGGGCCAGAGGAAAGCCAGCGCACGTCATTTGCAATTTTCATCAGGGCCGCGGCGAGCTGCTTGAGCGCGCCACTGGTGCCGACGAACGCATCGTGTGCGGCAAGCGCCGCAAACTTGTTCGGCGCGGACACGAAGGCCGTCCCACTGAGCTCGGCGATCTTCGCGGCAACCCGGTCCGCGTACTTCGGGTGCGTGTTGAGGCCGGTCCCGACCGCCGTCCCCCCAAGAGCGAGCTCGCGAAGCTGGGGCATCGTGGCTTCGACCGCAGCCAGGCCATGGTCGATCTGGGAAACCCAGCCGCTGATCTCCTGACCGAGCGTCAGAGGTGTGGCGTCTTGAAGGTGCGTCCGACCGATCTTCACGATGTGCGCGAATGCCTTGGCCTTGGCGTCGAGGGTGTCGCGCAAGAGCCTAACCTTGGGAACCATCGCCTCGACCGCGAGCACCGCCGCGATGTGCATGGCGGTCGGAAAAGTGTCGTTCGAGGACTGGGATCGATTGACGTGATCGTTTGGGTGGACCGGCTTCTTGCTGCCCATCTCACCACCAGCAAGCTCGATCGCACGGTTCGAGATGACCTCGTTGACGTTCATGTTCGACTGCGTTCCCGAGCCGGTCTGCCAAACGACGAGCGGGAAGTGTGCGTCGAGCTTCCCTGCGATGACCTCGTCGGCGGCGCGTACGATCAAATCGCAGATGTCCTGATCGAGGTTGCCGAGGTCGCGGTTCGTGAGCGCGGCGGCTTTCTTGAGGATTCCAAACGCGTGAACGACCTCGATCGGCATGCGCTCCGTGCCGATTCGGAAGTTCATACGCGACCGCATCGTCTGTGCGCCGTAGTATGCATCCGCAGGCACCTCGATCGGGCCCATCGAGTCGGTTTCTACACGCGTCGTCATCTTGCCTCCGGGCGCTCCCTTACCGCGTCCTTGACCCGATGTCGATTCCTCGTAGGAGCCCTGAGTGATGCAACCGGCACGGCCGCAGCTACCCGCGCAGCCATGCCCCGCCTGCGGGCGGGCGGTCGACCCGCTTCGCGCCCAGCGAATGCTCTGGTTGGAGGACGGAGCCCGGTTTTTTTGTGGCGAGGCATGCCAAGTCAGGTTCCAGCTTGGCGAGCGGGACTTTGACGCCCCCACCAACCGACCGTCTCAAATCGCCCGCGTCGAGCGCCCCTCCATTCCCGATCTCGTGCGGGAAGCCACCGTGCCAAGGGACGATGCGGCGGGAGGCGCCGGCGAGACGAGCCGCGCCGGCCAGTATGACCCGATCCTCGCGACCGGCCTTGCGCTGCTGGCTCTTTTGCTCATTCTGCTGACGCCGGGCCGCGAGCTTGGATGGCTGGCTGCGTTTCTGATCGCTCTTTGCGCCGCGGTAAATGCGCGGATCCCAGTCCGCCACATCCAAGCCACCCTCTCGCTGGGGGTCGTTGCGCCGATCGGCCTCGTCCTCGCGTCCGCCGGCGCGGTGATGTCCGCCGATGCGGAGACCCAGCGCTGGTCACTCGTTGGCGCGGCCGCCGCGGCCTTCCTCGTTTCCATCCGGAGCTGGCTTCATGCTTCCTTCTCGCGGCCCTTGCGAAACGCAGCGCAGGAGCTGCGCGAAACCCTGCCACTCAACGCCCGAGTGCCTGCTGGCGAAGCCTCCGTCTACGAAGAGGTGCCTGCGGCCAGTCTGCGTCAGGGTGATCTCGTCGTCGTGCTCGAAGGCGAACGCGCGCCAGCCGATGGTGTGGTCGAGGAGGGCTCGGGGCTGGCTCTGCGCTTTCCGAACGCGGCGCGCTCACGGCCATACACCGACGGCGATTTCATTTTGGCGGGCACGCGTGTCCTCGAAGGCGCCATCACCGTCCGGGTTCGCCGCACGGGTCAAGAGTGCTCGATCCTTCGCACGGTCGAGCTCGGTAGGCGCATGCGGCACGATTTCGCGGCAGCCTCCCGCATACGATTCGTAGTGGCGCACTGGAGCTGGCTCATCCTGGCGCCGGCAAGCATCGCTGCATTGCTGTGGGCGGGGCCGACCGGTGCCGCGACCTTTCTCCTCGGGGTGCCGGCTCTCGCTCTGCTCGCATCGCTCGACGTTCCCCCGGACGCCGGAGCGCTTGCTTCCGCGCGGCGAGGTATGTTCTTTGGAAGCTCACGCGCCCTTCGCGATGCAGGCCGGGCGAGCACGACAGCGATTTTGTTGCGCGGTTCGCTCACGGCAGGCGACCCCGTCGTGCATCAAGCGTATTCATTGGGGGACACAGACCTCGCCGTCGTCCTGGGGCTCGCGGCCGCCACCGAGGAGGCTGCCGAGGACCACCCCATTGCGCGAGCGATCCGCCGCTACGCGGAGGAACACGGCCACCCCTCGGCCACCGTGCGCAAGCAGCGCCTCCGTGAAGGCCTGGGTGTCACCGCGGTAACCACTCGCGGTGCTGCGGTCGTCGTGGGCCGCCGGCAGCTCCTTCTCGACGAAGGCATCAGTGTCGCCACGGCGGACAGTGACGCCTTGCACATCGAGAACGAGGGATTGACCCCCATCTTCATAGCGATCGACGGTCGGCTCGAAGCGCTCGTGGCAGTGCTCGACGCCATGCATGTGGGCGCGCGCGACGCCGTGCAACGGATAGAGGACCTCCCCTGCGAGGTCGTCATCCTCTCGGGAGACGACCGCCGCACGGTCGAGCGCATGGCGGGACATCTGGGCTCCCCGCGCGTCAAAGCGCCCCTTCTGCCCCATGAACGCGTCGCCGAGGTTCGAGCGCTTCGAGAGACCGGCGGCGTGACGGCGACGATCGGCCGAGGTGGAGAAGACGACCCGGTGCTGGCCGCGGCCGATGTTCCGATCTCGCTGAGGCTCCTTGGCTCAGCCTTGGAAGATCGAGGCGTGGTCGTCGCGAGCCACGACGTACGCGATGCGGCCGGCGCGCTTTGGATCGCGCGGGCGGCACGCCGGGCGACTTCGAGGAGCATCGGCGCCTGTGCCCTGGCCACCGTCCTCGTGGTGCTAGGGGTCGCTTTTGCTTGGATGACGCCCGTCATTGCCGCGCTGTGTGCCGCAATGACCGAGGCCTGGACGCTTCGTGCTGGCTCCCGCCTGCTTCGCCGTGTAGACCTGCGTGTGCCGATGCAGCAATAGCGGAGAACGACCGATGAGTGACAAGGCATGGGGCGGCCGGTTCGAAAAGGAGCTGGACGCCATCGCAGCGAGCTTCAGCGCAAGCGTGGATGTGGACGGCCGCCTTTGGCCCCAGGACATCAACGGCTCGATCGCACACGTGCGCATGCTCGCGCAGCAGAAAATCTTGTCCGTAAAGGATGCGGACAAAATCGTCGCAGGCCTCGAAGCAATCCGCGCATCCATCGAGCGGGGCGAGTTCGACTGGGACGAGAGCAAAGAAGACGTCCACATGAACATCGAGGCGGCGCTGACGAGCGCGATCGGCGACGCAGGCGGACGGCTCCATACGGGCCGAAGCCGAAACGACCAAGTGGCCACCGACATGCGGCTTTGGACCCGGCAGGCCTGCACCTCCATCGTCGCCGACATCGACGCACTGCTGGAGGTCTTGGTCGACAAGGCCGATGGGCACCTCGACTTCCTGATGCCCGGGTATACCCACCTTCAAAGGGCTCAACCGATTCGCCTCGCGCATCATTTCATGGCCTGGGCGGAGATGCTCGACCGCGACCGAGGCCGGCTCCTCGATGCATCCATGCGAATGAACGAGTCCCCGCTCGGCAGCGCGGCTCTGGCCGGCACGACGTTCCCGATCAACCGAGACGCGACAGCCGAGGCACTCGGGTTCGACCGACCCATGCGCAACTCCCTCGACGCGGTCAGCAGCCGTGATTTCCTCCTCGAGGCGGTTGGCGCGCTCGCGATCTGCTCAATTCACCTCTCGCGGATCGCCGAAGAGCTCGTGCTCTGGTCGAGCCAGGAGTTTGCGTTCATGCAGATGAGCGACGCATTCACCACCGGCTCGTCGATCATGCCGCAGAAGAAGAACCCAGACATGCCCGAGCTGGTGCGGGGTAAGACCGGCCGCGTGGTCGGCTCGCTCGTCAACCTCTTGGTCATGCTCAAGGGCCTTCCGCTCACGTACAACAGGGACCTTCAAGAAGACAAGGCGCCGGTCTTCGACGCATTCGACACCGTACACGATTGCCTCGCGGTCTTGAGCGGTGCAATCGGCTCGGCAACGTTCGACAAGGATCGGATGGCGGCCTCCCTTCAGGCCGGCTTTTTGGACGCCACCGAGGTCGCCGACTGGCTCGCGCTGCGAGGCGTGCCGTTTCGGGATGCCCATCATATCGCCGGAAAGCTCGTTCGCCGGGCCGTTCAGGAGGGCAAGACGCTCTCGCAGCTACCGCTCGAGGCCTACCAGGAGGAGCACGAAGCCTTCGACAACACGATCTTTTACGCCTTGGACATGCAAACCGCAGTCGAGCGGCGGGATGTCGTCGGGGGACCGGCCCGCGGGCGGGTGGCGGCGGCCATCGCCGAGCTTCGGGGTCGACTGCAGGCGCGCCGGGACGCATAACGTCTGACGTGTCCAACGTTCACATTCCAGAGTCGCCGTGGTTCTCGTATCGAACGGGCACGCTCGTCTGCGAAGACGTGGCGCTGGAGTCGATCGCCCAAGAGTTCGATACGCCCGCGTTTGTTTACTCGGGCGCGGCCATCGATGAGGCGTACCGCTCGATCGACGAAGCGCTCGCGTTTGCTCCGCACCTCATCGCATACGCCGTCAAGGCCAATGGCAATCTGTCGGTTCTCGCCCGCCTGGCTGCACAGGGCTGCGGTGCGGACATCGTTTCCGTGGGGGAGATGCAGCGCGCCCTGAAGGCAGGTTTCCCGCCCGATCGGATCGTGTACAGCGGAGTCGGAAAGCGACGCGAGGAAATCGTGGCGGCCGCCCAGGCCGGCATTCGCGCATTGCACGTCGAGAACATCCAGGAGCTCGACGTCGTCGAAAGCGTGGCGCAGCAGCTCGGTCGTCCTCTGGCCATCGGCCTGCGCGTCAACCCAGATGTCGACGCAGAGACGCATCCGTACATCGCGACGGGCCTCCGCGAGTCGAAGTTTGGATTGGCCATCCCTGTCGCCGAATCGATCGTTCCCCGTGTCCTCGAGAGCCCCCACCTCGAGCTCGAAGCGGTCGCCTGTCACATCGGCTCGCAGCTCTCGTCGCCGCGGCCGCTCCGTGAAGCCATCGAGATCCTCGGCGACTTCGCCGACATTGCATGGAGCGGGGTGCGAGGCTGCGCGCGATCGACGTGGGCGGCGGCTGGCCGATGCACTACGGACAAGAAGTCGATCCCTACCCGCCCGCGGCCCGGTTCGGCGAGGCGATTCGCGAAGGCTTGGACGCCTCCGACATGTTGCGCCCGGACGTCGAAATCATCACCGAACCGGGGCGCGCCCTGGTGGGTGATGCCGGTGTTCTGCTGACGCGCGTCTTGTACACCAAGACGCAAGCCGATCGCCGCTTCGTGATCGTCGACGCCGCGATGACGGAGCTCATTCGGCCCGCGCTGTACGGCGCTTACCACGCGATCATGCCCATCATCGAGCCCGAGCCTCATGCCGACCTCGTTTCGGTCGACGTCGTCGGGCCCGTTTGCGAGTCCGGCGACTTCGTTGCGAAGGACCGCCCTCTGCCGGAAGTAAATCCGGGAGACCTGCTCGCGATTCGCGGAGCCGGCGCGTACGGACGAGAGATGCAGAGCATGTACAACGCACGCCCTCTGCCCCCGGAGGTTCTCGTCGACGGTTCGCGTTCACGTCTGGTCCGCCGGCGAAGCGGTCCCGAAGCCCTGTGGCAGGGCGAGATCCTGGCATGAGCGGCGTGACGATCATCGGAACCGGACGCCATCTCCCCGGCGAACCGGTGCCGAATGACGCCCTCGCCCGCGTGATGGACACCAGCGACGAATGGATCGAAGCACGCACCGGAATCAAGCAGCGCTACTTCGCGCGTGACGGTCAAGGGCCGAGCGACCTCGCCGTCGACGCGTCGAAGCGGGCGCTAGACGACGCCGGCATCGATGCGTCCGAGATCGACTACATCATCTTCGCAACCATGACTCCCGACCATTTCTTTCCAGGCTCGGGCCCACTCCTCGGCGCAAAGCTCGGAATCTCCGGCGTCCCGGCGCTCGACATTCGGCAACAGTGCGCGGCGATCCCCTACGCGCTGCAACTGGCCGACGCACTGGTCCAATCTGGCGCTGCAAAGACAATCCTGCTGGTGGGCGCCGAGGTTCACGCCGGCTTCATGCCCTGGTCGGACTGGGACCTCGTGCGTTCCCAAGCCGAGGGCCAGGCATCGCCGGAAGCATACGAGCGCGCCAACCGGCACCGAGGCCTGGCCGTGGTTTTCGGTGACGGCGCCGCCGCGATGCTGCTCCGGCAAAGCCAAGCGCAGGGCGGCGGTTTCCTCGGCGCCGAGCTGCACAGCGACGGGAGCTCCTTCGACCATTTGTACGTTCCCGGCTGTGGCTTTCGAAGCATCCCCTACGTCACCCCCGAGGCGCTGCTCGCCGAGGAGCACATTCCGCAGATGCGCGGCCCTTCCCTGCTGAAGAAGGCGGTCCAGACGCTCTCCCGCACGGTGAGGTCGATCTGCGAAACGCACGGCATCGCCCAAGATGAAATCGACTGTTTCATCGCGCACCAGGCAAACGACCGAATCAATCGGGCCGTCCGGGATTCGCTTCGCATCCCGCCCGAGAAAATTCCTTCGAACATCGCGCGCTTCGGAAACACCTCTGCGGCCACCATCGGCATCCTCACCGACGAGCTCCGGCGTGAAGGCCGCATCCGCGAAGGCGACCTGCTGTGCTTTCTCGCCGTCGGCGCCGGTTTGAACTGGGGCGCCGCACTGCTTCGACTCTGAGCTAGCCCGTCCCGTCCGAAGAGGATTCGAACGACGGGGGGTTCAGCTTCGCAGGACGTCTGGTCGCTCGCCGATCTTCGGGCGGATGACGCCGCGCTCCGTATAGATCGCATCAACGAGTCGCGCTGGCGTGACGTCGAAGGCAGGATGCCGGCAAGGAATGCCGTCCGCGACCAACATGGTGTCGCCCATGCGCGCCACCTCGTCGCGGGCGCGCTCTTCGATGGGAATGTCGGCCCCGGACCGGGCTCGGAGATCGACGGTGCTCCACGGCGCAGCGACCGTAAAGGGCACCCCGTGTTGATTGGCAAGGACCGCTAGCGGGTACGTGCCGATCTTGTTCGCTACGTCGGAATTCGCGGCGATTCGGTCACTCCCGACGACGACGAACTGTATTTCCGCCTTTTGAAAGAAATGCCCTGCCATGCTGTCGGTGATCACCTCGACGGGGATATTGTCCTGCTGGAGCTCCCACGCGGTGAGCCGCGCGCCTTGAAGGTACGGGCGCGTTTCCCCCGCCAACACACGAATCCCTTTGCCCTGCGCGTGCGCCGACCGAATGACGCCCAGCGCGGTCCCATACCCGCCGGTCGCCAGGGCGCCGGCGTTGCAATGAGTGAGAATCACCGCGCCCTCGGGGACCTCGGCGGCTCCCATCGCCCCCATCGCGCGACAGGCTTCGACGTCTTCCCGGTGCATCGCCTCGGCCTCGTCGAGCATCCCCTGGTAGCGATCCTCCGGAGCGAGCTCGCAAACCTCGCCGGCCTTTCGCGACATTCTCGCGACCGACCAGGCGAGGTTGACCGCCGTCGGCCGCGTGGAGCTCAGGATCCGCCCCGCGGTCCCGTTGGCGACTAGAAACATCTTTTCGTCGCCCCGCTCATCCCGCGCCACCATCGCGAGCGCATAGGCGGCAGCGACCCCGATCGCAGGCGCTCCGCGAATCACCATGCTGCGAATCGCCTGCGCCACCTCGTCGGGCTTGCGGTAGCGGTGGTACTTGACCTCCGCCGGCAGTAGACGCTGGTCGAGCATCACCAGCTCTTGGCGGGCTACGTCGAATTCGACTGCAAACCAATCGGCGCCGCTCAAGGGCGCGCGCGAGAGGCCGGCAGTCATCGCTCGTCCAACAGCCGTCGAAGAACCTCGTTGACGGCCTTTGGATTCGCAGCGCCTTTGGTCGCCTTCATCACCTGCCCCACGAAATAGCCGATGACGTTCGTCTTGCCTTCTTTGTACTGCGCCACCTGCGCCGGGCTGGCGTCGAGAATGCGGCTCACCTCGGCCTCGATGGCCCCCGTGTCGGTGACCTGCGCCAGGCCCTGGCTCTCGATGATCACCTTCGGACCGGTCCCCGTCTCCACCATCGAGGCGAACACCTTCTTGGCGATCTTTCCATTGATCGTGCCGTCTTCGACGCAGGAGAGCAGCTCCGCTACCGCGGTGGGCGCAACGGGGAACAGCGCCTCGAGCCCGTCGGTGCTGACGTGGCGCAGCACTTCCGCCTGCACGAAGTTGCCCACCTTCTTGCCTGCGACTTTGGCCTTGGCGCCGGACTGGTCCACCAGTGCGCGCGTCGCCTCCTCGAAGTACCTCGCGATCTCGGGGTGGCCCGAAAGAACACCCGCGTCGTACTCGGTCAGCCCGAGCTCTTTTTGCCACCGCGCCCGCTTGGCTCCTGGAAGCTCCGGAAGCTCCGCGCGAAGCTCTTCGATGCGCTCCTCGGTCACGAGGACGGGCGGCAGATCCGGGTCTGGGAAATAGCGATAATCGTGCGCCTCTTCTTTGCTGCGCATCGAAATCGTCTTGCCCTGCCCTTCGCTCCAGGTGCGGGTTTCCTGCACCACCGTGCCGCCACCCTGCAGCACGCCTTCCTGGCGTGCGATCTCGTGGTCGATGGCCTTTTTCACGAAGCGAAACGAGTTGATGTTCTTGAGCTCCGCGCGCGTGCCGAATTCCTCTTGGCCCACCGGGCGTATCGAGACGTTGGCGTCACAGCGGAACGAGCCTTCTTCGAGGTTGCCGTCGTTGACGCCGATGAACATCAACAGGTCGCGCAGTTTGCGAAGATACGCCTCGGCCTCTTCAGAGCTTCTCAGGTCGGGGTCGCTGACGATCTCGATCAGCGGAGTTCCGCCCCGGTTGAAATCGACGACGGTGACGGCCGCCGACCCGGAGCCGTGAATGTTTTTGGCCGCGTCCTCCTCGACGTGGATGCGTGTGATCCCGATTCTCTTGGTCTCGCCGTCGACTTCGATGTCCAGGTGCCCCGGGCCGTTGAGCGGAAGCTCGAACTGGGAGATCTGATAGCCCTTGGGGAGATCGGGGTAAAAGTAGTTCTTCCTCGCGAATACGCTGTGCGTCGCGACCTCACAGTCCAGCGCCAGCCCGGCCTGAACGGCAAGCTCGATGGCTTTTGCGTTGGGAACCGGCAAGGCGCCCGGAAGGGCCAAACACACTGGACATGTGTGCTCATTCGGGGGCGCACCGTACTCGGTCGGACACCCACAAAACAGCTTCGTACGTGAACGCATTTGAGCGTGCACCTCGAGGCCTATCACCGGCTCATAGGCGGTCATGCGCGCGGGTTATAGCGCACCGAGGACGGAAGGCCACGGCGCCCGAAACCCAGATAGATTGGCATGTCCACAGGCATTTGCTCATCATGAAGCTGGGTGGAAATGCCTCCTGAGAATGGGCAAGGGGAGAATGCGTCCGGAGTCTTTCGGGTGCTGGTCGTCGACGACAGTCCGTCGATCCGAAGTCGTGTCGTGCAGAAGCTCGAGACACTCGGTCTGGACATCACCGAAGCGGCGTCCGGCGAGGAAGCGCTTGCGCTCACGCTCGATCACACTTTCGACCTGGTCGTGAGCGACATCGAGATGGATGCAATCACGGGTGTCCAACTCTGCCGCGTCTTTCGCGGAGACCCGGGCATGGCCGACATCGCGTTCATTCTACTGACCGCCGCCAGTGAAACGAAGACTCGCTTCTGGGGGCGCAACGCAGGCGCAGATGCCTACCTTGCAAAAGAAGACATGGACGAGAAGCTCCTGCCCGCCATCGAGCAGATCATGGCAGGCCGGAAACCGCGCCTGAGTATGCGACCCGAAGTCAGGGGTACCCCGCTCGAACGCGTGAGCGCCGTGCTGGACCACCACTTGTTCGACGTCGTCGTTCAGTCCGAAGTGCGACGGCTGATGGACTACGTGCACGATCGAGACGAGTTCGGCGACAAGGTGTTGGAGCTGGCAGGCGAAGTCATCGGCTGTCCGTATCTCGTGCTGCAGCTTTTTGGACGAGGCGGTCCAAGTTACGCGATCCGCGCACGGGGACCGTGGCCCGAAGACAAGCCGACGGCCGGGCTGGCCGCACTCGGAATTCCTGAAAAGAGCATCGGGGCAGCGCGTACGACCGTGGTCCCCGACCCGAAGTACGGCTCCGGCCCCCATGTGATCGGGGGACGTTCACACAGCTGCGAAATCAGAGTCCGCGACGAGACCCTGGGCACTCTGCAGGTCCTTGGTGGCCCGAGCTGCTGCTCGCCGTCGGATCTTCGCAGCGTGGAGCTCATCGCCGATGCCTTGGGCGTCTTGGTGAAGTCCCTGTTCCTCGTCGAAGAGACACAGCTCCTAGCGCTGACCGATGGGCTCACCGGGCTCTACAACCGCCGCCACGCGAGCAAGCGCCTCGAGGAAGAGATCGCCCGAGCGCGCCGCAACAGCACCGGGCTTTGCGTGGCCATGTGCGATGTGGATCACTTCAAAGCCATCAACGACGAATACGGGCATGCGGCGGGCGACCATGTCCTTCAGCAGATCGCCAAGTCGCTCACCGAGTACGTCCGCCGAAACGACATCGTCTCGCGCTGGGGAGGCGAGGAGTTCCTCGTCATCTTCTCCGAGATCAAGCTCGCCGCTGCGCGGATCGTCGCTGAACGGCTTCGAGGACGGCTCGCGAGCACGCCGCTCGGCGATGAAGGGCCCGACAAGATCAGCGTGAGCATCGGCCTGGCCATGCTGCGTCCCGGGACCAGCGCCGACAGCCTGGTCGAGCAGGCCGATCAAGCCCTCTACCGCGCCAAGGCCCGTGGCCGAAACCGCGTCGAGGTCGCCGGCGAGGAACGCCGCTCGAGAGGCTCGATACGAGCGCTCCAACCGTCGGCCGACACCGAGCACGAGCAGATCGGGCGGAAATAGTCGTCACGGCAGAGCCGGGGGACGCCTGCTGAGCAGTCCGCACTGGTCTTCTACGGCCTGCGCTGCGCTACACAGAGCTTCTTCTTCGAATGGAGGTGCGACGAGCTGGAGGCCGATCGGAAGCCCTCCGGCGGACAGACCGCTGGGTGTGCTGATTGCCGGCAAGCCGGCAAGGCTTGGAGGGAGCGTGAAGATGTCCGCCAAGTACATTTCGAGCGGATCGCTCGTCTTTTCGCCGAGCGCAAAGGCCGGCGTCGGTGTGGTCGGCGTGCAGACGACATCGCAGCGTTCGAACGCCGTGTCGTAGTCGCGCCGAATCAGTGTTCGAACCCGCTGCGCCTTGAGATAAAAGGCGTCGTAGTACCCTGCCGAGAGCGCGTAGGTGCCCAACATGATGCGGCGGCGGACCTCCGGGCCGAAGCCCTCTGCGCGGGTGCGGGTGTACGTCTCGGTCAAATCTTTGCCGGGAACCCGAAGCCCGTAGCGAATCCCATCGAATCGAGCGAGATTGCTCGACGCCTCGGCCGTTGCGATGAGGTAGTACACCGAGACCGCGTGCTTGGCGTGCGGAAGCCGGACGTCGACCAACGTCGCACCCTGCTGCTCGAGCGCTCCGAGGGCCGCCTCGATGCTCGCGCGGACATCGGCGTCCTGGAGGCCATCGAGCAAGTCGCGAACCACGCCGACGCGGAGCCCCTTTACACCTCGGTCGCAGGCCGCAGCGTAGTTTCCCGTGTTGCGCTCGGCTGACGTGGAGTCGCGCCGATCGTGGCCCGCTACCACCTCGAGCAGCCGCGACGCCTCCCGGACCGACCGCGCCATCGGCCCCACCTGGTCGAGCGAGGAGGCAAACGCCACCAGCCCGTAGCGGGAGACTCGGCCGTAGGTCGGCTTGATCGCCGTGATTCCGCAAAATGCCGCAGGCTGGCGCACCGACCCACCCGTGTCGCTCCCGAGCGCCAACGGCGCCAAACCGGCAGCCGTCGCGGCGGCGGAGCCACCCGATGAGCCGCCGGGCGCGCGATCGAGTGCCCAGGGATTGTGCACGTTCGCAAATGCAGAGTTTTCGTTCGACGAGCCCATGGCGAACTCGTCCAGATTCGTCTTCCCGAGGATGACGGCTCCCGATGCGCGCAAGGCTTCGACGACGTGCGCGTCGTAGGGCGGGATGTACTCGCCCAGGATCTTCGAGGCGCAGGTCGTCCGAACGCCCCTCGTGCAGAGATTGTCTTTGACGGCGACGGGGACGCCGGCCAAGGGACCCAGCTCTTCGCCCGCCGCGCGCTCGCGATCAACCTGCGCAGCGGCCGCCAACGCGCCCTCGTGGTCGATCGTGACGAAACACGCAAGGGTCGGGTTGAGCTCCTCGGCGCGCGCTAGGTAGGCCCGCGTGACTTCGACGGCGCTAGCAGAACCCGCGGCGACCTGTTCGCGGATCTCGAATGCGCTCTCCCACGGAAAACCGCTCACGAATCGACCTCGAGCACGAGAGGCACCGCGTAGCCGCCCGCTTCACTCGCCGGCGCCTGCGCCAGGGTCTCGGCACGGTCGCTGCACCGTTCGGGCACGTCGGGCCGCATCGGCGCGTCCATCGGAATCGAATGGAACGTCGGGGGGACCTCGGAAACGTCGAGGTCGTCGAGGCCTTCCATATACCCGAGGATCGCGTCCAGCTGCTCCTGCATCTGACCGGCCTCCTCCTCAGACAGGCTCAACCTCGCGAGCTTTGCCACGTGCAAGACCTGCTCTAGCGTGATCTTGGGGTCCGCCATCGGGGCGCGAAGGTAGCAGATCCGTCCTTTGAGGCCATCTTGACCCCGCGTCAGCGCATATCGCTTGGTTTCGCGTCGCGCCGACGTCGACTAAGCCACAGCGCGGCAAGCACGAGCCAATGTAGCGAGGTCGAAGTCCCACCGCTCTGAACGGCACAGCCGGCCGCCGATTCAGACGACGCATTGCCGGCTCCGTCAGAAGACGCTGTTGGCTCGTCGGGGTCTGGATCGACCGGCGGCGCCACCGTCGCCCCCGCTGGCGGCGTCTTCAAGCGAAGGGCTGGGTCGCCCAGCAGAACGTAGACCGCTAGCGCCTTGGGATCGTATTCCGGCCGGTCTTCCTGGTGGAGCGCGACGACCAGATCACCCAGACGGGCTGCGCCACTGTCCACGTTGAAGAGCTTGGTGGCAAAGGCTTCGCCGAGCTTGGCTGCGTAGTGAGACATCGTGAGCCCGGACGCACCCCAGGAGGCGATCGCGAACTCGTTGGCCGGGTCGACCATGTGCTCTCCGAGCGCATCGACGCCCGGCATTTCAAAGCGGGAGGTGGAGCACGTCATGCCGGTCACGATAGGTGGCAGCAGCGGTCGGAGCTCCGAATGTCTTGTGACGTCAGCACGCCTTCGTCGTCGAAGCGGTCGAGCCCACCGTGGCCCGTGTAGTGCATCCAATACGCCCCGCGCTGAAGGTCGACGGCGAGCTCGGCTCGTGCGCGCTCGACCCCAAGCGCCTCGACGCCGATCGTGCTGGTTTCGAGCTCGGACGGAAACCATTTCGCCAGCTCATCGATGGGCTCGGCGAAATTCGCACCCCGATTCGCCCCAGAGATCATCAGCGCGGACAGGCCGAAATCGAAAAAATCGTGCGCCTGATAGCGTTGAAGCGCTTCGAATGCCCCGCTCGCTTCGTCCGCGGTCCGAGCAGGGATTCGCCCGACGGCGACCTCCGCCAAGCCGTCTTCATCGAGGTCGCCAAGCAGTGCATCGGAGGCATACAGCCCCCCCTTCGTCTGAACCATTCGCGGCGCGATGGCCCCAGGACCGATTCCCATCCGGTTTCGATAGTCCAGCGTGCCGTCGCCAAGCAGCAGGACGAAGCGCGGCTTGTCGACCCACTGGGCGTGGGCGTCCACCAGGAAGTCGTGGATCGCGTGGGGCGTTGCGACCGAATGACCATAGGTGTCGTAGAGGCTTTCCACCGACACGACCGCGGTGGAGAGGCCCTCGGCGGCATGCAGCGCGGCGAACCGCTCGGCCGCGCCGCTCCACGCAGCAGGTGTGATCACCACGTAGCTGGCTCCCCCCGATGGCGCATCGAGCTCCACGGCTCCGCGAATTTCGCGAGGTGCGGTTGCTGCTTCGAAAACGAGGTAGCGGTGACCGTCCTCCGCTTCGAAGCTGACGGACGTGGTTCCGAGCTCGGGGTCTGTCGCCGCAGCTGCCTCGATCTTCTTTTCGGCCGTGAGGTCCAGAACGTGCGCCCATTGCGCAGCGACCTCGACGGTGAGCGGGCCGGTCCGAAGGGCGGTGAACTCGAGCTCTGGTTGCGCCGTGGTCAGCGGCCGCTCGACGTCGATCTCGAATCGGTCGATGTAGAGGCCCGATGCCGCTGCCGGCACGTCGGAATCCGCCACGAGGAGCAGCCGGTTGGTACCGCGGCTCAACATGCTTGGCTCAAGCGACATCTCGAACACATGGGGTCCCAGTGCAGCGACCTGGACGGTCTCAACCAGAACGCCGTTCACGTGGATCGTCACGCGCTGCGCGGTTTCTTCGTTCAAATTCCAACCGCCGTAGAGGTAGACCCGGAGCGTGGCAGCTTCGACCGCCACTTCTGGAAGCTCGATGTCGGTCTCGTAGTGGCCGTACCCTGGTGCCCTCGCGCTCAGCGACGCGGCAAACCAGTAGTCGGATTCAGGGTCCGGGGAGACGATGAGCGCCGGGAAGGCATTGGTGTCGAGCCTGTGCCGCGTCGTGCCCGTCCCAACGGCGGTGACCTCGGTCTGTCGAGGCTCGACCGGCATTTTGCCGCCGGGTGCGTTCCGCACGACGTACTTTCGCGTTGCACTGTAGACGCTGGTCGAAGACCGACCGACGATGACCAGGCTGTCGCCGGCCTCGTCGAACCACCACGGCACCTGGTGCGCCTGCTCGCTGATCTTCACGTTTCCCGACTCCGCCCAAGCGCGAACTTCGGCGGGGCTCGTAGCCAGTATCTCTGAAAGGTCCGCGATCGAGACCTCGATGGCACCGTCCCGTGCCACGTCGAGAACCACGCGACTGGCCGGCCCCGAGGAATGGCTCTTCAGCGCGATTGCCGCGGCTCGATGCACAGGCCGTGCTGCCAGCGCGCGTGGCTTGGCGTCGTAGTCGGCTTGCCACAGGACAGGTGCGCTTGCGGGACGCGCGAAGAGCGCCCACTCGCCAATCGGCTTTCGCGCGCCGTCGATTTCGATCTCCTCGATGCGATAGCTCACGCTCGGCTGGGTGGACGCGTCTCTGTCGCGCAAGGTGTACACGCCCCCTTGCGGCGCGCCGGGCAGCGCCAACAAGATCCCTTCGTGGACCGGCTCCCATGCGTCGGAGTCGCGGCGCGAGACCACGAAGCCGAGCGTGCCGCTTTGCGAGGTCGTCTCCCACTGCAGCAGGGTCTCGCCGCGCACCCGCAGGAGCTCGACCCGCCCCACCAGCACGTGCGCCGAAAGCTGGCAGATGCTCGGGGTCCCGATGTCATCCGGCAAAAAGCATTCGTACCCTGACTCCACGGTGCAGCCCGGGCTGCAGCCGTCTCCGTTCGCGGTATTCCCGTCGTCACACTGCTCCGGCATCGCCACGGCGCCGTTGCCGCAGATCGACGGGCCCTCGCAGACGAACTTCTCTGTGTCGGTGCATTTGCGATCTTCCCACTCGCCGCCGTTCTTTTGTCGCGTGCAGCTTTCCAGTTCGGCGCCGCTGGGCTCGCCGGCCTTCCAGTTGCTGTAAAGCCCACCCATGGGGGATCCCGTTTCGTCGCCTTCCCAAAACTGCTCGCCGTCACGCCAGCACCACTCGCCCTCGACGTCTAGATCCTGTCCCCCGATCCAGACATCGTTCCCGATGAACCCGTCGACATAGGTGTTTTCGGTCGCGTCATCGATGCGCGCAAGCCTCCACCCCGCTCCAAGCCCCTCACAAATCGTCTCTGCCTCGTTGGCGGCATGCTGCTTTTCGCAGAGCAGGTACTCGCTGGTGGTGGCGCCCATCTGGCTGTGCCACTCGAAATTGTCTGCGCAGACGGGGGTGCAGATCGACGTCGGATCACCCGCGCAGGTGAACCCGGGCTCGACCTCACAAGTGGAGCTGCAGCCGTCTCCACCTACGGGGTTCCCGTCGTCGCACTGCTCTCCAAGCCAGATTCGGCCGTCCCCGCAGGGCGGAGGGCCCTCGAGCGTGCAGGTCGAGCTACAGCCGTCGCCATCCAAAAGGTTTTCGTCGTCACACTCTTCTGGCGCGGCGACGGCGCCATTTCCGCAGATCGGCGGGCCCTCGCAGACGAACTTCTCCGTGTCGGCGCATTTTCGGTCTTCCCAGTCGCCGCCGTTCTTTTGTCGTGCGCAGTTTTCCGTCGTGCTACCGCCGGGCTCACCGGCCTTCCAGTTCGCGTAAAGCCCACCGGCCGGCGCTCCCATCTCGTCGCCCTGCCAGAATTGATCGCCGTCCAGCCAGCGCCATTCGCCTTCGACGGCTTGGTCCTGTCCGCCGATCCACACATCGTGTCCGATGAGTCCGTCGATGTAGGCGTTCTCGACCGCATCGTCGATCCGCGTGAGCGTCCAACCCGCGGCAAGCGCCTCACAAACCGACCGCGCGTCACTGATATCGTGCGATGTTTCGCAGAACAGATGCTCGGTCGTCGCAGAGCCCGTCATGCTGTGCCACTCGAAGTCTGCTGGGACGCAGATCGGCGTGCAGGTCGACGACGGATCTCCGGTGCAACTGAAGCCCGGCTCGACCTCACACAGGGCGCTGCACCCATCGCCACCCACGGCGTTCCCGTCGTCGCATTCCTCGCCGAGCCAAACCTGGCTGTCGCCGCAGGTCGCGGCGCCCTCGAGCGTGCAGGTTGAGCTGCAGCCGTCGCCATCGGCGAGATTCCCGTCGTCACACTCCTCCGGCATCGCCACGGCGCCGTTTCCGCAGATCGGCGGGCCCTCGCAGACGAACTTCTCGTTGTCCGTGCATTTCCGGTCTTCCCAGAGGCCGCCGCTGTGCTGTCGCGCACAGTTTTCCGTCGTGCCACCGCTGGGCTCGCCGGCCTTCCAGTTGCTGTAGCGTCCGAGGACTGGCGTTCCCGTTTCGTCGCCCTGCCAAAATTGATCCCCGTCACGCCAGCGCCATGCGCCCTCGAGCGACTGATCCTGTCCGCCGATCCACAGATCATTCCCAACGAGCCCGTCGATGTAGCCGTTCTCAGTCGGCCCCTCGATGCGCGCGAGCGTCCATCCCGAGCCGAGCCCTTCACAAATCGTCTCCGCCGTGCTGGCAGGAATTGATTTCTCGCAGAGCAGATACTCCGTCGTCGTCGAACCCATCTGGCTGCGCCACTCGAAGCTGTCTGCGCAGACAGGCGTACAGATGGATGGCTCCCCGGTGCATTCGTAGCCCGGCTCGACCTGACAGGTCGAGTTGCATCCGTCGCCTCCCGCGGCGCCCCCGTCGTCGCATTGTTCCCCGAGCCAGATCCGTCCGTCTCCGCATGGGGCTGGCGCTTCGAGCGTGCAGGTCGCGCTGCACCCGTCGCCACCCGCGGTGTTGCCGTCGTCGCATTCTTCCCCGGAGCCTCTCGCACCCGATCCGCAAAGCGGCGCGCCTTCACACACGTACCGCTCGGTGTCGGCGCACTTTCGGTCTTCCCAGGTGCCATCCCCCTTCATCCGCGCGCAGTCTTCGTCGTCGGCGGCATTTGGCTGGCCGCCGCTCCAGTTGCTGTACAAGCCGCCCACCGGTGCTCCGTTGTCGTCGCCTTGCCAGAACTGATCGCCGTCGCGCCATCGCCACTGCCCATCGACCGCCTGATCATCTCCGCCCAGCCAGAGGTTGCCGCCGCCGAGGCCCCTGACGAACGCATTCTCGCCGCTATCCTCGACCCGTGTGAGCGTCCAACCGGGCGCAACCGTCGCGCAGTCTGCATCTGCCGCACCCCAACTCTGGTCCGAACCGCAGTAGAGGTATTCAGAAGCGCCAAAAGCCGCCGGGGTGCCCGCTCCGCCGCACTGGGCTCGCGCGGTTGGTCCCCAAGCGAGGAATGCGACGATCATCAGTGTAATGCGAAATTCCAGTGGCATTAATTGAATACATTTTAACTATAATAGTCGACTTACCCGTTTCAAGGCCCCAGGTCGGCCGGAAGGGGTCGATTTGAACGTATTTGCCGTGTTTTACTGCGTTTTTATACAGTGACAGGGTGTGGACGTTTCTTGCGGAGGTCCGAGGCGGATGCCGGTGGAAGCCTCAAAGCCAGCCGAGGGGAACGCCGGGCGGGTCGGCGGTTCAGGTTTGTTCGACGGCCGTTGACGCGCGGAGCACGAAACGATACCGAGCGGGGACCCCATGAAACGCATGTTCCAGCTTTTCCCGTCCGTTGCGCTCGTCGCCCTCGTTGCGGCGTGCGGCGGCGCCGACGACTCCCCAGCTCAGAAGTGCGATGCGAGCAGCACCTATGCGCTCGTCCAATCCATCTTCGAAGCGCGCGGCTGCACCGCTGGTCTGTGTCACGGAGAGGCGGCCGAAGGGGGGCTCGATCTTCGGCCCGCCAGTGCCTACGCAAATCTCGTCCACATCCCAGGCACGTCGGCAGATCTCACACGCGTGTTCCCGGGCGAGGAGGAAATCAGTCTTCTCTATCTGAAGCTCGCAGCGAAGACGGACGGCATCGACTTGGGAGCGCTCGGCATTGCCGGAAGCCCGATGCCCATCGCGGGCGCGGCTCTTACCGACGACGAGCTCGCTCTCATTCGCGCGTGGATTCGCGGAGGCGCACCCGAACGCGGCGTCGTTGCAGGCACGGTTGGAGCTCTGGGATGCGAAGCAAATGACGCCGACGTGCTCCCGAACAAGATCCCACCGCTCCCGGCGCCAGCCGCGGACGAGGGCGTGCAGATGTATTCCGGGGCCTGGTCGCTGCCATCCGAATCGGAAGACGAGGTGTGCTTCGTGACCTACTACGACTTCACCGATCAAATTCCGGACGCGCAGAAGATTCCCTGCCCCGAGCTTTACGGTGGCGCAGAGCGAGAGTGCTTCACCTACAAGGAGGTCTTGATCGCCCAAGATCCGCAGTCACATCACGCCGTGATCGAGGGGTACATTCCCCCGGACGACGCACCCGAGCAGTGGGAGCCGACGAGCGAGGTGTGGAAGAACTGGATCTGTCTAGGCGGGGAAAACGACGGAGTGGACTGCGATCCATTGGACATCGGTAGCTGCGGCGAGCGGAGCGCCTGTGCGACCCGTCCCGAAACGGCCGTTGCCTGCACCGGCTACCCGAACGGCCCCCGGGAGATGGGCACGATCGATGGGTTCTTCGGAAACGCCGCCGGCCGAAAGAACATTGCGTTTTCGCAGGAGCCGACGTTCCGCGAATCGTTCGTAGCCGGTGTGTACGGAGTGGTCCCCGTCAAGGGCTTCACGATCTGGAACAGCCACTCGTTCAATCTCACCAAGCACGACACGAGCATCGAGCAGTACATGAACTTCACGTTCCGGGAGAGCGCCGGGCGGCTCTACCAGCGACAACATCTCATCGTTTTCGACGCCATCTTTGCGATGGGGGTCATCCCTCCGTTCGCGAGCACCGAAGTTTGTGCGACCTTCACCGCGCCCCGCGGGGCTCACCTGCTCAATCTCACGTCGCACACGCATCAACACGGACGAGATTTCCGCATCTGGTATCCACCCAACGATCCGTGCTCTGCTGGCACCGATTGCACCCCCCCAGCAGATCGAGAGCCCGACTATCGTAGCTTCGTCTACGACGATCCGCTCAATCAGATCTTCGGCGAGGACAATACGTTCGCACTCAACGGCTCGGAGGACTCCGAACGGACGTTTCGCTACTGCGCCATTTTCGACAATGGCGAAGCCGACCCGATGACCGTGCGTCGAAATTCCAATCGGCCGGACGCCGTCACCTGCGAGTTCGCGGAGGCAGCGGGCGGGTTCATCGCCAATTGCGGGTGCACGCCCGAGGAGCGTGAGTGTCTCGGCGGCGATAGCCAGGGCTCGCTCTGCGGGGACGATGACGGCGTGTGTGGCGCGGGGGGAGTCTGCGACGCCTGCCCGCTGGCCGGCGGGGTCACCACCGAGGACGAGATGTTTGCTGTCCTTGCGTCGTACATCTCGTCCCCCCTACCCCTTAGACCGGAACGAAAAGCGGCCTTTCGGGGCGCTTTGGCGCGGTGAGCCGGCAACCGTGCGCGGCGCCGGGGCCTTACTGACAGTCGACCGAAATGGTCGCCGCCGCCTCCATGTTGGTTCCGCTGCAGCCGCCTGGATGGAATCCGTCGTCGGATGCGCTGACCGTGATCTCGCACAGCCCGGTCTCCTCGCATCGGACGGTGGTGCTGCTGTCGCCGGTTTGCGCGTCGGCCGTTTGCAAGGGGTCGGCGACCGCGCCGCACGTGGACGTCACGCGTACTTCGACGTCGTCGCCGTCGAGGTCGAGCACGCGCGTGTCGACATCGACGAGATTGCCGACCGACTGTGTGAGCGGACTGACCAGGACGCTCGTGAAAAACGGGCAGCTGTTCTCCGGCATGCCGCCTGCGCCGCCCATGCCACCTGCACCGCCCATGCCGCCCGCTCCGGCCATACCGCCCGCGCCGCCAACGCCGCCGACGCCGCCGACGCCGCCGATGCCGCCTGTGCCGCCGACGCCGCCCTCGCCGCCGCTGCCACCCGCTCCGCCAGTGCCGCCTTCACCACTGCTGCCGGCTGCCCCGGCCGCTCCCCCGCTGCCGCCTCCATCGCCTCCACCGCACCCGCAAAAGACGAAGGCAAGGCTCAGGACTATGGTGGCGATCGTTCTGGTTCTCATGGCGAGCTTGCTGCTTGGGACCTCTTACGATCTGCACACGACCGAGCAATCAGCGTCAACCTTTTCCGTTGAGCGCAGCCAGCGCGATTTGCCGAGCGCGATTTGCCGAGGTCTGCGTCCTCACTCACCAAAAGATGCCTTTCGATTGACGGATCTATGCAAAACCGCGTACCTTTTTGCTTGAAACGGACATTTGCGGTGACATTAGAACTAATCCGTTGGATGGCTAACCAACTTCGCCTGACCCTTCTCGAAGAGGGTGAGGACGGCAACGTGCACGGGAACCCGGGTGCGCTCGTCGCCCTTCAGGGAGATGTGCCCGCGGACCTGCTCGCTGCCACCCTCCAGGTGCTCGGAAGCGTCGACGAGACCGGCGTCCGCAGCGCGATCGATAGCGCGCGCATCGGGAAGCAGGCCGCATTTGCTCCGCGGCCCGGCGTTCAGCTCCTCGCGGTTCCCATCGACGCGGGACGCGCCGCGGTTTTGATCACGTCGCAGGAGAGCCCGCTCGCCGAAAGCATTCAAGCAAAAGCGGCCGCGGCCGACCTGGCCGCCGGCGTTTCGCACGAAGTCGCCAACGCGCTGAGCGCGATCGTCGGCTGGGCTCAGGTCGCCCGCGAGCGCCCCGACAAGGCGCCTCCCGAAGAAGCGCTGAGCTTGATCGAAAGAAGCGCGACGGTCGCCCGTGACGCAACCCAAGACCTCTTGCGAATGGTGCGCCACACGAATCACGAACGCACGCGGACCGACCTCTCCGTCGTGATTCGGGACGTCGTTCGTCTCATTCGACCCGAAGCGCAGAGCAAGCGCGTAAACGTTCATGCCGATGTCGAAGACGCGTGCTGGGTCGAAGGCAAGCGATCGCAGCTTTTTTCGATCGTCTGGAATCTCGCGCACAACGCGGTGCAGATGGTTCCGGCCGCGGGCAACGTGTCCATTCGCGCGAGCTCGCGCGGCTCTTTGGTCGAGCTCGAGGTCCTCGACAACGGCCCCGGGATGTCGGAGGCCGAACAGGCGCGCGCGTTTGAGCCCTACTACACGACCCGAACCGAGGGCACGGGGCTCGGCCTGGCCATCGTCCGCGGCACGGTCGAGTCTCTCGGCGGACGGATTCGGCTCGACACGTCACCGGGACGAGGGGCGAAGTTTCGAATCGAGCTGCCCGAAGCCGGGGTGAAGCGCGAATCCGACCTGGTGCCCAAGCGACCTCGAATTAGCCGCGTCATGAAGCCCGACGAGGCCGAACGCAGCCACATTTTGGTCGTGGAGGACGACGAAGGCGTACGGGGCCTGATCGCAACGACCCTGATGCTCTCCGGGGTCACGTCGACCTGCGTGGGCAGCGCCGAAGAGGCGCTTGCAAGCAAGGGTCCGTTCTCGGCCGCGATGATCGATCTCACCCTGCCCGACGAGCGCGGAGACATTCTGCTCGGCTTGCTGCGCAACAAGGGCCTGGTGACCCGCGCCGCGATCATGAGCGGAGCCCCGCCTCCAGACGATGCCGATCCAGACGGAAAACCCGAACGCTGGCTCCGCAAACCGTTCGATCCCGCCGACCTGCTGCAGACGGTGGGCGAGCTCATCGAGTCCGATGCGAAGGCCCGAGCCGCTTCGGGCCACTAGGCAAGGCGGTCGGCCAGGGCCTGGATGTGCAGCGGCCCCGTTCCGCAGCATCCTCCAATGACAGACGCCCCCGCTTCCTTCCATTGTTCGGCAAGGGCCGCGTAGGCATCGGCGGCTCCCGGGCTCGTCGCCGCCCAGCCGAGCGCCTCGTCCTCCCCGCCGGCGTTTGCGTACACACCGATCGGAGCGCCGAGTCCTGCGATTGCGTCGACGTAGGCCCCGATCCGCGTCGCAGCGATGCAGTTGACCAGGAGCCGGTCGATCCCAACCGACACGGCGTCCCTCCCGATTCGCGCCAGCTGCTCGGGCGTTCGAAGCTCGCCGAACGGCCCCGCGGTCAACGAGAGCCAGACAGGCACACCGGTCGCCATCCCTTCTTCCACGGCGACGATCGCTTCTTCTCCATGAGCAAAGGTCTCGCAGAGCAAGAAGTCGCAGCCGGCGTCTGCAAGCGCGGAGGCGACCTGTCGATGTTCGGCCCGAGCCGCCTTGCCGGGGCTCGAGTCCGGTCGATAGCAATCCTCGACCGGCGCCATGCTTCCGAGCACGGCCCGTCCCGGCCCGACCGCATCACGCGCGATCCGAACCGCATCTCGGAGCGCGTCGAGCCAGCCATCGCCGAAGGCGCGAGGCTGCGTTCGAAACGTGTTGGCGGTGTGCAGCGTCGCGCCCGCCTCGGCGTAGGCTGCATGCACCTGTGTCAACACCTTCGGCGCCTCGCCGATCGCGCGCGCGCTCCACTGCGGCGCATCGAGCCTCAGCCCGCGCGAAGCAAGCTCGGTCCCGATCGCCCCGTCGAGGATCTGCAACGCCATCGCAGGGCCTAGTCTAGCAACTGACCCAGCTCGGGGGAGCTGTTAGGCTTGGACCGTGGACGCACGGACCCAAACATCGTTCATCGCCGCGCTTTTGTGCTTTGCGCTCGCGGCGAGCGTCCTTTTGCGGACCCAAGGCCAGCGCGATCGCTGGCTGTTTGGCATCCTCGCCACGAACACGGGCCTTTGGTATGTGAGCACCTTCGTGCTCGGAGTCGTCGGCCGGGTTCCCTTCTGGGAGCGCTTCAATCTGATTTGCGGCGTCTTGCTCCCGCTCGCAGCGGTGCGCTTCTTCAGCGTGTTCGCGCCAGGGGAGACGGGTCATACGCGCTTTCTCAAACGCGCGTCGGTCGTCGCGGCAGTGGTCCTTCTCGGCGCGATGTTGACGCCGTACTACGATCACGCAGTGGTCGTCGGAGGCCTGCTCCTCTACGCGACCGTCTTCCTCTCGCTGGCGCTTGGCTACCTGTACAAGCTCGGATTCGAGACCGACTCACGCGTCGAGGGAGCGCGGCTTCGCTACATCGCCTTGGTCGGCGGCTTCGGTGGTCTCTTCACGTTGATCGAGTACCTCCCCTACGTCGGTCTCGACATCCCGCCGGTTGGCACGATCTTGATTCTGGTCTTCCTCTATGCGCTCTCGCAGTCGATCACCCACTACCGCCTTTTCGACCTCTATGAGCTCGCCGGGCGACTCGGTGTCCTGACCGCGCTCGCCTTCGTTCTGGCCCTGATGCTCTTGCTGATGCGCCTGGTTTCGGGAGAGCAGCTCTTCCTTCACGTCGTCGTGTCGGCATTTGTCGTGCTGATCCTCTTCGACCCTGTTCGAACCAAGGTGCAGGAATGGATCTCACAGGTGTTCTTTCACGAACGCTTCGAGCTCGAGCGCACCGTCTTGGCGCTGCGAAGGTCGCTCACGCACATCCTCGACGTCGACGAGCTCGGCCAAATCCTGATCGATGGGCTCGAGGCATCACCTCGATTCACGCAGGGCGCTCTCTACTTGCTCGGCCCAGACGCGCGCGGGTTCAAGCTACACAACCACTTTGGGCCGAAGCCCCCGGAGCGGGTCGAGATGGCGCCCGCGCGACCGCTACTCGATCGACTCTCGAAGATCGGCACCTCGGTTCTCGAAAACGCGGAACGCGAGCTCGAAGAGCGGCGCCTCGTGGGCGACGACCGGGAAGCCGAAACCGCGCACGACATCGCCGTCACGATGCGGGCCCTTCAGGCTTCGGTGTGCCTGGGGCTTCGCGGTGAGTCGGAGGAGCTCTATGGGTTCATCGCGCTGCGCGACGACCGGCTGCGAGACGCCTTCTCGCGCGAAGAGGTGCAGCTGCTCGCCGGCTTGGCGAACCAAGTCGCCGTCACCATCGAGAATTCCCAGGTCTATCAGCAGATGAAGGAAAAGGACCGCCTCGCCGCGCTCGGTGAAATGGCGGCAGGCTTGGCGCATGAAATCAGAAATCCGTTGGGGTCGATCAAGGCCAGTGCCCAGTACCTCACCGAAACCTCTTCCCCGCCCGAAGACGGCGAGGAGTTTCTAGACATCATCGTCGATGAGGTCGATCGGCTGAATCGCGTCGTCAGCTCGTTCTTGGACTACGCGCGACCCGCCCACAGCGACCCCGAGCCGATTCACGTCAATTCTGCCGTCGAGCTGACGCTTCAGTTTCTGAGACCCGAATGCGACTCGGTGGACGTGGCGCTGCACGTCGAGATGGCCCAGGACCTGCCCCGGGTGAGCATCGACATCGAGCACCTCCGCCAGGTCCTCATCAATCTCGTGCAGAACGCCGTGCAAGCAATGACCGGCGGTGGCGACATCTTCGTCGAGACGCGCACTCAGGACAGCTTCCGCCTCGGCGGCGGTGCTCGGCGCTGGGTCCAGATCAGCGTGCGTGACACGGGCCCTGGCATCGCTCCCGGCCTGCTCGCCAACCTCTTCGTGCCCTTCGTGACCACGAAACAGCAAGGAACCGGCCTCGGTCTGGCCATCTCCCAACGCATCATCTCCGAGGCGGGCGGCCGCATCGGAGTGCGCAGCCGCGAAGGCTTCGGCACGACCTTCGTGATCTTGCTCCCCGCCGAAGGCGAGGCGGCGCTCGACAGGTTCGAGGCCGAGGAGCTCGTCGAACCGGCGTCGGAGCCCAGCAGCCCGCCCGCTCACCTCGAGCCGGTGGAGCCCTGATCGATGGACACGGTCTGCATCCGGACACGGTAGAGGCGCAGGTCCCTGCGTTCGAAGCTGTCCTCCGGGAGACCGTTGACTCGGAACAGCTCCTTGTACGCGTCGGTCGGGCTGTCGGCTCTGTGCGTCGCGCGGGGCGGCTGATAGCGCCAGCGAGACGGCTGCTCGTAGGCCACGCCGTGCTGCGGCTTGACGAGGGTGTCGATGAGAGAGGTCGCCCCCGGGGCGAAGGTACCGTCATCAAACAAGAACGCGACCTCCACGTCGAGCTGATCGAGGCGTTCGCCCAGGGGTCCGCCCATCGTCTCCGCCCTCTCCTCCCAGCGCTCCCGGGCCGCCAGCGATGCGGTGACCAGTCCCTCCGCAATCGAGTGCGCGCGCGCAGACCGCCACAGCCTCGGGCCCGATCCGCCGCTCAACACGATCAAGACCTCCACGGCCTGCTCCTCGAGGAGCTCTTCGGGAAATGCGTCCATGGGTGGTGGACCGCTGCCCTCGAGAATGCGGCGCGCCACGCGAGCGAGCACCCTATCCGAGATGACCACCGGCCACTTGGTCTCGTCGACCACGTAGAGCAGCCCCTGCGTCGTGAGCACCGCTCCCCGAAAACCTCGTACGACGGCGCCGCTCGCCAAACGCTCTCTCAATGGGAGATGCGCCCCCGTTTTCGGCTCCACGGACACGCCGACCCAAAGGCCCCGAAGGCCGGATGCTCGCAGCGCCTCTCGCAAGCGAGCCGGGTCGCTGCCCTCGACGGCTTTTTTCACCTCTGGGTACGCGTCGACGCGTTTCCAGGTAAGGTCAGCCGGTGGCGCCACGAGGGCCGCGATCCCTGTCCACTGGACCAACGCGGCGGACGCCGCCGGTCGGCTCTGGCGCCAAAGGACCAAGGCCCCAACGACCAACAGGACCAGCACCAACCACGTCCGCTTTGCCATGCAGCTACCCTCTATCGTAAGAACCGGCATGCCCCAAGGCCTCAAGCTCCGCGCCTCGCCGACGACCAGCCCTTTTCACGTCGTGCTGGTCGAGCCCGAGATCCCGCCCAACACGGGCGCGGTCGCCCGGACCTGCGGGGCGACCCAGTCACCCCTTCATTTGGTGGGGCCGCTCGGCTTCCAGATCGACGCGCACGCTGTACGCCGAGCTGGCCTCGACTACTGGGATCTCGTTGAAATTCACCGACACCAATCCTTTGAGGCGTTCGAAGAATCCGACCCAGAGCGTCGAATTCACTTGTTTTCTGCTACGGCCGCTCGATCGTACTTAGAGGCGACCTTTCAGCCTGGCGACGCCCTGGTCTTCGGTCGGGAGTCGGTTGGGCTGCCCCGTGAGCTGCTCGAAGACCGGCAGAATGTTTGGGCCATCCCCACCATCGGGGCGGTCCGCAGCCTAAATCTCAGCAACGCGGTGGCGATCGTTTTGTACGAGGCCTTGCGCCAAAACGGGGCCTTCGAGGACACCTTTCTGGGCTAGCCGAGAGCGGCATGAATACCGCCGTTCGGGGCGCGTCCCAGGTTCATGGCCCATTCACGCGCAGTCACTTTCCTTCCGTTTCTGCTGCTCCTCACCGGCTGCCCCATCTATGGCTCCGGCCCGGTGGAGCGCGAAGTCCAAGTCTCCTGCCAGAGCGACTTCGATTGTCCTTCCGACACGTACTGCGATCCGCAGGCAAACAGCTGCATCGGCTACGATTTCGGAATCTGTCTCACCGACGGGGATTGCCCGGTCGGAAGCTACTGCGACCGCGCCGACGGCGGCTGCTACATCCCGTCCATCGCCGAGTGCCGCGCGGACCCTGACTGCGGGTCGGGCTTCGAATGCGACTTCCGTGACAGTTGCCGCCCTGCCACGACGGGGAGCTGCCTGGCCGACGGCGACTGTGTCGGCGGCGAGCTCTGCGTCGAGAACCTCTGCACGGCGGTCACGGAGACCTGCCAGTTCGATTTCCAGTGCTCGGCCGGATTCACCTGTGCCAACAACCGTTGCCGTCTCCTCTGCGGTCCCGACACGATTTGCCCAAGCGGGACGGCCTGCGAGGCGAGCCTCTGTCAGCCGATCGTCGGCGAGTGCATCGACAGCAGCGACTGCCCCGACCTTTCGACCAACTGCGTCGAAGGAACGTGCCTGCGACGCTGTGACGAAGGCTGCAACGACGCGATCGAGCTATGCGACGCCGAGGGCTTCTGCCGGCCGCGCACGAGCCCCGACCCCGCCGCTCCGACGCCCTACTGCCGCACCGACGCGGACTGTGATGGCAGCATCTGCGTCGAAGGGCTTTGCCGCACGGAGTGTGACTTCAGCGCCCCCGAGCCTGATTTGATCTGCACCTCGCGCGACGGCCAGGTTCCGCTCTGCGGGCCCGACAACCTCTGCTACGCCGAAAGCGAGCTTCAGAGCGACTGTCGGGTGCAATCGGACTGCCCCAGTGGGCAAGACTGCCTCGACGGCAAGTGCCGCTAGGCCAGCTGGTAGCGCAAGCGTCGAACGTCTCGAAGCACGCGGCGAATCGAATGCTCGGGCTCGTACCCCAGCTCGGTGCGCGCTCGTGAGCCGTCGACCATGCATACGTACCGCAGGTGGTCGAGCTCCTCGGATGGAAACGAGCTGAGCCGAAGCTTCCAGAGCTGGTCGAGGGCGACCCGGGCCAGCGGCGAAGGGACGATGCGCGGACGGCCGCCGGCCTCACGCACCAGGTGCGAAAGCGGCATTTCGCCAGGGCCGCGGATGTTGAAGATGCCGCGGACCCCGGGCCGGAGGGCGAGCTGGATTGCGCGGACGACGTCCCGTTCGTGCACGACCTGCATCATCGGGTCGAAGCCCATCACCATGACCGGGCGCTCGAGCCGGAGGTAGTTGCTGGCGGCGTTGTGGACTCGGCCGACGATGTGGCAGGGGCGCAGGATGACGGTCTCGGTGTCGGCCTGCCTCCAGAAAAAGCTTTGGGCGAGCATGTCGAGCTCGACCAAGTCGCGCATGCCGCCGAACTGCTGTGCGCCTAGCAGGGGCGCATCCTCGGTCAAAAACTGAGGATTGTTGGGCTGTGGGCCGTAGACGTTGGCGCCCGAAAGCACGACGAGCTTGGGAACGTTGTACTGCGTCATGTAGTCGAGCAGCTTCTGAAACGCGACGATGTTCCAGGAGTGCCGTTCGCGGTCGCTTCGCCGTGGGTCGTGAAGGATGCCCAGGTGAACGACGGCGCGTATATCGCGGCCGCGAAAGATGTCTTTCATCTTTTTGCGCCGCATGTCGATCTGGTGATGGACGATGTCTTTGGGACGGTCGTCGAAGGAGCGTCGGTCGACGCCCACGACGCGATCGGTTCGATGCAGCTCCCGGGCCAGGAGCCTGCCGAGGCGCCCGCAGACACCGGTCACCAAGACCGCGCCCTCGGCGGACGGCTTGGTGCGCGTGCCTGTCGTAGGCTCCGCTTGCCGCTGCGGCTGCTCTTGAGGCTGTGGCTGCGCCGAACGACCGAACACGCCGCGGGCAACCGGCGCCCTCGCGGGCGGACGTTCCCGAGCGGGCTCGCGGGCTCGGCGCGGGGTCGGCTTGGTTCGGTTGTTGGTGTGAGGGTTGGGCATGGCGCGGGTCTCGGTCAGATGAACACGCCCTTACGCTCGCGCAAGCCGCGGTTCACCATGCTCTGAATCGTGCTCTTCACGAGCCAGACCTTTTCTTCGATCTTGGAGTCGTCATCGTCCGGGTCTCCCTCGAACTGGAAGGGATCCCCGAAGTACAAACGGTACTTGGTGGGCAGGGGCGCGAGCATGCCGAAGAACACCTGCGGCATGACGGGGAACGCGGGCATCCTCAGGAGCCGCGCCAAGGGCTTGAAGTCCGCAATCGAAGGATACTGCTCTTCGCCGCCGATGACGGCGACCGGGACGATGGGCGTGTTGGTTTCGAGCGCAAGTCGGACGAACCCCAGGCCGAAATCGGTGAGCTGGTAGCGCTGATCGAAGGTCTTGCTGATGCCCCGGGCGCCTTCGGGAAAGACGATCAGGCTTTCTTCTTGACGGAGCAGGCGCCGGGCGTTCTCCGGCGAGCCCACGACCTGGCCCAGCCTAGGATAAAGCGTCGAAATGAACGGCAGCTCGGCCGTCCAGGTCTCCACCATGCTGCGAGGGAACCGAGGCGGGTCGGCGTCGAGCATCATGGCACTGGCGATCATCACCGCATCCACGGGAAGTTGGCCGGAGTGATTGGCCACGATGAGCACCCTGCCGCGAGGGACCCGGTCGATGCCAAAGACCTCGGTCCGGAAGTAGCGGCGGTGCAGCAGAGCCGCGACGGCCAGCGCGTAGCGACTGGTTTCCGGGTCGAAGCCAAACGGGTCGTGGCCGAGCTCGTTGGGATGAGTCTTGATACCCGCGATTCGCGCGTCGAGATCTTGGCCGACGACCTCTTCGGCAAATCGCACGGCGCGGTCGCCGATGGACCTCACCGCTTGGCGCAGAGGAGACTCCCCCAACAACCGACTCCGCCGCCAGCCGGCGAATGGCACGATCGACCCCCGTTGCGCCATGAGGGCTATCGTGGAGACAGAAGATGGG
>CAJIBW010000376.1_pt1 | contig 43070 bp, 36 predicted proteins | sample 9199441 | NCBI WGS metagenome assembly CAJIBW01 (sample SAMEA7708313, study PRJEB35096) | sediment metagenome | biome: marine neritic benthic zone biome [ENVO:01000025]; feature: sediment [ENVO:00002007]; material: shallow marine sediment [ENVO:03000034] sea grass bed [ENVO_01000059] ... | reverse complement strand
GACTTCTGGAACGCGCTCACCATTCCCCAAACGAGGCTCAGCGAAAAGGGAACGCCCATACCGATGAGCCAGTACAGGAGCATCGCGAGCACCCAGCTGCCGAGGTCCCGCGACCATGCTTCGGACGCACGAGAAAGCAGGTCGGTAAGGGCGACCCCGTCGCGGCTCAGGGTGAAACCGAGCTTGACGGGTTGCGCCTCGACGGGGCTTGGCGCGGGTGCAGGTGGCTCATTTGGAGGTTCCATCGCTGGAATCATTAGCATCTGGCCGATCCGCAGCGAAGAAAGTCATCGAGCCAGGGCGCGCTTTCGACGAATTCGATTCCGGTGATAGGGTTAGCGCTATGATTAAACGAAGGTTTCTTGGGCTTGGTCTGGTTTTGGGATTACTCGCCGCGGGCTGCGGGGAAGATAGCAGTACCAGCAGCGGGACTGCGGGCACGGGCGGCGGCGGTTTTGAGCCGCCCGAGTTCGGCGCATGGGTGAAGTACGAACCCGAGGGCGCGACCTGCAGCGACGGCAGTCAGTACGCGTTCTACGTGGATTTCTCGGAGACCTCGGACAACGTCATCGTCTTCTTCATGGGCGGCGGCGGCTGCTGGGACTACGAAAGCTGTGTCGGTGGAGGCGCGCGCGGCGCGGCGAACCCGAACGGACTTCCCGACGACTACGCGAACAGCCACGCCGAGGTCGCGGGGCTCACGATCAACGTGAACCAGATCTACCCGCTGATGAACGACGACCCTGCCGTGAGCCCGATGGCGGACTGGAACAAGGTCTTCGTCCCGTACTGCACGGGCGACGTCTACGCGGGCTCCATCACCAACACCTACGAAGATCCGGACGGAGTTGAGCCCGATGCGGTGTTTGCACACCAGGGCCATACCAACGTGATCAAGATGACCGAGATGCTGAACGAGATGTTCAGCGACGTGCCCAAGATGTTCGTGGGAGGATGCAGCGCAGGTGGAGCCGGCGCGATCGTCAACTACTACTTCCTCCGAACCGGAATCGAAGGGGTGCAGAAGGGCTACCTGCTCGACGACTCAGGGCCGCTGTTCCCGAGTCGGGAGGCGACCTCGCGCTCGTTCCTCCTGCATGAAGAGGTGCGCGACGTTTGGGACGCTTCGAGCCTGATCGACAAAGCGCCGCAGGCCGAGCTTCTCGCCGACGATTTCGGCGCCCTGAGCCAGGTGCTTGCCGAGGAGTTCCCTGAGGATCGTTTGGCAGCGACGATGTTCCGGCTCGACTACAACTTCTCCCTCTATTCCTATGAGCGATTTTGGACCAGAGACGGGGAGGTCATCGCGCCCTACATGGGAACAGGCCTGGGGCTCAACGAAAACATCTCCCTCGATCGCGCCGCGATCCACGAGCTCTGGTGGGACGACATCGATCTCTTGCGCAGCCAATACGACGCGGAAGGCCGCGACAACCTCGGCTACTACATCCCGTTTTACAGGACCACGAACAGCAGCCACTGCGTGACCATCCCGGGTCTCGAGGAGTTCAGCTTGGGCGAAGCGCTCAATCTCTTCCAAAACGATTTTGGGACGCTCGCCTGGGCCGGCACCGAGATTGGCGACATGAACCTCAGGGATTACGTCGAACACCTGCTCGACGACGAAGAGCCGCTCGAGAGCTTTTTCGAAGAAGAGGGCGAAGGTCCATTCGTTCCGTGCACGCCCGCCGACTTCGATGCCGGCGCCTGCGAAGCGGCGGTCAATCCGCCAGCCCCCTAGGCACAGCGAAAAGGGGACAGTCCCCTTTTTTGAATGGTTGAGCTCGGGAAAAAGGGGACTGTCCCCTTTAATTCCATCGGAAGCCTTCCATCGTCTGCTTGGCGCTGTAGTGGGGCACGAAGCCCGTGGCTTCGACGAACGCACTGTTGTCGATGACGATGGGGTACTTCACGTGGGCGACTGCGTCGTCTGGCAAGTATGGGAAGCCGAAGCGGCCGAGTACGCTCGAGTAGAGCGGCTCGGGGATCGGCACTGCCCGCCTACCCGTGGCGGAGCAGACGACGGAGAGCGGCACCGGCGGAGGCCCCGCGACGTTGAACACGCCACGCAGCTGTTTCTCGACCGCTAGAGTGATCGCCTCTTCTGCGTCCCATTCGTGCATGAGCTGGTAGAGGGGATCGAAGCCCAGCACCATCGGGACGCGGTTCTTCGAGAGGAAGCCGGATAGGGTGCCGCCGCGGCTCGGGCCCAGGAAATAGCAAAGCCGCAAAACCGCCGTGTTGAGCTCCGGCCATCGCCACAGCGCACTTCCAGCGTAGAGGTCTGCTGCGACCAGGTCGGCCAGCTCTTTGAAGGCCGCGCCTGCAAGCGGAGGCTCGTCTTCGGTGTGGTAGAGCGGTGAATCCGGGGTGGCCCCATACACGGTGTGGCGGCCGACGAACACCGCCTGCTTCACGCCGTACTCGTGGCAGTACTCGAACAGCTTTCGGGTGCCGCCGAGGTTGATGCGGTAGCGCTCCTCGGTCGACGTCGTGAAGTGCGTCACCGTCGCCATGTGAATGAGCGCATCGGGGCGCGAGAGCCGAAACACGTCCTCGGCGGGCCGTTTGCGGATGTCGGCCTGGTGCATTTCGACACCTTCGGGCACATCGGGCCACGGGCGCCGATCGATGCCGACGACCTGGTGCCCGCGCCTGACCAAGCGGTACGCAACGCCGCGCGCCAAGGTGCCGCTGATTCCGGTGATCAAGATCTTCATGGCCTCTGGTCCTGGTCCGAATCCGGCATCCGCTCGAACATGAAGGCCCTGGGGCGGGCGTCCAGCCCGGTGCTGATCAGCCGCTCCATCGCATGGCGAACCTCTTCGACATATTGCTGGATGACGTGATCGGGCTCCGAGCCGTCGCCTTCGAAGCTCATTGGAGGCCCGTAGTACACCTGGCAGGCGACGGGAAGCGGAAAGAGAACGAGTTGAGGCGCCACCGGCACGAACGGCCCGTTGAGCAGCTTTGCGAGCCACTTGATGTGAAAGAGCTGCGGAAACGATTCCTCCCCGCCGATGAACGCGCAAGGGATGACCGGAGTGCCGGTCTTGAGGGCGAGCCGCATGAACCCGGTACCGAAGCGCACGAGCTTGTAGCGATCCTTGTAGAGCTTCCCGGCGCCTCGGGCGCCTTCCGGAAATACGAGCACCAAGCGCTCGTCGTGGAGCAGTTGCTCACCGTGCTCGGGCAGGCCAGTCAGGTGGCCCAGTTTCCTCAGTGCGGGCCGCGCGAAGGGCGAACGGGTCAGGAAGTACTCGGCCATGCCCTGGCCGAGTCGCGGCGCCTCGTCGTTGAGGATCAGTGACGTGAGAATCATCGCAGCGTCGGCGCCTAGACCGCCCGAGTGATTGGGGATGATGAGCCCTCGCCCCGGTGCCGGGACGTTCTCGAGGCCGAACGCCGTCACCTTGAGGTAGTGGCGGTAGATGTAGGCCATGGGCGAATACGCGCGAACCAGCGCCTTGCGTGAGAGCCCGAAGCGATCGAACCCGTAATCGTCGAATTCGATGGGAAGGCGCTCTACGTTTCGCCTGACCTGTGGATCATCGATGAGTGACATGGTCTAGCGTGCCGAGCTCGTCATGGGCATCCAATCGTGGCGCATGCAGGAAGAACCATTCGAACCGTGCGCCTACTTCGTCGGCTTCCAGAGTGGTCGCTTGAAACACCAGAGCGTCTGGCCCTTGATGCTGCCGGCCGACGTAACGAGCTCCCAACCTTGCTCACCCATCTTGTTCGAACGTTCGGTGACCTGCGCGACCCCGTCCGCTTCGAAGCATTGGTACTGCCATTGGGCCTTCTTGGGCGGACCGTCGGCGGCGACTGGGTTGACCCCTGCAATGAATGCGCCCGCGACCAAAGCTCCCAAGACAAAAACAGCAACGATGATGCCTTTCATGACCACACCTCCTCGGAGCTGTTTGTATAGCACGCGGGCCGAGCCCGATGATGGACTTTCAACCAAGGATGTCGGTCACTCGATGCACGTCGTCCGGGTCGGTGGTCGTCGGTACGAGCAGCACGTCATCGGCGCCGGAGTCCTTGGCTTGCTGAACAGCATCCTTGAGCGCTCGTGGGCTCGTCGCGATGCAGATCTGTTTCACGTTCTCGCGCGCAACGGGCGCCATGAAATTCAAGTATCGATCTAGGTAAGCGTCGAGCTGCTCGCGGGCATTGGGGCCGATCGCGTACCAGAAACCGGTGCCGAGCCAGGGCGTCGGACGGTCGCGCTCCTTCCACGCACGACGCGCGGCTTCGAACTGGAGATCCATTTCGGCAGCGGATGGGCCGAAGCTGAATCCGCACAGGCCGTCCGCCCAGCGCGAAGCAGCTTGGATCGATTCCACCATCAGGGAGCCGGCGAGGAGCATCGGACCGCCATTTTGCACGGGCGCGGGACCCACGGGAAGGGCGCCTTCCACCACCGGCTCACCGCGCCAGACGCTGCGCATCTTTTCGACGCTACGCGCGAGCCGGCTGAGGCGGTGTCCTAGCGGTGCATCGACCGATTGATAGTCCTGCTCGCGTCCGCCCACACCCAGGCCCGCGACGAAGCGTCCGCCCGACAAGACGTCGATTGTCGCAAGCTGCTTCGCCAACATGACCGGGTGGTGGAGCATCGGGACGAAGACGCCGCTCACGATCTTGACTCGCTCCGTGAGAACGGCGGCGGCCGAGAGCGCTGCGGTCATGTCCGGGTTGTAAAAGGAGATCCGCTCCCCCGCGGCGATGCTGGCGAAGAAGCCCGCGTCGATCCGCTCGCACCATTTCAAGAACGTATCTCTGTCGAGGCCCGGTGCCATCACCGGAAGGTTCATGCCGATTTCCATCTGCTCTCTCTATCGATATCGGGGCTCGTTGCATCTCCCCGAATTGGCGTCTAGGACTGGGGGCACCATGCGCAATCCCAAGGACTTCTTCAAACCCATGGCCATCGGCGCACCGGAACCCCCACGGGAGATCCCGTTCCGGCCGTCGCGGATGATCCACTTTTTCGACCCCAGCAATCCGAAGATGGCCGCCAAAGCGCCAAGCATTGCGGCCAAGTGCGACGTGCTTCTCGGGAACCTCGAGGACGCCGTCGCGGCGGACAAAAAGACCGACGCCCGCGAAGGTTTCGTCAAGATCGCCAAGGAAAACGACTTCGGCGACTGTCAGCTCTGGACGCGCGTCAACAGCCTCGACAGCCCATGGTTCCTCGACGACATGTGGCAGATCGTCCAGGAAGTCGGCGACAAGGTCGATGTCATCATGGTCCCGAAGGTCGAAGGGCCGTGGGACATTCACTATGTCGATCGCTTGCTTGCCCAGCTCGAAGCCCGCGCAGGCGTGAAGAAGCCGATTCTGGTTCATGCGATTCTCGAAACGGCTCTCGGCGTCGCCAACGTGGAGGAGATCTCCGGCGCTAGCCCGCGGATGCAGGGCCTCAGCCTCGGGCCGGCCGACCTCGCCGCGTCGCGACGCATGAAGACCACGCGCGTGGGCGGCGGACATCCGGGCTACCTCGTTCGCCAGGATCCGAATCCCGACGACCTCGAAGCACCGCGCGCGACTGCACAGCAGGATCTGTGGCACTACACCATCGCGCGCATGGTCGATGCCTGTGTCGCGAACGGCATCTTCGCGTACTACGGGCCGTTCGGAGACATTCGCGACGTGGTCGCCTGCGAAGATCAGTTTAGAAACGCGTTCCTCCTCGGCTGCGTCGGCGCCTGGTCGCTCCACCCGGTCCAGATCGACATCGCCAAGAAGGTCTTCAGCCCGCCGGTTGACGAGGTGCTCTGGGCCAAGAAGGTGATCGAGGAGATGGGCGACGGAACGGGCGCCGTCATGATCGACGGCAAGATGCAGGACGACGCGACCGTCAAGCAGTGCAAAGTCATGGTCGAGCTCGCCAAGATGCTCGCCGAAAAGGATGCCGACCTGAAGGCGGCCTACCAGTTCTGAGAGGTGACACGATGAGTACGAAACATCGCCCCCGGCGAAGCGTGTTGTACATGCCCGGTGCGAATGCGCGGGCGCTCGAGAAGGCGCGCGCGCTGCCCGCGGACTCCCTGATTCTCGATCTCGAGGACGCCGTTGCGCCCGACATGAAATCGATCGCTCGCGATCAGGTCATCCGAGCGGTCGAGGCCGGGGGCTACGGCAAACGTGAAGTCATGATCCGCACCAACGGCCTGAACACTCCGTGGGGCTACGACGACCTGGTGGCGGCCGCTAAGGTTGGGCCGGACGCGGTCCTGCTTCCAAAGGTCGAAAGCGCCGAGACGGTGCGGCAGGCGGAGGCGGTCCTGCAGTCGCACGGTGCCGCTCCTGACATGGCGATTTGGTGCATGATGGAAACCCCTCGCGCGATGCTGCACGCCGAGGAAATCGCAGATGCGAGCCCGCGCCTCGGAGGCCTGGTCATGGGTACCTCGGACCTCGCCAAGGACCTACAGGCGCAGCACACGGCCATGCGGCTGCCTCTCATCACCGCTCTGGGGCTCTGCCTACTTGCCGCACGAGCAGCGCGGCTCGTGATTCTCGACGGGGTCTTTCTCGACTTGAACGACCATGAAGGGTTCATCGATTCCTGCCGTCAGGGGGCCGAGCTCGGCTTCGACGGCAAGACTCTCATCCACCCGAAGCAGCTCGAGGCGGCGAACGAGGTGTTCGCGCCATCCGCAGATGAGCTCAGGCTCTCCCGCCGCATCATCGAGGCCTACGCCGAGGCCGAAGCGGCGGGCAAGGGCGTCGTGGTCGTCGATGGCAAGCTCATCGAGCGACTGCACGTCGATCACGCCAAGCGTGTCGTCGCGCTTGCAGAGGCCATCGCGGGCTAGGTTCTGCGCGCCCTTCGGCCCCGAGCGCGTTTTCGGCGCTCTTCGGCGCTCTAAGGCCACCATCAGGGCTTGCCTAACTCGGAGGAGAGGGGCAGTCTCGCGCTTCCCCATGCGCTTTTACGAATTTGAGGCGAAGCAACTTCTCGAAAAGCACCGGATGCCGCTGGTCGAGAGCAGACTCGTTCAGACGGCCGAGCAGGCCGCGAAGGCGGCCTCGGAGCTCGGCGGCCCGGTCATCTTGAAGGCACAGGCGATCGCTCCCGGTCTCGCAGCGGCGTCGGTTCGAGAGGCGTCCGATGCCGAGGGTGCAAGAACGGCGGCAGCCGCGCTCCTCGGGGTCGACGACGGTGGGCGCAAACCCAAGGGCATCCTGGTCGAGGCGAGGCCTTCGGGAGAGGCCGTGTACAGCCTGAGCTTCACCTACGATGGAACCAGCAAGCGTCCGGTGGTGGCCGCCGCCGACATGGCCGGCAAGATCGACGACCTCGGCGACAGCCACCCCGACCGCATCGTCCGGCGGCACTTTTCAGCGCTCTATCCGTTTTCCGATTACATCGCCAAAGAGCTCGCGAGGTCGCTCGACCTCGGAGGCAACGATCTCAAGCGCATGACGCGGATCGTCGCGGGGCTCGCACGGCTGTTTCTCAAGTACGATTTGGCGGACCTCGACATCACCTCGCTGGTCAAGCTCGGGGATGGGAAGTTCGTCGTGCGCGACGTCGAGGCCGATCTGGAGATCGAAGCTCGCAACCGGCAAAGGCCGATGCTCGATGAGCTCGGCTTTGCAAAAGAAGATCTCCGTCAGGTCCGTGAGCCCACCGCCTTCGAGCTCGAAGGCGCGAAAATCGACGAGGAAGACATTCGGGGCATCATCAGCCCCATCGCCGAGTTTGACGGCAACATCGGCCTAGTCATCGGCGCCGGCGGTGGCTCACTGACCTTGACCGACGCGGTCCGAAAGCACGGCGGCAGGCCCGCGAACTACGCTGCGATCGGAGGCAACCCGAGCGTCGACAAAGCCCGGCGCCTCACGAAGTTGGTGCTGAGCAAACCCGGCGTCGAGAAAATCGCGGTCATGTCCAACGTGGTTTCCAACACGCGCGCCGACCTCGTCGCGCGCGGCGTGATCAAGGGCATCACCGAATTGGGGTTCGAGCCGGCCGACAAGATCCTGATCTTCCGCGTTCCCGGGGCATGGGAGGCCGACGCCGCCAAGATTCTCGAGAAGTATGGGATTGAGTACTGCGACCGCACGGTATCGATCAGCGAAGCCGCCAGACGCGCCGTCGAGAAAGTCGGGTAGAGGGACAAGCCATGGCCGTGATCGTTCACGAAGACTTCCAGTTCATCGTTCAAGGCATCACGGGTCGCGAGGCGCTGAACTTCACCCGAGAATGCCTGCAGTACGGCTCGAAGATCATCGGTGGCGTCACGCCCGGCAAGGGCGGACGCGAAGTTTACGGCGTGCCGGTCTATGACACCGTGCGCGAGATCACCGCGAAGCAAAGGGTCGATGGGACCGTCATCACGGTGCCTCTCGCGTTCGCCCCCGACGCCGCGTACGAAGCAATCGATGCCGGCATCAAAGAAGTGATCATCATCACCGAGGGGATTCCGCGCAAGGACGCCTCCGCGGTTGTCGAGTACGCGGAGCTCCACGGCGCAAGGGTCATCGGTCCCAACTGCCTAGGGATCATCGTTCCGGACGTTTGCCGGTTCGGAAGCCTCGGCGGACCCGCGGTCGATTGCCGCAAAGCATTCAAGCCAGGGGTCGTCGGTGTGATGTCCCGTTCAGGCGGCATGACGACGGAAATCTGCAATGCGTTGACTCTCTCCGGGCTCGGGGTCAGCACCGCCATCTCGATCGGCGGCGATCCGGTGATCGGGTCGACCTATGCGGACCTGATTCCACTGTTCGAGGCCGACGAAGACACCAAGGCCGTGGTGGTCTATTCCGAACCCGGTGGCACCGCCGAGGCCGAGCTTGCGCGATGGACCCAGGAGCACAAGAGCCGACTTCCGATCGTGGCGTTCGTGGCCGGCCGCTTCATGGATGAAATGCCGGGTATGAGCTTCGGCCACGCGGGCACGGTCGTGAACAAGAAGGTGGATTCACCGGCCGACAAGATGCGCCGAATGCGCGAGGCCGGGATTTCGGTCGCCGAGGAAATCGGCGACATCCCCAATCTCGTACGAGAGCGCATCGGTAACTGAGCGACAGAGGACTCATCATGGCCATGTTCATACGCGTAGATATCGACGGCAGCGTCGTCGAGAAATCCCCGGGCCTCGCGGCCAAGCTCGTCGAGCTGTGTCCGGTCAAGATCTTCAAGCTCGGCGCCGCTCCAAACAGCGTCGAGGCGGTCGAGGCGAACGTCGACGAATGCACCCTCTGCGACCTCTGCATGCAAGCCTCCCCCGAAGGCGTCCGCGTCGTGAAGCTCTACGAATAAGGGACCCTCGACGCTGCCCAAGTCCACGAAATCACGTGACTCCTGAGGCGAAGCGCCCTCTCTAAGCTCGTTTTCCTTGCAAATCCGGGCCTCTCCTGGCCGTGGGCTTGCACAAGCTGGCTTTCGCGGTATCCGGCGCGTGGCCATTCGACCCATCGGACGAGCAATAGAATGAAAGATCTCAGCAAGTACCGAAACATCGGCATCTTCGCGCATGTGGACGCCGGCAAGACGACGACCACCGAGCGCATCCTCAAGCTCACCGGCAAGATTCACAAAATCGGCGAGGTGCACGACGGTGCCGCGACCACCGACTTCATGGAGCAGGAACAAGAGCGCGGCATCACGATTCAGTCCGCGGCGACGACCTGCTTCTGGGACGATCACCAGCTGAACATCATCGATACGCCGGGGCACGTCGACTTCACGATCGAGGTCTACCGTTCGCTCAAGGTGCTCGACGGCGGAGTCGGTGTGTTCTGCGGCTCCGGCGGCGTCGAGCCTCAGTCGGAGACCAACTGGCGCTACGCGAACGATTCCAAGGTCGCGCGCCTGATTTTCGTCAACAAGCTCGACCGGCTGGGCGCAGACTTCTACCGCGTCGTCGACCAGATCAAGAACATCCTGGGCGCCAAGCCGCTCGTCATGGTGCTTCCCATTGGGACCGAAGGGGACTTCGTCGGCGTCGTCGACCTGCTGACGCGCAAGGCATACGTCTGGGATGACTCGGGTCAGCCGGAAAACTTCGAGGTGAAGGAAGTCCCCGAGGACATGAAGGAGCTCGTCGACAAGTATCGCTTCGAGCTCATCGAAACCGCCGTCGAACAAGACGATGACGCCATGGAGCAATACCTCGAGGGCAACGAACCGGACCTCGAGACCGTCAAGAGCTGCATTCGGAAGGGTACCCGTGACCTCGAGTTCTTCCCGACTTTCTGCGGGTCTGCTTTCAAGAACAAGGGCATCCAGCAGGTGCTCGATGCTGTGGTCGATTACCTTCCCGACCCGACCGAGGTGCCGCCTCAGCCAGAGGTCGACCTAGAAGGTCATGAGACGGGGAAGTTCGCGCTCGTCGATCCGAGCGGGCCGGTGCGCGCGCTCGCGTTCAAGATCATGGAAGACCGGTTCGGCGCTCTGACGTTCACCCGCGTCTACTCGGGCACGATCAACAAGGGCGACACCCTCGTCAATACGTTCACAGGCAAAAACGAACGCATCGGCCGTATGGTCGAGATGCACGCGGACGACCGAACCATCGTCGACTCGGTGCAGGCTGGCGACATCGTGGCGATGGTTGGACTCAAAGACGTGAGGACCGGGCACACTCTGGCCGACCAGAAGGAGCCCGCGACGCTGGAGCCGATGGTCTTCCCCGATCCGGTGATCTCGCTCGCGGTCAGTACGAAGGACAAGGCGAACAGCGAGAAGCTCAGCAGCGCGCTCGGCAAGATGGTCGCGGAGGATCCCTCTTTTCACGTCGAGGTCGACCAGGAGTCCGGCGAGACGATTCTCAAGGGCATGGGCGAGCTTCACCTCGACATCAAGGTCGATATCCTCCGGCGCAGCCACGGCGTCGCGGTCGACGTGGGCGCTCCCCAGGTTGCGTACCGCGAGACGGTCACTCAGTCGATCCAAGACAGCTACACCCACAAGAAGCAGACCGGTGGCTCCGGTCAGTTCGCGAAGATCGAATACGAGATCGAGCCCGCCGAGCCCGGCGAGGGGTTCGTGTTCGAGTCCAAGATCGTCGGCGGCAAGATCCCCAAGGAGTTCATCCCGGCGGTCGAAAAGGGTTTCAAGGTCATGATGGAAGAGGGCCCCCTGTGCGGGTTCCCCCTGCTCGATTTCAAGCTCAGGCTCAACGACGGTGCGTTCCACGCAGTCGATTCGTCTCAGATGGCTTTCGAGACCGCCGCGAGGGCGGCTTTCCGTCAGAGTATGCCCAAGGCCGGGCCCCAGCTCCTCGAGCCGATCATGAGGGTCGATGTGTTCGTGCCCGACGCCAACGTCGGCGACGTCATCGGAGACCTCAATCGACGCCGCGGCATGGTGAACTCCCAAGAAAAGGGTCACACCAACGTCCGCATCAAGGCCGATGTCCCGCTCAGCGAGATGTTCGGCTACATCGGCGACCTTCGTTCCGCTACCTCGGGCCGCGGCCAGTTCTCGATGGAGTTCAAGAACTACGCGCCGGTCCCGCGCAACATCCTCGAGAAGGTTCAGGCCGAGGTCGCGGAGCGTAAGGCGGCGAAAAAGAAGTAGCCCTCGGCAAGCAGTGCTGTAATCATTGGGCTTTCCCCCTTCTGAACGCGAGTCGGCTCCGGATCGATGAGCGCACCGGACACTGATCGGACAGTTCTCGCTAGACATCGGACACCAGCCCGGACACCATGACCGGGCGATGCCGACCGTGCGCGAGGACCTGGTGCTGAACAGCGCGCATCTGTCGTATCTTCTGGACACCGCCGGCGATGGCTTTGTGGTCTGCGATGCGGCTCAGTCGATCGTCTTGATCAACAAGGAAGCAGAGCGAATCTTTGGCTACGGAGAAGGCGAGCTTCTTGGAGCCTTGGTCCAGCGCCTCATGCCTGAACGCTATCGAGCGCGGCACGAAGCGGCGTTTGCAAACCGCCTTCAAGACCCTACCGGCATGCCCATTCGGTACGTGGAGGCGCACGGGTTGCGCAAGGATGAAACGGAGATTCCCATCGAGATTCGTTTCACCCATACACCGTTGGGCGATACGGTGTATTTCACCGGTTCGGTACGTGATGTGACCGCGCAAGTGGCCGTGCGCGAAGAGCTCCAGCGCCGCGCGAACGAAATCGAGCGCCTCAAAGACGCGCTGGAGCAGGAGCGCGACTACCTGCGCGAAGAGGTGCGCACGTCGGGCCGCTTTGGAGACATCATCGGGGATAGCCCAGCGCTCCGCATGGTGATTGCGCAGATCGAAGCCGTGGCGAAAACCAATGCCACGGTCCTGGTGACCGGCGAATCCGGGGTCGGCAAGGAGCTCGTCGCCCGCGCGATTCACATGGCGAGCACGCGGGCGGACGCGCCCTTGGTGAAGGTGAACTGCGGCTCGATCCCCAAAGAGCTCTTCGAGAGCGAGTTTTTCGGCCATAAAAAAGGGGCATTCACTGGGGCCCTGAGAGATCGCGTCGGGCGCTTTGGGCTCGCGCATCGAGGGACGCTTTTTCTCGATGAGGTCGGCGAGATTCCCTTAGAGCTCCAGTCGAAGCTTCTGCGGGTCCTTCAGGAGCAGGAGTTCGAGCCGGTGGGTGACGAGCGAACGCGAAAGGTGGACGTGCGGATCGTCGCTGCAACCAATCGCGACTTGCCCACGGAAGTTGCAGAAGGGCGGTTTCGGGAGGACCTGTTCTATCGACTCGGTGTTTTTCCGATCGCGGTGCCGCCGCTTCGAGAACGTGTTGAAGATATTCTGCCTCTCGCGCTTCATTTTCTCGAGCTGGCGGCGCAGGAGCGCAACATCGTGCGGCCCAAAATGCCGAAATCCTTGGCAAGTCGTCTGCAGAGTTACGCCTGGCCCGGCAACATTCGCGAGCTTCAGCATGTCATGGAGCGTGCGAGCATTCTTTCGGGAGGTGGACCGCTTCGCGCGGAAATGCTGTCGCTGCCCGTTGCTCAGGGAACCGCTCGCCTGCCTGCCCATTCGGGCAGGGGCCCCTTCGCGTCCCACATTCGCGCGTCGAGCAGGGCGGACGAGTCCGCAGCCATCCGTGCGGCGCTCGAGGAGCATTCAGGCAATATCCAGCAAACCGCGCGCTCGCTTGGCTTGAGCCGGCAGGCGCTCTACCGACGCATGGAGAAGCACGGAATCCCGCGCCCGGAGCGTGGCGACCCTCGGTAAGTGTACGGCGCCATCTGTTCGGACAGTCTTAGCTGTCCGAAAAGTGTCCGGAATTCCGGACACTTCGCCGCCTCACGCAGCTATCTATTGGAAATCATGAAGATTCATGATTTGGCACGCTGCTAGCAATGTCTACGCGCAAGGAGGCCATCATGGATACCATCAGCACCCACAGCTCATTCTCACTTCCTGTCGACGCCAATGTCGGCATCCGGACCCTAGCCCGGCACCTGACCTACCCACTGCTGCTCGCTGCGAACTCGGCGCTGGTCACCTGGGCCGTCGTGACCGATGCCTCGCTCGAAGCGGTCACCTTGGCCGGGCTGCTCGGCACGATCGTCGCGCTCTTCGTGCTCGAATGGGCGATGCCCTACGAGCGCGAGTGGCATCCCGACGGGAAAGAAGCACTTCGGGATCTTTTCTACTTCGGGCTCAACGGCGGCATGGACGCGATCGTCAAGCTGGGCATCGCCTTTGCCGTCGCCGCGATCGGCGTCTGGGACAACGCGCTTTCGTTTGGCGTAGCGTTACCGGTCGCGATCTTGATCGCTGATCTCGGAGGATACTGGATGCACCGCTGGGGCCACCTCGGTTGGCTTTGGAAGGTGCACGGTGTTCATCATACGCCCGACAAGGTCAACACCTGGAACAACAACACGATTCATTTCGTGAACAGCATCTACAGCGGCGTAGCCAAGACCTTGCCGTTGGCCCTCCTCGGCTTCGATCCGGCGATCATCGTCATCGCTGCCTACGTCACCACGGTTCAGTCCTACGCGGTGCACGCCAACATCGATGTCGAGCTTGGTTGGCTCGGCTACCTGATCATGGGACCGGCGCACCACCGCCTGCACCACAGCACCAACATCCAAGAGGCGGGCAACTTCGCGTCGGCCATCACCCTCTGGGATATCGCCTTCGGCACCCTCGTCTATGCGCCACGGCTCGCACCCGAGGCCGTGGGCGTCGCCGATCCCGAGACCTTCCCCTCACCCCTGAACGTCTTTCGCAACCAGTTGCACCCCTTCGTCGACTAAGGCCAAGACTAGCTTCGGGCCTTTTCTTTTGCAGTGTCGATCGCTGGCCGCACCCCAAGAGCGTCCATGGTACTAAACACCCGTATGCATCTCCCGAGCTTCAGGGGTCTCTCGGCGAGTGAGGAGGATCGCTCGTTCCTCCAACGCCGCGTCGCGCTCTTCGGGCTGGTCATCGGTGGCTTGTACCTCTTCTTCTGGCTTTACCGAGTTGTGATGTTGCTCGTCATGAATCAACGAGAGGGGTTTCGGGACCCTTCGTTGTGGTGGCATTTGTCTGCCGTCGGGTGCTTCGTCCTGCCGTGGTTCTTACTCCGGCGGGGGAAGCGCAGTGCTCGTTTCATCCGGGTGGTGGAGGGTACGGCGCTCAGCTTGGGCGTGTTCGCCACGGGCGTGATGGGCATCTACATACCGTTCGAGGCGCGACCTGACTTCATCATGTTGCTTGCGCTTTCGAACGTAATCATTGCGCGGGCGGTGTTCGTTCCATGCACGGGTCGTTGGACCCTGACTCTGGGCCTGATCGTCGGAGCTGTCCTACTTGCCTGTGTTTACTATGGCTCCCTGGACGTGGACCTGCAGAAGCGCGGATCGTGGGCGACCGGCAGCTACTTCGGCATCGAGTGGTCCGTGATCTACCCCGAGCTCACCGATCAGACCGCTCGGCGCCTAGCCGCCGCCATCACGACGGAGATCGCGATCTGGTGGGTCCTCACGACCGCGCTCAGCACGGGCGCTTCGGTGGTCATCTATGGGCTTCGCCGCAGGGTCCATGATGCTGAGCAGCTCGGGCAGTACCGGCTCGAAGAAAAAATCGGCGAGGGAGGCATGGGCGCCGTTTATCGAGCGAGCCACGCATTTCTGCGAAGGCCAACCGCGGTGAAGCTCCTTCCTCCCGACAAGGCCGGGGCGGACAACCTGCGGCGATTCGAGCAAGAGGTGCAGCTCACCGCGAGCCTCACGCATCCGAACACGATCACCATTTTCGACTACGGCCACACGTTGGACGGGATCTTCTACTATGCAATGGAGTACATCGATGGGCTGACTTTGTCGGACCTCGTCTCACGATCAGGCGCGCAACCGCAAGGGCGTGTCATCGACTTGATGCGACAAAGCGCATCGGCCTTGGTCGAGGCGCACGGCATTGGCTTGGTTCACCGTGACCTGAAGCCCGGCAACATCATGGTGCACCTGTTGCACCCGCACGTTGGCGCAGGTGATTTCGTCAAAGTGCTGGACTTCGGTCTCGTCAAGCAGGTTCGGCAGGACGGTGGCATCCAATTGACCAATGAGGCGAACCTGTCCGGCACTCCACAGTACATGGCGCCCGAGTCGATTACCGCGCCGGACGCGGTCGATGCTCGCGCCGACCTCTACGCGCTTGGTGCCGTGGCCTACTACCTACTGACCGGTACACATGTGTTTACGGGAAAAAGCATCGTCGAGGTGTGCAGCCACCATCTGCATAGCGCCCCGGAGCCTTTGTCGTCGAGACTGGGGAACCCGATTGCACCGGACCTCGAGCAGTTGGTCTTGGACTGCCTCGCAAAGGACCCGTCGGACCGGCCGCAGGCCGCATTCGAGCTCGAACGACGGCTATCCGACTGCGCCAGTATCCCTCCGTGGACGTCCGAGGACGCGCGACAGTGGTGGGAGGCGCACGGCGAGCCCGTACCAAAGGCGCCGCCGCCCGAAGTCAAGGGCGTGCTGACGGTGGATCTGCAGCTCACGTCCGTCGATGGCCGCGATCAAGCATGAGTGACTGCATCGATTGGAGGAGCTCCTCGGGAGAGCTGGACGTCGTGCGCGCGCGGAGCCGTTCGGAGCGTTCGGCGAGCCTCGGCCAGAGGGCCTCGCGCACCGGTTCGGGCAAGACGTGATGCAGATATTCAAGGGCGGTGCCACGCAAGTTCTCGTCCTGGCTGGACAGCGCGCGGAGCGAGAGAATGATCGCGTCACGGTCGAGCACCAGACTCAGCAGTGTAAACACGTGCTCGAGCTCGCGGTCTTCTCGCTTCGCGAGCAGCAGGTCGATTTCGTTCTGAGCGTCCGGGGAGGCCTCTTCGAGTAGCCACCGATGCTGCCGATGTTCTGCGTCCGACGCGACTTCCCGGGCCACCGCCGCCATGACCGGAGGCTCGGGCACATCGAGGTCGCGGTCCGTTCTCCGGAGCTCCGCGAGTGCGTGTCCGCAGCGATAACGAACATTGAAGTCCTCGTCCTCGAGACCCGCGAGCAGGCCCTGCGTCGCACGTGGGTCGTCGACCTTTCTCAATAGGCGCGGAATCCGGCGGCGCATCGCCACCGGGCTGTCGCTGTCGAGCATTGCATCGACCAACTGACCCGTGATGCGCGGCGTCATCCGCTCCAGTGCGCCGTAGGCAGGCCGAGCGTAGACATCGTCTTGGAGCAGATCGATCACATGTGCGGCAAACCGCCAGCTCAAAGAATCGTCCAGAAGCACGTTCAACACGCGCGGTGGGTCGTCGGAGACCAGACCGGCGAGTTGGTCGCTCAAAGCGTCACGGTCCGCGGCGCTCTTGTCTGCTTCTTTGACGCGCTCGAGCTCCCCGATGCTGTCCAAGAGCTCGCGTCGGTTCAGCGCTCCCTCGGTTTTGGCGAGGGTGTGAAGTGTCGTGGCATCGACGATGTCGTCCGACTGGAGCACGACCGCGCCCGATTGCAGGCTCGTCGCGAGCTCCTGCACGTATCCATCATGCAACTGCCGAATTACCCAAGTCGATACCAACGCAGCGACGACGGCAAGCCACAAGACCCAGGACGTTGCGGCTTCGGAGCTCGCCGCGAGCGCCACGATCACCATGACCAGGATGCTCCCCGCCGCGTAACCAATACGGTTGCAGGCGATGTCGATGAGCGCCTTCGTGGCGCGCTTCTTCATCGGTGGTACCGGAGTGTAGAGGAGCTCGTACCCGGACCGAAAGAGCGAGCTCGACATGACGGTCTGCGTCCCACGCGACAATGCAGATGTCGCGAGGGTCGTCCAGACGGCGCCGAGCGCCGCGCTCAGAGCGACGCTCAGGGGAAGAACCGCCATCGTACCGCCAAGACCGATCTTCTCGAGCAACGGCTTGGCGACGCCGGCCTGCACGACGAAGGTCAGCAGCGCGGCCGCCATGTAGAACATCGCGAAGAAGGAGAGCAGGCCGGCGGAATCCGCAAACCTGGCATCTGCTTCGGCCTTCATCGCGTAGTCTACGAGAACACCGACCGTGCCGAGAAGCATGACCGTCAGCGCGACCTTGCGTAGGTAGTTGTCTTCGCGGATCGTCTCGACTCCGAATCGGGTCTCTTCGTCGGGAGCTCGTCGAGCTTGGGTCGACTTGCCGATATTCCAAGCCCCGATCGCGACGAAAAGGCTGATCGCGCCCAGTCCATAGAGCACCGTCGCAAGCTCGGTCTGCTTCGAGAGGACCAGTGCCAGGACGCCTCCCAATACGCCGCCCAAAGTCGCGCCGGTGCCGACTTGAGCGACAACGGTCTTCGCAAAGAGCGGGTCGAACCGTTCGTTCACGATAGATGAGAACGCACTCACCAGCAGAGCGCTCAGCGTGCTCACGTGAATGTACGAAAGCACCGCGACGGCCCCCGGCATGGTACCGAGCAGAGTCGCTTCGAGGACGAACATCGCGCCATTGGCCAACGCGATGCCAACCGCGATGGCGCGCGGCCCCAGCTTGGGCATCAGGCGCCCGACCGATACGGCGGCCGCCAGAGAAAGCGCCGCTGCCGCCAGCATCACGCGAGGCAGATAGACCGCATCGTATTCGGTCAGAAACAGCGTATCGCGGACGGCACGCCCGGCGATCAGCTGCCCAATCATTGGGATCGACGTCAGAACCGCGATCGATGCAGCGCGTTCGCGCGCTTGCTCCATCGGAGAAGGATAACCGAGTTCAGCTAGGGCCCAACCATCAAGATCGTCGTATGCGTCGACGCCAAAGCAGAGCGATGACTGGCCACGGCATCAGCTGCGCCATATCGTCGTGCGACGAAGCGATGCTGCATCCTGAGGAGCTCCCTGACGGCTGATTCCCGGGGGTTCCTCCGGAGCCCGCCGATCCTTCCGATCCTCCGATGCCGCCAACGGTTCCGCCTGTACCCGGGTCGTTCGTGGGGGCGGATGCCTTCGACGTCTCCGCGAGCTCCCAGCCGGGATTGCCATCCGCGGAGAACAGATAGGCGCCGATGTCCGCAATGCCCGCGCGAGGCGTTCCGTTGAAGTCATCCGCTACGACGTGGACCGGACTTCCGGCCGCCGCCAGGGCCCCTCCCGCCGCCGGAAAGACACTCATGGGCGGCGCGCCGTCGAAGCTCGCACCGACGAAGTCGACGTCGATCTCCCCTGAAAGCATCGTGAGCGCGCCGTCGGAGACCCCGGCTACGCCGGCGTTCCCCGCAAAAACGAGCCCGGCGGTTCCACCGTTGACGAAGAAGGCCCATCCGTCCTGTGCGTAAAGCGCGTTGTTGGCTACGACGACGGACCCGGAGATGCCACGGAGACTCACCGCGTCGCCGTTTGCATTGAGTACCGTGTTGTGGACGACCACGAGCTGCGAAGGGCTTCCTGACTGGTGAGGTTGCATCGCTATCCCGTCGGCACTCGCGCTCAAAATGACGTTGTTGCGAATCAGCGCGTCTGCGGCCGATTGAATGCCGTGATCCCCGCAGTTCCACATCACGTTCCGTTCGATCGTGTTGGGCGCGCCGTTCGAAGCGTAGGTGAGAATGCAGGGATAGTTCGTATCGTGAATTACGTTGTCGCGGATCACGTTGCCGTAGCTGCCCTCTTTGAGCTCGATGCCGTCACCTTGGCTGACCGAGGGCTGGTTCGTATGGTGGACGTAGTTTCCTTCGATGACGCTGTCGGTGACCTCGCAGGCGGCGTTGTTGCAGCCCAGGTACATCCCCTCACCGGTGTTGTTGGTGTGGTGAATGTGGTTCCCGACGATACGGAGCGATTCGTAGGTGACCCCGGAGTCGTTTGCCCTGATGGCCACATCTCCGGTGTCGTGCACTTCGCAGCTCTCGATGGTGAGGAAACGTGCGCCGCTGATTCGGATCCCTGCCGAGCCGCCTGAGAGCTCGATCCCTCGAATCGTGACGTGCTCCGCCTGGTCGATGTCGATGATGTTCTGGTTGGCGTTCGGCCGATGGAAATGAGGCACCTCGCCGTCGGCCGCGCGGATCGTGATCGGCTCGCTTTCGGTGCCGGCGATTGCAAACGAGAAGCGTTCGGAAAGGGCGTACATGCCCCCCGACAAGATGAGCTCGTCGCCCGGTTGCAACGCGTTAATTCGCGCCTCGACGTCATCGCTCGGCCCTGCCAAGACGACCTCGGCCTCCGATCTCGAAGGTACCCAAAGCCCAAGCCAGACCAGCAGCGCCGCAACCGAAACGGCTCTCAAATCCCCCGAGAACATGAATTCACGTTAGCGAGCAGCCGGCGGCGTGGCAAAACCGGTAGAGCCGGCGTCGAGCTTTGGCGGTAGCGCCGTGCAGGCCAACGCACCATATTTCGCGGAGCCATGCCAAGAAGGAGCCTGCCGTGACGAAAACCGCAAGCGGTCCGGACATACGGGGCGAAGAAGTGACCTATCACGCCGGCGACACCGAGCTCCAAGGCTACCTGGCTTGGGACGCGGGCAAGCCTGGGCAGCTCCCGGGCGTGCTGGTAGTGCACGAATGGTGGGGTCACAATGACTACGTTCGAGGGCGCGCCCGGATGCTTGCCGAGGAGGGCTATGTGGCGCTCGCGCTCGACATGTACGGAGACGGCAAGAACACGCAGGATCCCGAGGTGGCGCAGAAGCTCGTGATGGAAGCAGTGGGCAACGCGGCCGTCGCCAAGGAGCGGTTCGCGGCTGCCCACGAGCTATTGAAGAAGCACAGCGCGACCGATCCAAGCAAGATCGCGGCGATCGGCTACTGTTTCGGCGGAGCGGTCGTCCTGCAGATGGCGCGACTCGGCGCCGACCTCGATGGGGTGGCGAGCTTTCACGGGACCTTGTCTCCGCAGGGTCCATCGGCTCGGCCAGGCGAGTTCAAAGCCAAGGCCCTAGTCCTCCACGGTGAGGATGACGTCATGGTTCCTCCAGGGCAGGTCGCGGCGTTCGAGAAAGAAATGGACGAGGCCGGCGTGGACTACCGGTTCGTCGCGTATCCGGGGGCGAAACACGCCTTCACCAATCCTCAGGCCACCGAGCGAGGCAAAGCCGCCAACATGCCGCTTGCTTACGATGAAGCCGCCGATGCTCAGAGCTGGGCGGAGCTTAAGACGTTCCTCGAGGCGCTGTTCACGGAGTCCTGAAGCCGCAGTTCCGCTCTGATCTGCGAGCGCCGATTCGAGCGAGCACGGTATCTCATCGTTCGAGATCTTTCTTCAGGACTTTGCCTGTCGCGTTTCGCGGCAGGGCATCGATGAACCTCACGTCGCGCGGAACCTTGTAACTCGCGAGGTGTGTTTTCACGTAGGCCCTTACCCCGCCTTCGTCGAGCTTGGCTTCGGGTTTGAGGACGACGAACGCTCTGAGCCGTTGCCCCCAGTCCGGATCGCTCACGCCGATCACAGCCGCTTCCTCGACGTCCTCGTGTCCAGCAATCAGATCTTCGACCTCTCGAGGGAATACGTTCTCGCCGCCAGAGATGATCATGTCGTCGTCGCGGCCATCGACGAAGAGCCGCCCGCTCTCGTCGAAATGGCCGACATCGCCGCTGCTCACCAGCGCACCCAATCGCTCTTTGTCGTCCCCGCTCGTGTAGCCTTCGAAAGACATGGCGTTGGCGACGAAGATGCGGCCCGTTTGGCCGGGGGGCAGCGGCTCACCGCGTTCGTCGAGGATCTTCACCACAGTGCCCAGCGGAACCCGGCCTGCGGTTCCCGGGGCGGCACGCATGTCTCGTGGCGAGGCTACCGAGGCCATCGCGACCTCGGTCGAGCCGTAGAAATTGTAGAGATTGTCCCCAAAGGTATCCATCCACTCGGTTGCCAGGTGTCCAGGAAGCGACGAGCCGCTTGCGGCCGTGACGCGCAGCGAGCTGAGGTCGTACTTGCGCTTCACGTCATCCGGCAGTGCCAGGATCCGCTGCATCATGACGGGTACGATTGCGAGCGATGTGCACTGGTGCTCGGCGACCATCCGCAGCGTCGCCTCCGGGTCGAAACGCCGGGTCATCACGTACGTCGTCCCCAAGACGAGACCCAGCTGAAATTGCCCGAGGCCCCACGAATGAAAGAGCGGCGCTGCGACCATGGTGCGTTCACCGGTGCGAAGCGGAAGCGCAGAAAGCAGCGAAGCGACGGGCAGCATCCCTTTTGGCGAGCCGCGCCTCGCACCCTTTGGGGTTCCCGTCGTACCGGATGTAAGCATCGTGAACCGTGACTCGATGCTAGGGGGCTCGAGGTCGTGGTCCGCGTGGCTCTCGATGAGGTCACCGATGCCCGGGTCAGCGCCAGTTCCATAGACGATGAACCGCCGTACGTCGGTAAAACCTTCTAGCAAGCTCACGAACTCATCGTCGTAGAGAAGCGCGCTGACGTTCTCGCGCCTGCCGACTTCCGTGAGCTGCGGCGCGGCGAACATCGTGTTGAGCAAAACCGCGTTCGCTCCTACTTTGCAACAGGCGAGTATGGCCTCCACGAAGCCCCGATGGTTGCGGCACATGATTCCGACGACGTCGCCAGCGCGCATGCCAGATTCCTGAAGCCCGCGCGCCAGGGCGTTGGAACGTCGATTCACTTCGTCGAAACTGGCGGAGCCGTCCTCGTCGATGACCGCTGGCGTATCCGGCTGACGAATCGCGAGGGCCATGAATCCCATCGCCGGCGAGCGTCCCCAGCCCTTCACCGCTCTGATGATGCGGATCGTTTTTCGGAGTCCAAGCGGCTTGAGCACCCCTGCGCGATGGAGCACCCGCGCAACTTCCAGCTTCTCTGCGAGACTTCCCACGAGGCGAAGACTAGCGTCTGCCTTTGCCGGTGTCAGGGCGTGCGGGCGTGATGGCGCTAGGACGCCCGCTCCGAGGGCCGAAATGCAGGAGCTCCAGGCCTCGGTGAACGGGAAGCAGGAAATCTCGTAAATTGCTGAGTTAGAAGCGAAAGACGTACTCGATGCCGAGCCAATGCTCCGGGTTGGGCACGCGCGTCAGCGTCGACTCCCGCTCATCGACGAACACGCGGAGGTCGTAGCGTAAGCGCAAGGCATCGTGGTCGCGCAGGGTCAGTGCGAAATCCACGTAGGCCCAAAGCGACTGCATGAGGCGATGGTTGTTCCACACGTCCTCGAAATCGTACCGCAGTCGGCACCGAACGCGCAGGCGTTCGACGGGCCTGGCCGTGAGGTTGACGATGGCGGCCAAGTCCTGCTGAAGCCGATCGCCCCCGAGCCTTCCAGCCCAGCGATAGCGGCCTTGGCCCGAGATCCTGAAGCGTCGGACTGACTCGTAGGTGAGCTGAGTTGCTAAGACGAATCGCTGCCCGGCCCCGTTCCGGTACTCGGCCCACGTGGACCAGACCAGACGCGACGTGATGCGCCAATCGCTGCGCGCAAAAAGGAGCGCGCTGAGTGCGCCTGTCGAAAGCTGACGCCATCCATCTAGGAGGGTGCGGAGCACGACGCGCGGGCCGAGTGCGGCTGTTGCCCGGACTCGGGCTCCGGCTTCGTCTCGTGCTCGAAGTCCGTCGAGCTCATCGGGCGCGGACACAGGGCGCGCATACGGATTTGCGTAGTCCGAGCCGTAGTACCGCAACGACACGTCGAGCTCGCTCCTGGGCCGTGTCGTGACACCTCGAATGAGCGCTGCGTACCCGCCCCCGCCTTCACGCTGCGAATCGAAGCTACGCGCGACCTCCGCAAAGAAGTCTCGCGGGCCGGCGCCGAACGCGGCGTCTACGCCAATGGCCCCAAACGGACCGCCGAAGGGCTTGCGCGAGCTCTCTTGGAATCCGAGATCGGCGCCCTCGATGAGCCATCTGGGCATCGAGCCGTATCCGGTGACGCCCAGATGAGCCCGGTCATTCCAGAAGTAGCTGACGTTTGCCCCTGCGAGCGCCTCGGCGTACATCGCCGGCAGGGTCGAGAACCTCGCCGTGGCCGCAGGCGCCGACCGGTCGCGACCAAGCACATAGACGTCGGGCGCCCTGCATCCCGGATCATCGTCGCGCTGCGGATTGTCGCAGGCTGCTGCATCGGCCAACTCGGTTCGAGGGATGCGATGCACCTGATAAGAGCCCCAAACATAGGCTTGAAGCCAGCCCTGCCCGAGGGGAAGCTCGCTCAACCCAATCGCGACACCTGCCAGGCGATTCGTCCAGCTGTAGTCGGGGGTGACTCTGGTTTCCTCGCCAACGGGGCAGGGTGTCTCGCGGAGCTCGCCCGGCGCCCTCTTGCAGCGGAGAACGAGCCCGTCGCCGGGACGCAGCTCGTAGTCGCCGAACGAGCCGTTTGGTGTGACCTGGTCGGTGACATCGAAGGTCAGGCGCTGCCCGAAGCCAATGCGATAGGTACCGGCGACGACTTCCCACCTCTCGTCTTCCCATTCGACGTAGAGCTTGGGAACCTGCAATCGCGCGCGTTCAGGGTCTGCGCTGAGCGCGTTTCGAGTCGAGTCCCAGCGCACGCGACGCAGACTATTTCGAGTCAGGGCAGCCGCGAGGCCGGTGTCGAGGTGACCGAGCGCCCGGACGCGTGCCTGCAGGGCCAACGGAGGCGGCATTCGATCGTATCTGCCGGTCCAACGCGCTTGGAGACGCAGAAAAGCCGTGGTTTGTGACCTTGTGACGCTCGAGTCTCCAAGCATGACGAACGGACGAATCGAGCGTGCCAGCTCGGGCGCGAGCACGCCCGCGGCGACCAGCTCATCTAGGCCTTCAAAGGACGTCGCCTCTTTTCGATAGGAGAGAATTCGATCGACTTCCGCGTAGTCGAGGTTGGGCAGGAGATAGAGGTCTTGTCGCGCGGCCCGAGTTAGGTCCACGCGTGTTTGATAGAGCAGAAGGAGCGCGTCGAAGGATGCCCGTGAAATCTGCTCGGCGATCACGAGGTCGTACAGGTCCTGCTCGGTCTCGACGTCGATGAACACTTCGTACTGGGCCGCCGATGCCATTCGAGGCGCAAGCACGATGAGCCAGCCCGAGAGCAGAGCTCGCCTCAGGCGCACCAGGGATTCGGAGCGCCGGGTGTGCCCAAGTCACCGTTGCCGTAGGCCTGCACGGCATCGCAGACATTGCCGAACGAATCGATTTGCGTTGCGATGCCCGCCTGCGAGCGCTCGTAGCTCACCGAGTCCAGAGTCTGGTCACCGACGCTCAGGAGGATCGTCTCGTTGCCGTTGTTCAGGGAGAGAGAAAGGCCTCCGTCGACGCGTTCGAGCCCGCCGTTCTCCGCGGAATTCGGGTTTCGGGCAAAGAGCACGTGCGCCCCGGCGGCGACTTCCAAGCAGTCCTCCGCTTCGATCGCGTCGGTCTTCGCGCTCAGGTCCGAAAGCACGAGCCCGTTCAGGTCGACCGCAGCATCGAATTGGACCTCGAGCCATTCCCCGTCGCGATTGCCGACCGCAGCCGGGTTCGCCATCCATTCCGTGATTCGGGCCTCACCTGCGATTGGATGGACGATTTCGCGGGGCGTGCCCTCGTCCATGCACATGCCTGGGCCCAATGTCAGCGGACAGACCGGGTTGCGCTCTCCAGGCGTACCGAAGTTGTCGGAGAGGTACGAATCCGTGGCCGGCGACAGACAGAGCTCTTCGTCGGGAGCGAGCTGCCAGGTTCGGCCTTCGACCGTGCCCTCGTAGTCGACTTGGTCCAGCGCGATGCCGTTCAGGCCAGCCACAATGCTCCGCTCGCCGGAGTTGCCCAAGCTGAACCTCAGCTCCGCGTCGACGCGGGGAGCCGCCGCCGGGCTCGCCCCGAAGACGACCCGTTCGCCCGCGCCGACCGGAAAACACGCATCCTGATCGACCGATGTCGCCAGCGCTTCGGGCGTAGCGCCGAGCTGAAAGCCGTTGAGGTCGGCTCCCGCGGAGAACAAAACCTCCACCCACTCCAAATCCGCGTCGGCGCCGGAGGGATTGGCCATCCATTCTCGAATGTGCACCTGGCCCGGCTCCGGAGAGCGGGTTGCGCGGCGCGCCCCGGAGTCGAGGCAACCATCCCCCGGCTCCTCGAAAGCGCAGGGGCTGTTCATGAACCCAGGCGTCCCGAAATTGCCTGGGGACACCTCGTCGACCCCCTCCGGCGTGGTGCACCAGTGGCTCTGCTCGTCGTTCAATTCGTGGTCGGGCGCAAACCTTCCGTCGAGCTCGAGCGCCCGGCCGTTCGAGGTGCGCTCGTAGCTTGCCGCGTCGATGAGCTGCTCCCCGCAGCGAATCGAAACCTTCGCATCGGCGTTCCGAAGCGCTCCGAGCGTGTCTCCGTAGCTGTAGTCGAGGTACGCTGGCATCGAATCCAACGGCGCGTTGCCGACGACCAAGAAATCCCGAGCGTCCATGGACGCCCCGAAGAAACGGTGCGATTGCGATCCCGTCCCATCGGAGCGGCTAGAGGCGAGCGTCAGCCCGTCTAGGATTAGCGGTCCCCCGCTCGCATTGAACAGCTCGATGTACTCGCCGTCGCCGTCGCTGCCGTCGGGGTTTGCATGCACCTCGGTAATGACGAGATCACCCGGAGCAACGTGATCACAACGGCCTGTCGCAGCAACCTCGTCGCGCGCGCAGGCCCCCATCAGCAGCACCACGCACGCAGCACCACGCATCGTGTTCCAAGCACCTTCCATCTCGACCTCCCGCCTGTTTTCTTTCCGGCGTTATCGGTCGAGGTCTCGTGCGGTTTCGTCTCCGACTCGGGCCAAGGACTCAGGGCAAGGAGGGAAGCCCGACTTGTCCGGGCTCTTGGACGACGATTTGCAGCGTCCGGTAGCTGCCCTTGGCGTATCGCTCCACCGTGCCTCGAACGGTTACCGGCTCGCCTTCGAAGCGTTCGAGCCCCGACGCTCGGAACGCGCGCCGGTCGAAGAAAATGATGGGAAAGCGCTGCTTGTTCTGCGCCGTCAATGAGACGCGGACCAGCCCCTCGAACGCTTCGATGCGGTCGACCGTCGACATGACTGTCACTTGTTTGCCAACCTTCTTCTCGAGTCGTTCAAGCGCATCGTAGTGCGACAAGGGAATGAGATCGTCGCTTTGCTCGGCGCGGTCCTCGAATGCCCGGATGAAGTCGGCCCGCGCGTCCCACCAGGCTCTACGCTCGTCGTAGTCGCCGTATCCCTTTGCGTTCGGATTCCAAATGCCACGCTCGGCCTTTCGAGCTTCGGCTTCGGCGCTCTTCAGCTCATCGTGGAAGCGGCGCGAGTAGCCATACTTGGTGAAGTAGGGACTCATTCCGGCGCGCACGCACGCGATGCTGTAGCTCATCCAGCGTCCGTCCTTCTCGACGAAGGCGTAAGCGAGAAGCCGCCCATAATTCCCTCGCCGCTTCTTTGGGTCATCGCGCTCGAGCCGCACGGCCTCGGCCCCCTCGAAGAAGCCCTCCGCGAACTCCGCTGCTTCCTCTCCCATGGGCGTGCCCATCCTCGGCGGACGGGCGGCGTCGGCGCGCTTCCGCTTCCGATACGAGTCGAAGTCTTTCGCCGCCGCAGCGCGTTGCGCATCGCCGTGAAGCTTCTCCTCGGTGTCGAGTGACAGCAATCGGAGAGAGCCTTTGATGCCTTCGACTCGAATCGTATCTCCGTCGATGATGGGGTCGTCCGCAAGCCGGTACTCGCCGATCCGTAGGTCCTCCGGAATCACCTCTTCTCGCGGGGGCTCTTCCGTAAGCTGGCGCGCGGCAACCGCGCTCCGGGCCTCCGTGGGATCGATCTGCGCCGCGGGCGTCTCCGCCGTCGCGCCCCGGTCGCAGCCGAGACCCATCAGGCAGAGCCCAGCAATCCCAATCCAGATGCCCATCAAGCGTCGCATCGGGGCTAAGCTATTCAATTTGACCGTCTCCTGCTAGCGCCTAGACGTCGTCCTGAGCCGAAACCGACGCGACTAGTCGTCGACGTCGGAATCCAGGCCGGCGAGTCGTCGCGCGAGCTTCTTTTTGAAGTCGAGCCCCATCTGACGGCCGATCTGGATGCGCTGTGCCTGCGGGGAGCCAGCGCCGTGCAGAGATTCCGTCAGGTATCCAACCGCGTTGCGGCCCATCGTCATGTTCTCGATCAGGCGCAGGATCCGAAGGCGCGCTTTGGTCGGTACGTCTGCGCGTCCCTTGAGGTATTTGTCGAGAAGGGCGCTGAGCTCCGGATGCTCGAGCTCTTTTTCCGAGGGCGCGGTGCTGACCAGGCCTCCTGCCAAGTCCTGGGCGAGGCGCCCGATTTCGAAAGGCATCTTGGTGACGTGGTGCTTGCAGACATTGGCCAGCATGTCGTCGTTAAGGTAGGCGCCCGATTTGGTGGCCTTTGCTTGGTGCGAAGATGCAATGCCCGCTGCGTACATGGTCTCGTTCAGGTGAGTCATCTGGACGAGCTTGTCCTTGACGTGCGACGCCTTGTCCGCGCCATTGTACTCGGCGACCTGTGCGGCCGCGCCGATCAGCACATCGCCGACGCCCGTTTTGCAGACGTAGCTGCGTCGATGGTAGCAGGTGAACCGCTCGACGAGCATCGAAGCAAACTCGTACTCACCGTCCATGAAGACATGGCGCCAGGGCACGAAAACGTCGTCGAGGATCACCATGGCTTCTTGACCGGAGAAGCTCGCATTGCCGACGTCGATCGAGCCGCCTTCCATGCTGCGGGTGTCGCAGGACTGGCGACCGTAAATGTAAGTAATGCCGGGCGCGTCGACCGGGAACGCGGCCACCACGGCGTAATCCTCGTCTGCAGGACCCAGCCGCATGGTCGGCATGGCGATGATGAAGTGAGAGTTGATGCACCCCGTCTGATGCGCCTTGGCGCCCCTGAGCCAAATGCCGTCTTCATTGCGCTTGCTGATGCGCACGAATAGATCGGGGTCGTCTTGTTCATGCGGGGCCTTGCTTCGATCGCCTTTTACATCGGTCATCGCACCCCCAACGACGTAGTTGCTCTCTTGCATCTGCGTCAGGAACGCCTCGAGGCGCTGGTGGTACCGGGTTCCGTGCTTCTCGTCGATCTCGTACGTGACCGAATGCAGAGAATTGAATGCATCCATGCCAACGCAGCGCTGAAAGCAGGTGCCCGTGTTCTGGCCGAGCTTGCGCTGCATCATGTTCTGGGCGACCAAGTCTTCGGGGCTCTGCGCAACGTGAAGGAATCGGTTCACGGGCTTGCCCGTCAGCGATGATTTGACCAAGGCGACGTCGGGCTCCCGCATCGCGAGCTCGTACGTTTCGGCGACTGCGTTGATCGAGGGTCGAATCATCGGATGATCGACAGGCTCGGCGACGAGCTCGCCGAAGAGATAGACCTTCAGGTTCCTGCCGCGAAGGCTTTCGATGTACTGGTCACCGGTCTCGATTCGTCTGGGCGTTTCACCGTTGCCGTCGGGCATCGTCCCTCCAAAGAGGGCCAGTCTACCATGCGCTTCACAGGGGAGCGCCTACGAGCTCGGCCTGGGTTTCTTCGGCGAAAAACACCCTTCTCGCTGCGGGCGACTCGCCCGAGGGCGACTTCGTGGTCGTGCGTGAAAAACAAGCGGCCGCGCTGCTCGACGAGGCGCGTGAGCAGGTCCGTCTTTTCGTTGATCAGCTGCTCAGGGTAGCGGTCGTAGCCCATGGTGATCGGCAGATGCACCCAGGCACGGCCCGGGATGAGGTCCGCCGCGTACACCACGGGGCCATCGGCGCCGGGGATCTCGGTCAGCATCAGGCCAGGCGTATGCCCCTCGGAAAGCCAGAGCTTGTAGTCCGCACCGAGCGTATCCGAACGATGACCTTTGACGACTTCGAGCCGGCCGCTCTCTTCGAGCAGAGGAGGGAGCTCCGAAATGAACGAAGCGCGGTCCCGTGCGTGCGGATGCTTGGCGCGCTGCCAGGCGTCCCAGCTCACCACGAAGGTCGCGTTTGGGAACAGGAGCCGCATGGGCTCTTCCGGCTCGTACGCCGTGAGCAGCCCCCCCGCGTGATCGAAATGAAGGTGGGACAGAACGACGCAATCGATATCCTCGTGGGCAAAGCCCGCCTTCTGCAGGCTGTCGAGCAGGACATGGCGCTGCTCTTGGACACCAAAACGATCGCGAAGCTGAGGGGGGAAGAACGCACCAATCCCGGTTTCAAAGAGGATTCGGCGCTCGCCGTCTTCGATCAGCAACGCCCTGCACGCAAGCGGAATTCGATTGCGCTCGTCGGGCTCGACCCACTTGTGCCAGAGCGCGCGAGGCGCGTTTCCGAACATCGCACCTCCGTCGAGACGCTGCGAGTTGCCGAGAACCGACCAGGCCCTGCGCTTCGCCATGCGGCGAGCCTATCAGGGTAGGGCGCCCGTTTGAAGTCAGTGTCGAACGACGTAGACGTTGCAGGCCGCGTGCCGGACGACGCGCTCGGCGACGCTTCCGATGAGCCAGCGTTCCATGCCGCCTCGTCCATGGGATCCTAAGACGATGAGGTCGACGCCGTGCCCTTCCGCGTAGTCGCAGATCGCCCTGGCGGGGGCATGGTCTGGGATCACGGCGAGCTCGACGACGATATCGGAGAGATGCTCGTCTCGCAGCTTTGAGAGCTCGGTCTCGTGTGCGGCGTCGTCAGACCGGGACGCCGGCTCCAGAATGGCCTGCGGCGGAACGAAGCTCTGCGGGTCCGAGATGTAGATCAGCGTGACCTTGCTGCCATTGGCTCTCGCATACTCACCAACCTCGGCGAGCGCCTTGGTCGAATGTTCGGAGAAGTCGATGCAGGCGAGGATATGCTTTGCCGCCATGGGCAAAACCTATCATCTTTCCCGAATGAGCGGCACGTGGAGACTTGGCCTAGTGCTCGCGGCGGTGACTTGCTTCTCGGGGACCTTCGCTTGCAGCAAGGCCGCGAGCCCGGGGGCGACCACCGCGGCAGGCCCGAGCACTGAGGGGGAGAGGCGCTCGTCGGGTCCTTCCCGAGCGGAGATCGCTTGTCATCTGCACTCCTGCGCGCCTCCGTATTTCTGCAACCGGGCAAAGGGCGTGTGCGAGCAGTTGCCCTGCATCGAGAGCCGCGACTGCCCGTACGGATACAAGTGCGACTTCTCCAAGAACGTTTGCCAGTGAGCCGCATCGCGTAAGTGAGCATCGCGAACATCTGGCTTTGCAGAATGTAAGCATCGCTAACACCTCGTTTCCCCGGATGTAAGCATCGCTAACATATCGGTTTTTCGGATGTAAGCACTGCTTCCATCGCCATTGCGGGAAAGTAAGCGACGCTCACATGCCCTGGTAGAGTCCGTGCGTGAGCTCGGGTCGGAAGTCCTATCACCATGGCCGTCTGAGGGAGACCTTGGTGGAGACGGCCTTTCGCCTCGTCGACTCAGAAGGTGTCGAGGCGCTCAGCATGCGGGCTTTGGCGCGCGAGGCGGGTGTATCTTCCGCAGCCCCTTTCCGGCACTTCGCCGATAAGCAGCTTCTTCTTCAGGCCGTCGCCGAAAAGGCTTCGACGGAGCTTCAGCGAAAGCTCGATGACGCATCGGACGATCGCCAAGACGCTCTCACCCAGTTTCGCGCGATGACCGTCGCCTACGTTCGCTTCGCAGCTGAACACCCCAAGCTGTTTCAGCTCCTTCAACAGACGACGTCGGTATCGGGGGCCTTTCTAGGCGAGCTCAACGATGAGCGCAGACTGAAACTGATCGCGCTCATCGTTGAGGGTCAGAACGCAGGCCTGATCCCGGACGCCGACCCTGAGCTCATCGCCCTGAGCAGCGAAGCTTTGACCCATGGTCTCGCACGAATGATCGTCGATCGACATCCCAGAGTGCGGGACCTGTCCTCCGAGGACGCCCGCAAGCTCGCCCTCGCCGCTACCCAGCTCCTCCAGACCGGCATCGGCCTTTCCTAGCGAAGAATCGCAATCGGAAAGCGCATGCGCCTTGGGACCCACGGCAAAACGAGGACAGTCTCGACGCGATGTCGACGTTGGACCGCTCATGACGCAAGACGTCAGAATCATTTAGAATTCGGGGAGACTGCGCTTCGGCGCGCCAGACCCTGAGGCCGCTGCCGGTCGAAAGCTCTCTTGGATCCAATGGCGACCCATGTGCGCTGGAGTCCCTCACCCCCCGGGGCTACACCCTCCTCCGGTCCTGCGCGCTAGGATCTAATGGGCTCCGAGGGCCCGCCGCCTGATGCCGCGAGACGATCCCACCGAGGTTACACGCCAGCACGTGTTCAAACAGAAGGGCCTCTCCAACAAGGAGGAACAGGCCCGGATCGTCGTGCTCGCAGGCAAGCTGGCTGGCGATAAATACGCCATCGGAAAAGCGCTCACACTCGGCCGCGGAGAGGCGGCCGATGTGCAGGTCGACGACACCCTCGTGTCCCGCGTCCATGTGCGAATCTTCCAACACGAGAACGGCTCGTACTTGGTCGAGGACCTTGCGAGCCGAAACGGGACCCAAGTCAATGGCATGGCGGTGACCCGGCGAGTCCTCACCTACGGTGACCGAATCCAGATCGGCAGCTCCTTGCTCCTGTTCGCGCATCACGACCCCATGGAGGAACAGGTTGCGCAGCGGCGCAAGCTAGAAGCGATCGGTCGGCTCGGCACGGGCGTGGCCCACGATTTCAACAATCTCTTGGGAGCGGTGAAGGCCAGCATCGATTTTTTGAACGGACTCCCCGCCGACACCAAGGTCGGCGAATCAGACGTGCGCGAGGCCTTCGACGACATCCGCGCAGCGGCCGCTGCGGCGACCGAGATGACCAGCCGCTTGTTGGGTTTCGCGAGGGAAATCGAGCGAAGTCATACGGAGGTCGACCTGTCCGAGCTCTGCCATCACGTCGTGCAGCTCGCGCGTCACACCTTTCACCGAGGGATCGCGATCGAAGCTCGCATCGATCGGGGTCTCAAAGTCAGCGGTGACCGAGGTCAGCTCCACCAACTCCTGATGAACCTGCTCATCAATGCCCGCGACGCGATGCCCAACGGAGGCAAGCTCAAGCTGAGCGCAAAAAAGGCCGACCCGGTCGACCTGGAGAAGGCGCCCCTCAACCCCTTGGTTGCCCACGCCATCGTGACAGTGGAGGACACGGGCATCGGGATGGACGACGCGACGCGAGAACGCGCGTTTGATCCCTTCTTCAGCACCAAGGGTGACCAAGTGGGAGCAGGCTTGGGCCTCGCGGCCGTGTACGAAATCGCGAAGTCGCACAACGGTCACATCACCCTGCACAGCGTTCCAGGTCGGGGGAGCGAGTTCCAAGTCGTGTTTCCTCTCACGAGCGAGCGAAGCCTGCCGACCGAGCCGAGCCTTCCGGCGATCAAGCTGCCAAGGACGCAGCTCCTCATCTTGCTGGTCGACGACGAGGACATCGTTCGCAGAAGCGCCGGCAGGGTAGTGCGGCAAAGCGGTCACCGCGTAATCTTCGCTCGAAGCGGCAAAGAAGCGCTGCGGATCTACGACGAGACGCAGCCGCGGCCGGATTTGGTCTTGATGGACCTGAACATGCCCGGAATGACGGGCGACCAGGCGTTCAAGAAGCTCAAGGAAATGGATCCGGAGGCTCCGGTGGTCTTCGTCTCCGGCTACTGGGACCGAGACCTCGAGCGCGAGCTCCGAAGCATGGGGGCCCTCGGATTCGTCCAAAAGCCCTACGAAGCTGCTACGCTCCGGAACGCCATCGTTCAAGCGATGACGTCCCAGACTTCATGATCAAATACATCGGATCGAAACGCCTTCTGGTGCCGCACATCCTGCGCGCCGTTGCGGCGTTTCCACAGTCGGGGCGAGTGCTCGACTTGTTTTCCGGAACGTCGCGCGTGGCGCGCGGCCTCAAAGAAACCGGCCGCTACGTGATTGCGAATGACCACTTGGCTTACGCGTCGACGCTCGCGCGCTGCTACGTGCAGGCGGATGCCAATCGATGGCTCGACGGAGCGGAGCGGCTGATCGCCGACCTTTCGCGCGTCAACCCCGAAGCCGGCTACTTCACGAAGGCATTCTGTGATGATGCGCGCTACTTCCAGCCGAAGAACGGTGCGCGCATCGACGCGATTCGAGAGGATATCGCCCGCCGTGATCTGCCACCCGAGCTCGAAGCGATCGCCTTGGTCTCACTGATGGAGGCGGCGGACCGCGTCGACTCTACGACCGGCGTGCAAATGGCGTATCTGAAGCAGTGGGCGGCGCGGGCCTCGAACGACCTCGCGCTGCGCGTTCCGGCAATTCTACCTGGGCCAGGGGAAGCCCATCACCTCGATGCAGTCGACGCTGCGTCGCGGGTCGAGGCAGACATCGCTTACATCGACCCGCCCTACAACCAGCACAGCTACATGGGCAACTACCATGTGTGGGAAAGCCTGGTGCGCTGGGACAAACCCGAGACCTATGGCGTCGCCAACAAGCGCGTCCAGTGCAAAGAGTACAAGAGCGACTTCAACTCCAAGCGCCGCATTCATCGAGGACTCAAAGACGTCTTCGAAGCTCTGCGCTGCAGGCACCTTCTGGTCTCGTTCAACAACGAAGGGCACGTAGACCGTGAAGAGATGATTGCGCTCCTGTCGGAGCGAGGCCACGTCGGCGTCGTGGCGGTGGACTTCAAGAGATATGTGGGCGCGCAGATCGGCATCCACAGCCCCAGCGGGGAAAAGGTTGGACGCGTGAGCCACTTGCGCAACAAAGAGTACATTTTCGTCGTGAGCGATCGACGGGACACGGTGGAATCCGTCGTCGCCGCGGTCGAAGCAAGCATCGAAACCGCCGCGCTTGCGTCGAAGCCGTCCAAGCGCAAAAGGAAAGACCATGAATCTGAACGACGTGCTGAATGACGACACCAAGCGGGTTGCGATCATCGAAGATGTGTGCGGACTCGTGGACGAAGAGGTTGCCAAGCAAAAGGGACTGAGCGGCGTTGCCGTCAAAGCAGGCTACAAGCTGGTCCAAGGCGTGAGGCCTGGCTTCGTGCGCAGGGTGGTCGAAAGCCTCCTTCCGGAGTTTGCCGCAGCGCTCGAGCCGATTCGCGCGCAGGCGCTCTCCCAGGGACAGTCGGTAGGCAGCTACTTCGCTAGCCACCAGAAAGAGGTCTCCGAAGCCCTTCTCGCCGTGACGGATGCACGGGCGACGGGCTCCGAGCACGGTTCGGTCAAAGGCGCCTACGGCAAGCTGCGCGGCTCCGCTCGGAAGAACGTCGAGAGCGCCGTCCCGGGCCTGGGCGAAATCATCGAGAAATACACTTGAATGCGCTACTTCGAGGACATCGAAGTGGGCGATGCGCAGGAGTCCACCGAGGACTACGAGCTGACCGAGGAAGAGATCGTCAGCTTTTGCTCGAGCTGGGATCCGCTTCCATTTCACACCGATCCGCAAGCCGCGGCTGTCACGCCGGTCGGGAAGCTCTTCACCTCGGCGGTTCACTCGGTTGCGATCGCGATTCGACTAGGGCATCAGATGCAGACCGAGCCAACGGCGACCGTCATGGGTCTGGGTTGGGATGAGGTGCGCTTTCAAAACCCGGCCTGCGTTGGCGATCGCCTGCGGCTTCGGGGCGAAATCATCGAAACGCGTGCGTCCGCGAGCAAGCCCGGCCTCGGCATCATTCGAAGCCTTCTGACCCTCCGCAATCAGCGAGGCCAAACGGTGATTAGCCTCAAAGCGGCCGCGCTGATTCGGCAACGGCCTGTGTAGACGCGGCCTCGGTGAGCATCCGGACGACAGCGCTTCGAGCACGGTCACGCAGGTCGGCGACCGCTTCGGGCTCTTCGAGCTCCAGGTTTGGGTACAGCGGTGTGCCGATTTGAACGGTCACCCGGCGGTCGTCTCGGCTCTTGCTCCCGCCCGTGTCGACTTCGTCGCGTGACATCAGGCTGAAGGTCCCGCGAATGGCAACGGGCACCACCGGTTTGCCTGTCAACACCGCCGCTTGGAACGCCCCGTTCTTGAATGCCTTCAGTTTGCCATCCGCCGTGCGGGTTCCCTCGGGAAAGACCAGCAGCGGCTTGTCGTTGCGGAGCACGCTTTCGAAGGCCTCGGTGACTGCCATCGCGGCATCCTTGCCCTTGTTGCGGTCCACCGGCACATGCCCGGCCAGCCTCAAGTGCCAGCCGAGAAAGGGGACGTTCATGACGGTGCGTTTGGCCGCCCACTTGAAGTCGCCGGGAAGCGCAGCGCCCAGGACGAGGATGTCGACCAAGCTCTCATGGTTGCTTGCATAGACGAATCCTCCTTCCGGAACGTTCTGTTGCCCCGTTGCCTCGATGTAGATGCGGAGGCCCTTGGCGGAAGACCGACTCCAGTTCTTGGCCGCCCAGGTCGAAGCCTTGCCCTTCGTCAGCGGTCCGATCATCAGGGACAGAGTGGACCAGCCCACCGTGCGTGCTCCGAAGGGCACCCACTGCTGCAGCCAGCGTCCGCGTTGGCCCCAGCCCATCTCGCCACCTTTTCGGAAAATTCCCCACTCGGTGCGCGCCCAGTCGACGGTGTTCTTGAGGCCCATCTCCGGCCTGTGTACCACTCCGCACCATCGATGAAAAGCGCCCCGCAGCGGACGCGCAGAGGTGGAACGACACCCGGCGAGGTCATCTTGATCGCGCTTCGGTAGCTCAGTGCGCCGGAGTGGGATGCGACGCAAGGAGCGTCAGCACCGCGTCCGGGGCGTCCACGTGCACCCAATGGCCGGCGGCTTCGACGAGGTGCACCGAAACCTGGGGATTTCGCGCGGCGATTCGTTCGGCCCGCTCGCGATCCGACGAGGAAAACGCTCTGGACTCGCCTCCGATGACGATGCCGAGCGCGCAGCCCGGAGGCGGGGCTTCCACGACGTCCCAGCAGTCCGTCCGGGCATAGTCCTCGATGAGCGCGCGGATGACAGAGAGGTCCGGTCCGAACCGGCGCCCGCCATCATCCGTCCTTCTGAGGTTCATCGCGAGCCATGCCGCAATCGCTTTGGGCTGCCCCGCTTCGGCAAGCGCCGTGACGAAGGCCTCACGAGACGGCCAGCTGCGAGGAAGGCGCTCGAGGGTTCGCAGCACCTCGGCCGTCGCGCTCGCCTCGGTCTCGGGGTCGCTTGGAGACGGAGACGCATCGATCACCCAGGCTTCGGTGCTTTGGTTCGCGCGCGCGCGCAGCCACTCCAGCACCACTTTGCCGCCGAAGCTGTGGCCGACGGCGCCTGCGATCGCCGAATCGAGCGAGCGTTCGAGCTCGGCCAGATCCTGGGTCACCGCCTTCAAACCGTGCGGCGCGCGCAGCCCGAGGGAATCCCCGTGCTCGCGGAGGTCGACGAGGACCGCGCCCCAGTCTGGCCGTATTTCCACGAAGCGCCGCGCAATGCCGCGCCAGTTGGCTCGGTTACCCAGTATTCCGTGAAGAAACAGCATGAGCTTGGCTGGGTGGGCCGACTTCGCTGTCACTAGACTATGCGCCAGCACGAGCTGGACTTACCACATTTGACCGCAGGCGCGGATCAGGGGGCGGCCGCGGGCGTTGGCGCCACCGGGATGAGCTGCATCAGCGCCTTTTCGAGCCGGTGCACCGCGCTGTCCGACATCGGGCGCCGCCTCGTGCGCCCCAGGCCCTCGTCGAGTCCGTTCAGATAGCATCGCAGCTTTCGGCGTGCTTCGTGGATGCGCCAGGCGATTGTGCCTTCGGTCGTCTCGAGAACCACCGCGGCTTCCTTGTAGCTGAGGCCTTGCAGTGTCGTGAGAACGACCGTGGTTTGAAGAAGTGGTGAAAGCCGGTCGAAAGCTTCCAACAGAGCCCGATACCGGTCGCGGAGCTGAGCTGCGCGTTCGGGGTCGCCGGGAGCGTCTACCGCGACCGCGGCAATGAGGCGAGGGTCGTCGAACGGCACCGTGCGCCTGCGGTTCTTGTCGCGTTTCGCGTTTAGGGCTCGGTGCAGGGTGATCCGGTAAATCCAGGTGAAGAACTCACTCCGCCCTTCGAACTCGGAGAGCTTGTGATAGGCCTTGAGGAACGCGTCCTGCGTGATGTCGTCCGCGTCGCTTTCCTGACCCGTGAGATGGAGCGCCAATGCATAGACCCTCGGACGGTACTTCCGGACCAGGTCGTCGAAAGCGTTTGAATCTCCACGCTTGGCCCGGGCCACCAGCTCGGCGGCTTCCGCCCCGCGCCGTGCCGCTTCCGATACGTCTGTTCTCCGACCCAATAGCCCCCCGTTTGTTCAGGACCCCTAAAGGCTACTCAGTTTCTCGACGCAGGCCCAAATCTGGAGGCCACAATCGTATGTAGTCTCATGTAAGACAGTCGCTGGGAACTGGCGGCACCGTGCTTGAAACGCCCAAACCAAGCTGATACATGCAAGCGGCCTGGACTCTGAAGCCCTTGGAAATGGTGGGGAATTCTCCATCTAGTTCTGCTGCTCGCTCTCCGTTGGGACCCCGCTCACACCCATGATCACCGATTGGTTCTACGGCCTCTTTTCGAACGACCTCGCCATCGATCTGGGCACGGCGACGACCCTGATCTACGTGAAGGGCCGTGGCATCGTCTCCTGCGAGCCGTCCGTCGTGGCCGTCCAGGCTGACCCGAGAGGCGGGAAGCGGGTCCTGGCGGTCGGGAAGGAAGCCAAGGAGATGCTCGGCCGAACCCCTGGCTCGATCCGCGCGGTCCGCCCGCTGCGCGACGGGGTGATCGCGGACTTCGACATCACCGAGGCGATGCTTCGCTACTTCATCGCCCGCGCCCACCATGATCGCAGAACGCTCGTCAAGCCACGCATCATCATCTGCGTACCGTTTGGGATTACCGAGGTCGAGAAGCGCGCGGTGAAGGAGAGCGCCGAGGGCGCCGGCGCAAGAGAGGTTTTTTTGATCGAAGAGCCGATGGCCGCCGCGATCGGCGCCGGACTACCGATCACCGAGCCAAGCGGCAACATGGTCGTCGACATCGGCGGCGGCACGACCGAAGTGGCGGTCATCTCGCTGGCTGGAATCGTCTACTCGCAATCGGTTCGTGTTGGCGGAGACAAGATGGACGAGGCGATCATTGCGTACCTCAAGCGCAAGTACAATCTCTTGATCGGCGAGCAGACTGCAGAACGCGTCAAGTGCACCATCGGCACCGCCTACACGGACGGCGAAGCTGCGACGATGGAAGTGAAGGGCCGTGACATGGTCGCCGGCGTACCGAAGACGGTGATCGTGAATGCAGACGAGATTCGCGATGCGCTCACCGAGCCGATCAACGCCATCATCGAAGCGGTCATGATGGCGCTCGAACGAACACCGCCCGAGCTCTCGGCCGACATCGTCGACAAGGGCATCGTCCTCACTGGCGGGGGCGCGCTCCTGAAGAACCTCGACGTGCTTTTGCGCGAGGAAACAGGGCTTCCCGTGATGGTTTCGGACGATCCGGTCTCCGCCGTCGTGCTCGGCTCTGGCAAGGCGCTCGACCATTTGGATCTGCTCCGTGAGGTGACGATCGCGTAGCGCGAGAAGCAAGAACGCGGCGATGAACTACTTCCAGACAATTCGAGATGCCGCCATCCTGCTTGCCTTGCTGCTCGTTCCCGCGGTCTTCTTGCGCGCCAATCTGAGGGATCCGTCGGAGCTTTCATGGCTCGATCGCGCGCTGATTCAGGTGAGCGGACCGGTGCAGTACGTGGCCGAGTGGGCCGCCGACGGCGTCACGAGCATCGTTGAAGACTACGTCTACTTGCTAGATGTCAGAAGCGACAACGACCACCTGCGGGCCGAGAACGCTCGGCTCCAGCGCGAGATGCGGGTCCTCCGCGCGGACATACAGCGGGTCGCGGAGCTGGAGTCGCTCCTGGGCTTGCGGGAGCGACTGGCGACGGAGACGATGACCGCCCGCGTGATTGCCAAAGACATCTCGCCTTCGTTTCGAGTCGTGCGGCTGGCGATTGACCAGGGCGAGCAAGCAGGTGTTCATGCGGGCATGCCGGTGGTCGCGAATCAAGGGCTGGTCGGACAGATCCGGCGCGTGTCGGGTCGCTTTGCGGACGTCTTGCTGACGATCGATCCGGAAAGCCGAGTGGATGTCGTGGTTGGAGAGGGCCGTGCCCGAGGCCGCATCGAGGGGCTCGGCGAACGCGGCCGCTATCGATGCCGTATCCAGTTTGATCGAATGGACGATCGGGTGGCGGTTGGCGACGAGGTCTTCACCTCGGGGCTGGGCAAGAAGTTCCCTGCGTCCATCCTCATCGGGTACATCTCCGCGGTCGGCGCACAGAAATTCGGCCTTCACCAGGAAGGCGAAGTAACGCCGGCCGTCGATTTCACCAGGCTCGACGAGGTGCTCATCCTCACGTCCGGGCCGAAGGACCCGGACGCCCTTTAGGGAGGCGAGCATGCAGGGCGCAAGGGGAAGCATCATCATCGTTTTGTTCGCCTTTGCGATCCTGCTGCTTCAGTCCGTCTTCTCGAGGCTGCTCGCCCCTCATCCATTCACGCCCTACTTCGGACTCCCCCTCGTCTTTGCGCTGGGAACCGCGCCAGGCATACGCTCGCTGCGCGGCGCCGCGACGGCATTTGCCATCGGTTACCTCTACGACCTCTTCACCGGCAACCCCCTCGGCCTGCATACCTTCGTGTTCGTCGTCGGCTATTTCAGCGCCTGGCTGCTCGGCTACCTTCTTTCTTTTCGGGGCATCGTCTTCGAGATGGTGCTCAGCTTTGCGCTTACCGTGCTCCTCGGAGGCCTGCTCGAGCTGATTCGGGGATTCACGCCCGGAGGGATCGCCCGGAGCGGCGTGACCGTCACCGTTACGCTCTTTGCCTCTGCGTTCGCCACCGGGATCATCGCGCCGATACTCTTCGCCTTGGTTCGCTGGGTCGACCCTGAATCCGAGCGCGCGCCAACATGATCACACTCTCTCAGAGACGAGAAGTCAGCGAGTTCCGAAAGCGGTATCGCTGGATGGCGCTATTCGTGATGCTGGTATTCGGCGGCATCATCGTACGTGTCGCGCAGGTGCAGCTCTTTCAGAGCGATCGCTGGTCGGGCATCGCGCAGCAGAACATCACCAAGACCCTGGAGCTCCCTGCCACTCGCGGAGTCATTCGAGACGTCGCGGGCCGCGTCGTGGCTTCGAACCGGCCTTCCTATGACGTTTTCACGACGCCGCGATTGCTTCAACCAGAGGACCTGGATCGCATTGCGTCGCTGATGGGCCTGAGCAAGGAGGGCCGGCAGCTGCTGCAAACGCGCATCGACGAGATACCGTTCAGCCGGCGTAGCCACCAACTCGAGTTGTTTCGGGATATCGACCGCGAGCAGCTCGCGGCGCTGGAGACCCACCTGGCGGAGCTTCCGGCGCTCGATATCGTAACGGTTCCTCTCCGCGACTATCCATACGCGACTCTTGGCGCGCACCTGATCGGCTACCTGAACGAAGTCAACGCCGAGGACATGAAGCGTGCCGACGACCCGAGCGTCTATCACTCAGGCGATCGAATCGGCCGCAGCGGGCTGGAGAAGCGCTACGAGGCCCTGCTTAGAGGGTCACGTGGCTTTCGAAGACTCGTGGTCGACGCTAGAGGCGAGTCGCTCGACGGGACACGGCCCGACTCGCTCGACGTCGAAATGCTGAGGCAACCGGTCCCCGGCCATGAGATCCGGCTGACCCTCGACATGGCGCTGATGGAGGCATTCGACCGCGAGTTCCGGCCGTATCCGTCGGGCGCCGCCGTCGTCGTCGACATCCATACCGGAGCCGTCCGCGCGCTCTACTCGAAACCCGTCTACGACCCGAACGAGATGAGCAGCGGTCTCAGCACGAAACGCTACGCAGAGCTCACCAGCGACCCGTTTCGGCCTCTGATCGACAAGACCATGTACGAGACCTACTTCCCAGGCTCGACCTTCAAATCGTTCACGGCATTGGCGGCGCTACAGGACGCTGTCGTCGACCCGATGCAGCGTGTCGAATGCCTGGGGTCGCTCAAGATCGGACGTCAGAAGTTTCGGTGCAACAAGCGGCATGAATGGGTGGACCTCTACGACTCCGTCGTTCAATCCTGCAACGTCTACTTCTGGGTTCTCGCCGAGGCGGTCGGCCTCGAGAGAATCAATCGCTACGCGAAGGCGTTTGGGTTCGCCGAGCGGAGCGGAATCGGCGTGAACAGTGAGGCCAATGGCTTCTTGGCAACGCGCGAATGGTACGCCGAGCACTACGGACAATTCCGCATTGGATACACCCTCAACACCGCGATCGGGCAGGGCAACACGCGAGTCACCGTTCTTCAGCTCGCGCTCGCATACGCGGCCATCGCCAACGGCGGAAGCTTATACGTGCCGCAGGTCGTTCAAAACATCCGGTCACCGGACGGCTCTCTGTCCGAGACCTTCCAACCACGAATGAAGAGGGAGGTTGGAGTCGCGCCGGGGCACCTCGACCTGATGCGCCGCTCGCTGATCGACGTGGTCCAGGACGAATCCGGTACCGCGTACAGGGCGCGCAACAAAGAGGGCGTGCGCGTAGCTGGGAAGACCGGCACCGCACAGGTCGTCAGTCGAAAAGGGCGTTCCGAAGAGTCGTCGAGCGCCTGGTACCTCGACCGTTCGCATGGCTGGTTCGCGGGTTTCGCCCCCGCTGATGATCCTCAGGTGGCGTTCGCCGTGCTCGTCGAGCACGGTGGGTCAGGCGGCGCCAGCGCGGCGCCGATTGCCACGGCGGTCATGCAACGGTACCTGACTGAGATCGAGCCCAGGGAAGCGGAGTAGCGGATGGCTATCGGCAGAAGCATTCGCGATGACTTCGACTGGCCGCTTTTCATTGCTGTGTCGACCATCGCCTTGTTCGGGGTGCTCAACCTCTACAGCGCGACCGACGGCGGCACGACCTCCGATGCGTACATACAGCAGCTCTATTGGCTCACTCTCGGTTTCGCCGTTGCGACGCTGACCGCCGCGATCGATTACCGTCACTTCGAGCGCTACGGCTGGGTCATCTACGGCGGCTGTATCCTCGCGCTGGTGCTGGTGTTTGTCCTCGGGCGTAGTGTCCGCGGCTCCACGCGCTGGATCGCGCTCGGCGGGTTCTCGTTGCAGCCAAGCGAGCTCATGAAGATCGGCCTCATCATCGCGCTTGCGAAGTACCTCCACCACGATACGAAGACCGGCGGCCGCACCCTCGTCGATTTGATCATCCCCGGTCTGATCCTCGCGCTGCCGATGGGGCTGGTTCTTCTTCAGCCCGACCTCGGCACCGCAATGGTCCTCGCATTCATCTTCGCGAGCCTGATGATGCTGACCCAGCTCAAGATGCGCTCGGTGGTGACGCTGCTCGCCACCTTCGTCGTCGCGGCACCGGTGACTTGGTTCTACCTCCTCAAGGACTATCAAAAGGAGCGAATCACTGCGTTTTGGCACCGCCTGGGGGGGACGCAAACGGACCTCCTGGACTCGGGCTGGCACACCCACCAGTCGCTCGTGGCGATAGGAAGCGGTGGGCTCACCGGCAAAGGTTTCACCCAGGGCACCCAGACCCGTTTTCGCTTCCTGCCAGACCAGCACACCGATTTCCCCTTTCCCGTTTGGGCGGAGGAGCATGGATTTCTCGGCGCCCTGCTTCTCATCGTTCTCTACGTGTTCCTGGTGCTTTGGTCGCTGCGAATCGCTTCCCAAGCCAAGGACCGTTTCGGTGCCGTGGTCGCCGTCGGCGTCGGCGCTATGCTCTTCTGGCAAACGGTGATCAATCTCGGGATGGTCTCGGGGCTGCTACCCGTCGTTGGCATGACCTTGCCTCTCTTTTCGTATGGAGGGTCGAGCTTGCTCTCGACCATGTTGGGGCTGGGCCTTTTGAT
>CAJIBW010000011.1_pt1 | contig 64279 bp, 98 predicted proteins | sample 9199441 | NCBI WGS metagenome assembly CAJIBW01 (sample SAMEA7708313, study PRJEB35096) | sediment metagenome | biome: marine neritic benthic zone biome [ENVO:01000025]; feature: sediment [ENVO:00002007]; material: shallow marine sediment [ENVO:03000034] sea grass bed [ENVO_01000059] ... | reverse complement strand
GTCGAGGAGCGCTTGCAGGCGCTCGACAGCGCGAACGGCATTGTGGTTGAGCACGAGTTCCCGACGGGTGAGCTGCTCCTGGGCACCGCGCTGGCCGCGGGGCTGGTGTTCCTGGTGCTGCGCTGGTCGGACAGAGCGACGCGATCTGAGGTGTTCTGATGATCGCGGAGCTGATCGGCGCTGGACTCGTCGGACTGGCCGCGTGGCCAGAGCGGCGCCGAGCGCTCGACGGATGGACGGCACAGGATGTCAGAGACGACCTGGAGTGGGTGAAGCGAGCTACGTCGGCGTCGTCGATCGCGGTGAATCAAGCGGGTAGCGCCGAGAGAGCTTCAGGGATGGGGTATCTGACTGGACCCAAGGTGCGCCCCCTGAGACAGAATAGGCTCGTTCATCCATGCGAGGTCTCGAGGGCGAGATATTTCCGCGCGCTGGACAGGCTCAAAGAGGCCCGGCGGTTCTCGAGGGACCCACGCGTTCCTGAGATCATGAAGCGCTATCAATGCCGAAGGCTGATACCTGGCTACGGAGACCCGCCGAACCGAATCGAGACAATTTGCAGCCGGGTCAACGTTCTGCGAGAGCAGGTCGACAGGAGCATCGCCTACCTCAACCAAGCTCGCGCGAACTACAACTGGGCCCGCCGCAAGGGCGTCTGCCAGCGCTCGCTGCCCAAGGTCCCGCTCTCAGGCATGCTCGATAAGCCGGTCACAACGTCGATGGCCAACCCCGACTTCGTCGACGAGATGGTCTACCGCGCCTCCGAGTTCAGCCGGAACACGGAGAACACGTACCGTGAGCTCTACGACGAGGCCGACCCCGACGAGGCCAACAACCCGAACTGCCCCGGCGCTCGCGAGTCCTACGCCGCTGCGGTGGATCGTCGCCGCGACTCGATCGAGGCGATGAGGTCGTCGAACGCGCGCAGGCTCAGCACACCCTGCTCAAGCAAGAAGGGCGTCGGCCGGAGCGAGATGTGCCGCCGCTTCCGCTGGGCGCGACGCAAGCACGAGGGCGCCGAGTGCTCCTTCAGAGACCTCAAGGCTGAGGTGGAAAGGTATTGCAGATGAACAACGCAGCAATCGGAATTGGACTGGCAATGGTCGGCGGCGCAGTGTGGCTGGGCCAAAGCGCGGGGCTAGGTGGACTTGGCGTGTACAACATACGTGATGGGCTCCGGATGGTGAAAAGCGGTAGGTACCGCTGGGCAACCCGCGAAGAAGCAGTGGACAGCAGAGGCCGGTACAAACCTGGATGTCACTACGTCCATGCGGGTCGGTACGTTTGCAGAAACAGGCGATGACCTGCCGACCCGCCCAGGTCGACCGCATCCAGAAGACGCAGGTCATCCGCGTCCTGGACGTGCTCCTGATCGGCCCGCTCATGGTCATGGGCGGACGTGACATGAGCCAGCGGAGCCCGATCCTCGGTGGGTTGCTCGAGTTCTTCGGAATCGGGACCATCGCGTACAACGCCCGCAACTGGTATCGGGTGGAGCAGTCCATGCTCGAAGAGAAGCGGAGACAGAGATGAAAGACCTACTTGCCGGCTTGGCGCTGTTCGGGATCGGATACTGGACCTGCACCCTGGGCCTCGGCCGGAGGCGTTGAGCGCCTTCCTCGAGCTAGGTCTGGTCTCCATCCTCGCTGGGGTCACCTCGGTCGGGACGATCGTCGCGTTGCGCGAGGCTCCGTTCGTGCGCGACTGGAACGAGGCCGGCATCAAGCCCTGGGCGTGCGACCTGTGCATGTCGTTCTGGATGACGCTGCTGATCGTCGTGATCGGCATCTTTTCGTCCAATCATCCACGTCCCGAATGGCTCGGAGCGTGGATGCCTGCATTCACAATTTCGTACACCTGGCTGACCCGGGTGACCCCTGCGCCTCTGGACACCGCGGCTGGCTTCCCGGACGAACCTCCTTCGCCGGTCGTGAGCCCGCCTGAAGAGCCCGACGAATCCGAGTAGAATCGGCCGCATGCTCGAGCTGCGGCCAGTTTCACTCGCTCAAACGGTGCCCGAAGAAGAGGTCACCACCGTACCGATCGTGACCCGCCGGGGGTACGTCGCGGTTCCGACCGGAGACGTTGAGAGCTACGTTCGCGCGCAGTTCTTGACCTTCGCGGCCGGCTTCGTCGTCGGAATGGGTATCGGAGCCGTCGCGGGCAACATCTTTCAGAGGAGAGGCTGAATGTCCGTACCCCGCATGAGACTCGCTTCCTCGCTCGGCCAGGTGACCGCAGGCGAGCTGCTCGAGCAACTCCACCAGGCTCAGGACGTCGCGATGGCGACCGTATCGGGAGAGGAGTCCACCCAGGTCTTCAACTCGATCGTCGAGCGCGCCAACGCCGTCCGCGACCAGCTCGCCAGCTCGAGCGGTCCGCCCTCAAGGGAGATCCAGCAACAGAGCGCAGCCGTCATCGCCGATTTCAACCGCTTTGCCGAGACCGGAGTGGCGCCAGCCGGCCAGGAGGCGTCGAGCCGGCCGTTCCCCTGGGCCGCGGTCGGCATCGGCGCGCTCGCGCTCGGGGGCCTCTGGCTCTGGGCGAACGGACAGCGGGAGGCGCTCGAGGACCTTGAAGACTGCGGCTGCGACGGCTGAGCGGTGGCGGTCTCCCTTGGCAGAATGATCGACCAGGCCGAGGCAAGGCGCCTCCGGGGAGGACTGGCGATCGCTCTGGGCTTTGGCCTCGGCTGGATTGCGAGAGGATAGGATGGCCGTATCCCCGACGACACAGGCCCGCGTGGGCTCCGGCTACGGAGAGCGCACCAGCTCGCGCACCGGCCGCGTCACCTTCCACGCGGGCTGGGACTTCGTCGCGCCGCGCGGGACGCCGATCTACGCGGCCGACGCCGGCGAGGTCGCCACGGTCGCGCTCGAGCGCCCTGGCGGGCGCTACCGTGGCTACGGCAACGCGGTGATCGTCTTCCACCCCGAGGACGAGACCTACGTCCTCTACGCCCACCTGGACCGCGCGGACGTCGCGGTGGGAGACCGCGTGAGCGCCGGACAGCAGGTCGGGACTGCGGGCAACACGACGAACGGCAAGTTCCCGCGGATGCCCCCGCATCTTCACCTCGAGGTCCGTCACCCCAAGGCCGACGGGTCGAACCCGTTCCCCGGCCGTTACGGGCGTCACAACCTCGATCCGAAGGACTGGTTCCAGCGCCGCGGGCTCGTGATCTCGAACCGCTGGAGCCGGCCTCCTGGGACGCTCATCCCCGCGGGCAGCTCGGTGGGTGAGCTCGGCCGGGTGCCCGAGTGGTGGGAGACGACCTTCCCGCCCGAGCGCGCGCCGCCAGGCCAGGGATACCAGCCTGGGGTTGAGATGCGCGGGTCGGTGCTCTGGGACTACTCCAGGCTGTTTGTCGGGACGGTGTTGCTGGGGACGGTCGCCGCGGCCAGCTGGAGGTCTTGATGGCGCGGGTCTGCCCGACGTCACTTCCCCCGCTGATCCGCTGGCCTGGAGGCAAGGCCAGGGTGGCCAGGAGGCTCGTGGCGATGATGCCCGAGCACGACACCTACGTTGAGGCGTTCGCCGGCGGCGCCTCGGTCTTCTTCGCGAAGCCTCTGTCGAAGAAGAGCGTGGTGGCTGACGCCGATCCCTATGTGATCGACCTCTACCGCGACGTGCGCAAGGGCTCGCTCGCTCAGTGCGACGGCGGGATCAAGGTCTCAAGAGGACTTTTCACCCGCGCCAAGAAGAACAAGGGGGCCTGCTACAAGATCGCACGATCGACTCTGTCATTTCACGGCAACAGGGAGAAGTTCGGCCCCGGTGGTGGTCGCAAGCCCGGCGACATCGTGATGGCGAGCAAGCTCTCAAAAGCGGAGTGCTACGCCTCGAAGCTGCGCAAAGCGACCCTCGTTCGAGGGGACTTCGCCAAGGTCTCCAAGAAGCATGACGGCTGCCGCACGGTCCACTTTTGGGATCCGCCCTGGCCTCTGGACTACTCGGACATGTACCACTCTCACGGCGGCCCCAAGAAGGGCAAGAGCCGCAGCAAGGGTGCCTTTGGCAAGGCGATGGACCCTGAGCACGTGGCCAAGGTGGGCAAGAAGCTCAGGGGCACAGTGGTCGTGATCTACAACTGGACTCCGAAGCTCGCGAAGACCTTCCGGCGCCACGGCTACCAGGTGAAGAAGATCTACGCGGCCACCCAGGTTTCTCGAGGCGGATCAGCCCAGAAGCCGAACCTGGTCGCGATCAAGCGCAGCCGATGTCGAGGTAGGGCCGCATGATCACCGAACGGGCTCCTTACACCGTCCGCTGCGCCGGCCTGGACCCCGAGCCGGCGGTCTTCCGCGAGAACGCCGCGGCGCGCTCCTACGCGCTCGGCATAGCGAACCGCGAGAACGTGCAGTGTGCGATCACCGATCGATTCGGTCAGAGCGAGCTCATCGTGCGCTCAGGACCGGTCGATCCGCGCCGCCGCGAGTACGATCCGTACCGGGATCGCCCGTTTTTCCACCCCAACCCCGAGCATCCGCGATCGCGTAAGCGCTTCCTGCGCAACGAACCCCAAGCCTGGACGCCGGGCATGGGACCATCGCAGACTCTCATTCGACCATCGGATTTCCACGGCATGAACAACGCACGCAGCCTGCTCGCGGACTTCGGACCCTCCATGATCCTGCTGGGGTTCGTCCTGTACGTGTCTCGAGATCGAGACATGCTGATGGGCCTTTCGGCAGAAGAAGATGAGCTGCCCTTCTATTCACCTTCTCAAAGGGCAAGCTGGATCCCGAGGCGACCGCCGGCAGAGCAGACCATCTTGAAGCTACCCACCTCTCGCCCAAGGACGCCGTCTTCGACCTACCCGTCCTACGTGAACGGGCAGAGCAGGAACATGGCCGCGCTGAAGCGTCGGCATGCGGCGAGGAAGCTGTACGGAAGCGCCGTTCTGGTGGGCCAGGCCGCAGGCTCGATGCGGAAGCTGTCCTCTGACACGAAGAACCCGAGGTTCCAGCAGGAGTCCTCGCGTCTTCAGAACATGAGCAACAGCCTGATGAGTCGGGCCAACGACTACGACGCGGACTTCGTTCGCAAGAAACTCTCATAGAAAGTTCGGCTGACCAGCAGCCCATAGACAGGAGAAAGACAGGCATGGCATTCGCAGGAACCATGGGCGCTGGCGCCCTCATGACCCCGATTGGTGTTCTCTCTGCCCCCGGTGGCGCGCTCACCTACGCGGCTGACGGAATCTCACTGCTCAAGACGGACTCGGGTACAGCAACCCCGATTCTTCGTCCGAGCATCGCGAATCTCATCTTCACGATGGCCGATGGCCCGGGTGACCCGGTTCTCACCGAGATGGTCGCTGGGGCGCCCGACGAAGCCAATGACGACACTGGCATGCTCAGCACCGCCGATGTGGTCGGCGGTGGCGAGGCGAACAAACACGGCATCCCAGCCAACTGGGGCGCGGGACGGGGGAACTGGGATGCAGACTCCGTCGCCAGGATCAACGTGCAGATTCGAGCTCATTCCACGAACCGCGCGGGCGTGGGAGATGTGGGAGGCTCCCAGGTCGCGTCTATCGCCTTGGTTGGCTCTGATGTCGAGATCGCCATCCGAAACACCAGCCTTGAGGAGGTCGAGGACCTGACCGTCCTGCTCGAGTATCGTCACTCGATGAACCTGGGCTGAGCACAGGGCTCGGTAAGGATTTCAACAGAGGAGATATAGATGCCCTTCGCAGGATCAATGAACCCAGCAGGAAACGTGATGACCCCCATCGCGCTGCTGCAAACCCCGGGGGGCTCGCTGACCTATGCGGCCGACGGAATCTCGGTGCTCGAGACCGACGACGGCACGTCGACCCCCATCCTCAAGCCGAGCATCGCGAACCTCCAGATCGTGATGAACAACACCCAGGGCCCGATCCTCGGCGCCCTGGTCGCAGGCAGCCTGGACGTGGCCAACGCAGACACGGGGATTCTGACTACGGCCGCGCCCATCGCGAACCTCCATGGCATCCCGGCTAACTGGGGCCCCGGCCGCGGCAACTGGGACGCGAGCAGCATCAAGCGGATCTATGCAACGATCCTCCTGCAGACCATTGTCCCAGGCGCGGTGACTGACGTCGGATCGGCCCAGGTCAACTCGATTTTCCTGAGCGGCAGCGATGTTCTCATCTCATTCCGCAACCAGGGACTGAGCGACATCGATGCGATGACGGTGCAGCTCGAGTACCGTCACTCCATTGAGATCGGCTGATCCATGACCACGAAGAGGCAGGTCTACTACTACGACTCGGACCACAAGAAGTGGTTCGTAGCGATCGTTGAGGAGGAGGGCTCTGAGGGGCTCGACCTCCTCGTCTACTACGTCGCCGGCGAGCCCGCGTTCAAGGTCTACGACGCCCCGGAGCAGCGCAAAGGCCGAAGCGGCTGGGCCGATGAGCTGCCCGAAGGCGCCGAGCTCCATGAGATCGACGAGGAGGACGAGGGCGAGGATGAAGACGAGGGAGAGGCTGAGGAGGAGAGCGCTCCCCCGTCCGAGTCTGGGCCTGAGCCTGAGCCCGAGTCCTTGGACATCGAGCTCAACGCAATGAACGTCGAGGAGGCCAAGGAAGCGGTCGACCACATCGAGAGCATCGAGGCTCTGAACACGCTCTCGGAGCTCGAGGCTCACGGCAAGAACCGCAAGACGCTGCTCGCCTACATCGCGGAGCGCATCGAGAAGAAGAGCAGCGAGTAGACCGTCCTCAAGTCCACCGGGCCATGTAAGCTCGTTCCTCGATGGGGACGATCAAGCAGGGCAACTGGAGCTACACGCTCAGCGCGGATGACAAGCTCTGGGCTGCTCGCATGGTCCAGGGCGAAGGCCCGGTGGACGACTCGGCCGCGGTGCTGTGGACGATGACGCAGCTCTTCACTCCGGCCGGGCAGCGGGCGAAGTATGGCCGGCCGGACCGCTTCACCACGTTCAAAAGCCTCATCCAGGCGTACAGCCAGCCGATCAACCCGATCTGGCGCAGCGGGGGATCGCGCTGTCGACCCGGCGGAAGCCACGCGAGCACCGACGCGTGCTCGGGGGTGCGGCTCGCGCGTCGAGAGCGGCTGGCGACGCTGCCGTACTCCTCGGTCGACGCCGCCAAGCGCTCGGTGGTCGAGAAGTGGGACCGCGGCACGTTGAGCAACCCGGTCCCCGGGGCCTACGAGTTCGCACACACGTCAGTCCTCAGCTCGGGCCGCATCAACAGTCTGGGCCTCGTCGCCCGCTCGCGCGCGGGAAACGTCTTCCTCGGATCGCGCGCCGATTTGCCATCGACCTCCATGTCTCGGGGCGTTCCGGCCTGGGTATGGATCGGTGGTGGGCTGATGACCGCGTGGTGGGGCGGTCGTTGGCTCGGGCAGCGACGCTGAGGCCCTAGTCAGCCTGGGACGGGGAAATAGTGGGGGGCCCACGTTCAAAGGGTAGGGGACCTAACCTCGTATAGAGCTTCTACGCGCACGTGCGCTCGTAGAAACGAGGTGACCTTGGGAACGAAGGAAGGCGCGACTCTCTGGTTGAAGGATGGGTGGATCTACGTCCGTGCACCGTTCGACCAAGAGTTCGTGGACGAACTGAAGAAGCGGATATCGCCGGCTCACCGTCGGTGGGATCCCGTCGAGAAGCTCTGGAAGGTCGACCCGTCGCAGGACCAGCGACTGGTCAAGATCGTGAAGAAGTACTTCGGCGAGCCGACCGTGCTCGAGGACAAGGAAGTCGTGGTGGTCGCAGCTCAGGACAGCGACCCCTACGCGGCGCTGCTCCGGCTCGCGCCGAACGACATCCTCAAGAAGTGCTTCCGGCTCATCGCCTCCGCCATTCACCCCGACAAGGGCGGCAAGGCAAAGGCCATGGAGCGCGCCAATCAGGCGTGGCAGGCCATCCGAAAAGATCGGGGACTGTGAGGTAGCTGTGGGGTTGATCAAGAGAGACAAGGCAGGGGGCGCGCTCGGCGCGCTCCGAAGGCAGAAGGATATCGCTGACAAGATCGCGAAGGGAGAGGCCGTCAGCGGGGCGCAGGAGGCGCTCGTCGTGCTCCTGGACATGAGCCCATCGATGGGGCTGCACATGGACGCGGCGACGATGGACTTCCGCGACCCGCACCGGCGCCGAGTTGAGCCCGGGAAGAAAGCGTGGGACGCGGCGGTACGGGCGACGGCCGCGCTCGTGGATGCCTCGACCATGAGCCGGGTCGGGGTCGTGGCGTTCTGCTCCAAGGCGACGGCCGAGCGCCGCCTCGGGGTTGGGGCGAAGACCACGGACATCCTGAAGTGGCTCCGGCGTTGGGGGCCAAATCAGGGACTGGGGACCGACTTCACCTGCGCGATCAACGCCGGACTCGACTTGCTCGAGCAACACAGCGCCGCGAGGGTGCGCCGGATGATCCTCATGACCGACGGCTGCGATGGCCGGCACTCAGGTATGGGGGCGAAGGAGCACGCGGAGGCTAGGCTCCAGAGCAGCGGGGTCGTGCTTGACGCGGTCGGCTTCGGCAAGGTCAACCACGAGGAGCTCGAGCGGCTCACCAAGATCGGCAGGGGCGTCTACCACCACACCTCGGACGGCGCGGCGTTGGTGAAGACGTTCAAGCAGCTCGAGGCCGGGATCCGCGGCCTGCTCTCAGCGGACGTGAACGTGGGCCCCCCACTAAATCCCCGTCCTGGCGAGTGAGCGTGGATTTCGCGGTCGGAGGCTTCCTCCGGTAGCCTGTGGGCATGGAGACGGTGACTGAGACGCTCGTTTCCGCGGGCCCCTTGGGCGCGATCATTGTGGTGCTCGGCGTGGCGTACTTCCGCCAGGGCAAGGCACTCAGCGATGCGCTCAAGGAGGCCCAGCAGTCCCGCGTGGACGATGCGAAGAAGGTCACCAGCGACCTACTCCAGCTCAACGAGAAGTGGCTGGTCGCGATCAACGCGCTCAGCACCGCCGTCAACGATTTGCGCGCGCAGTCCAGGAGAGACCCATGAGTAAGTGGTGGCAGCTCGGCAAGAAGGAGCCCGCCCGCAAGAGCGACCGCCACGAGATCAAGAAGCGGCTGGCTGACGTTCGGGCGAAGCGGGCGAAGGCGATCGAGTTCGGCCTGGAGGAGACCACCGACGTGATTGACCTGACGCTCGAGGAGCTGCGCAAGACCTCAGAAGAGGCGATCGAGAAGGTCGAGGACGCGACGAAGGAGCTCAAGAAGCTCACCTCGATTCGACCTCCGGCGCCAGGTCCGGTAGAAGAGGTCAACCTGAAGTGAGAGTCATCATCCTGGGGCTGTCGGCGTTCTTGGGCGCAAACCTCGTGTTTTCGCGGTTTGAGAAGCTCGCGCGGGGCTCGATCGCCAAGGGCGTGATGGACGGGCTCTATGACCTCGGCGGTCAGCTCGAGCGCAGCCGTGAGGGCGCGCTCGCCGATGTGCCGCGTGAGGTCCGCACGCGAATCCGCCGCGAGATCGATAGCCAGCTCGGCGCCGCGGGCATCAACCGCAGCCAGGTGCGGCGGGTGGTCGTCGCGCTCAGGGACGTCCGGAGCGAGCGTGGTACCGTCGCGGCGCTCCGGAGGTTGGCTTGATTCGACGCATCACGTTCATCGACGTCGCGCTCGCGTTCGGGGTCGGCGCGGTCACCGCGGCGGCCTGGGCCGCGTTCACGAAGCAGAACCTTGAGCGCACCTACCGCCGCGGCGCGGCCGAGCTCCGCGGCGAGCTTCAGACCCGCGGCTCCGCGTTGCGCGATGAAATCGCCCAGCTCGCCGGCGACAGTGCCGTTCAGGCTGTGCGCGAGGAGGTAGCGAGCTTTGGCATCACGGCTGGCATGCTCGCCGACCTTCAGACCGCGATTGAGGCGGCTGAGTCCGTTCGACGCGCCGCGCGCCGCGCTGGCCAGAGCGTTGACGAGTTCATCCGCCGCTGGCGGTCGTGACGCCGTTCGCTGACATCCGGCCCGATGTCGCCGTTCGCTGACCCCGATATAGACACGCCCCGCCGGACCATTCCAGCGAGGCGGGAGGCCAGGTCAGGCGCTGCCACGATCGCCGAACCCACGCGCGCGCGCTCGTGGTGAGCCTGATACCTCGGACGGGCGCGCATGCCCCGGCGCAGAGTAGCGTCCAGACGGGCTTCTTCCTCCACGGGATCGAAAAAAATCTCCGACGTCGCAATGGGGGTCCCCATGGCCCCTGGGGGGGTCGCAATGGGGGGGGGTCCCCATGGCCCCTTGGGGGGGTCGCAATGGGGGGGGTCCCCATGGCCCCTTGGGGGGGTCGCAATGGGGGGGGTCCCCATTTAGGGGCGCGTCAAACCTCGTATAGAGAACGGGTCCCCCCCCTTCGCGGGGGGGGCCATCCCCGGGGGATTCCCCCCGGGGGGCCTACCGTCCGGCGAAGCGTCGGACGGATCTAGCTCTCTGACAACCGAATAGGGAGATGAGCACGCGGATTCCCCCGCGTGCGGACTATCCAGAGTGAGGTTGTGAGATGACTACAGCGACAAAGGCAAACGGTCGGCGCCGACGGAAGAAGGCGCCAGCGGCGGACGCTACTCCGGAGACGCCGGAGACGCCGGACGCCGCTACAGCGGCGGACGCTACTCCGGAGACGCCGGAGACGCCGGACGCTACTCCGGAGACGCCGGAGACGCCGGAGACGCCGGACGCCGCTACAGCGGCACCAGACCCCGCGGAAGCGCAGCGCGCACGTATCGCAGAGATGGAGACGGAGATAGCAGAGATCCGGTCCGAAATGGCGGCAATGATCGCCACGGGATCGATCGACGATATCGCCGCCGCTGCTCGCGACGCAGAACAGATACAGGCAGAGATTGATCGAACACAACGGATGATCGCTGAGCTGTGCTTTGCTGCGGACGTCGAAGCGATGGTTCTAGATAACTGGCATTTCGCACCGTCAGATATCCCGCCCGGGTATATTCAAATTGCGATCGTGGTCGAAGACCATGAGCTGGTGGGTGTGCGCCCAGTGGTTAAGGTCTCGCCGGGCAAGCGCGGCGCCACCGCTCCCAAGCGGCCGGCGCGTCGTGCGTCTGGAGCACGAGACCCGAGGCTAGGCCCGGCTGGTGTAACTATTACTGCGCCGGGCGGGACGGCCGGCGGTAAACCGTTCGGGCCAGTGCAACTAACGTTCACTGAGACGAGCGAGGTAATAGCAAAGGGCGGTCCTACAGTATTTGGGGACCATATCGATAGCCGCTATGCGACCGTATCAGCGGTTGCCAAAGCGGTCACCGGAAGGGTCCCCAACGGCTATACGTGGGCCCGTCTCGGGCCGAGCGGCCACGAATGGAACGGGCACCACCCCGTAAGGGGATGAATGACGCCCCCCGGCGCAATGTCGGGGGGCGTTTTCGTTGACCGTCCCCTACCGGCTTTGACGCGCGGTCGCGCCGGGGACCGGATATACACAATCCGGTCCCGGGCCCGGTCGCGTGGACCGGAGACTTGGGGAGACTTGGAGCAAGACAATGATACGCTGATCGTGTCGGGAATGTGGGAGGGCACCCTAGCGCTCGCGCATACCCTGGACCGTCTATGTGAGGGTGAGCAAGTGATCCCGCTGGATCGCTTTGAGGAAGCCCTTACTACCTACGCGCGGTGCGATGCGGGAAAGGTCGTGAGCGGATTGCTCGCGTCTGGTCTCGTGGAGCAATCGGCCTATGCCGCCCCTGGCGGAGATGAAAGGCCATGTTTGCGTCTCACTACGACGGGACGTCGCGCGATTCTATACGCCGTTACAAATCTATGACTACAACCCCCACCCCTGGACGGTTCAGGGGTGGGCTTTTGAATGGATAGGACAATGCAGGATCGACTACAGCGAATTGCAGCGGGCATATACGCGTGTGTGTCCACGCTCTCAGAGGTTGATGGCGGATGGATGCCGCGGACAATGCTCTATCTTGCGATCACAGACAACGATGGGATGACGGCCAGGATAGTCGAGCGATCGGCTGAGAAGGCAGGATTCATCGAAGTGTCGCACGAGATAATAAAGATCACAGAAAAAGGTCGAAAGCTCGCCGCAGAGCTGGACGCAGATATTGCAGCAGAGAGGAAGGCTGTCTGAATGCTGGTCGTCAGAGATAAAGCGCACATGGCCGAAGTGAAGGCGTTTGCCGCACAAACCGGCCAGTCTGACCAGCTCCAGGATAAGCTGGATTACCTCGCGGGGTTTGGCGGCGATCCAAAGAACGTGCGATGCACGCTGTATTCAGACTTCGCGCCGCACTCGTTCACATTCGTGATCGAGAAGCACGGTAACGGGGACTGGCACACCTTGTTCAACGGCGGCCTGATCTACCACGGACCCCACGACGGACATGGTAACGGTGCTGGACCCGCCTACGCGGTGACAGCCGGCCCTGTACAGGGGTGGGCGATACACACGTGAGGAAGAGCCCCCACCTTCATGGTGGGGCTTTTTCATTGAAGGAGCCTTTGCAAATGCAGATAGCGATCAAGCTCAAAGCTGAAAACGACGTCGATGGCAACCCCCGGCGAGGATGGCTCGTGTACGCGATCCCCCGTGACGTCGGAGAGCCAGAATGTATCGGATGGGTCGAGGAAGGCTATGGCGGTGACCAGGCCCTGGAGGACGAATACCCGGACGCGCGCACGGTGTGCGCTCTTAGCGTCCCGGTGAGCGAGTACGAGACGGCGCGGTCCGATGACTGAGTCGATCGCGTCTATGGTCCGCCAGAGGCTTCAAGATCTAGGGGCCAGGTTCGTCACGTCTCTATACGGTGACCTGACCTTCGCTCACCTGGACGGGTACACCGTGATCTATCGGAGCCGGTTCAGCCGCCTGGTAGACCGGGGCACGAGACTCAGCCACGTGCAGGTCAACATCCGCGGCGTGGAGAGCTTCGCTCTACACGTCAGCAAGATTGCCACGGTTGACCTCGAGGTCAGGAAGCGCATCAGCGCACGCGAGGGCGCCCATGGCTGAGCTGTCCAGTCTAGAAGAGGACGCCTAGCGTCCAGATGATGAATGCTGAGGGTGTCCTGATCTCAGGCACCCTCACATCTTACCCTAACGACACGGAGCCCCACATGGACAGCAGCACCCCCAAGATCGTCCGTCACGAGAGCAAGCGCGACACGACCAGCTCACGACATCAGAGCCGCAAGACTGAAGCGCTCGCACGGCTCGCACGCCGCGCGAAGCGTCGCCTGGAGACGGGCAAGGCCATCACTGCGCGCCAGCGGCGGATTCTTCAGGAGTTCGAACAGCAGGCCGCGGGATGAATGACAAGCAGACACGGCGCGCTGAGAATCTCGCGCTAGGTGCGTTCCTATCGCTGGCGGTAGGTTGCGCCGCGGTGCTGATTCTCGCCGCCGTGCCTGTCTTGATCATGCTCTGGCGCGTTGCCCTGGAGATGCCCCTGTGACCGAAGAGATGAAACCTGTCCGGTTCATTCAGTTCGTGCGCCCGCGCGGGCGGAAGCGCTCGATCGAGATCGACCGACCGGTGTTGATCCATGAGATGTACCTGGACCTGATCGAGTCCGGCTACCGGTTCGAGGCCGAGGTGCTCACGACCGGCGCGGTGCACATGGACATCACGCACCCCGACGATGAGATCCCGATCGCGAACCTGGTGAGCGAGAACGGCCCCGGGCTCACGGCAGAGCTCGACAAGATGATCAAGCGCGCGTTTCAGCGCGGGATCGACAACGGACGCTTGCTCGTCCGCGTCACATAGTTTCGCCGGCATGGTGCCGGCGTGTCTCCAACACGGGAGTTGAGACACATGGAAGAAGAGAAGAGGCAAGAGCCCACGTCAGATGACGAGGGCAAGGCAGAGCTGCATCTCGTTCGTGAGATCGAGCTGGTCTACCGCGGCGCGCCGATCAAGGCGCGTTCGATCCTTTCGTCAGTGGACGCGAGCGCACTGGCCAAGAAGATCATCCCCGACGGGCCGCGTGAGCTGCTCATCGTGATCATGGTCGACACCAAGAAGCGGCCGATCGGGCACTACAGGTTCAGCGGGGCGATCGCGTCGACGCTCGTTGAGCCCGCGGACATCTTCCGCGCGGCCCTACACGCCGGCGCGCACGCGATCATCCTGGCCCACAACCACCCGAGCGGCGACACCGAGCCGTCGCCAGAGGACATCAAGCTCACCGAGCGGGTCAAGTTCGTGGGAAACAACATCGGTATCCCGCTGCTCGACCACATCATCATCTCAGGCGAGGCGAGAACCTTCAGCTTCCTGGACTCGGAGATGCTCAATGGGTGAGTGGACCAGAGAGGCGTTCGATCTGTCGCTTGAGAAGTGCAAACAGGACTCTGAGGCCGCGCTCGTCAAGCTCGGGCACGTGAGAATGGTGGCTTCGGTATTCGCCAACATCTCACCCAAGACAGGCAAGCGCGAGCCGACTGTAGTCCTGCTCGGAGTCGCGCGCCTGCGCGATGAGCAGGATCAGCGAGATGTTGAAAGCACGCTCATCGAGATGTGTCGAAGCCTCGACGCCGATGGAGTGATCATCGCTGCTGAATGCTGGATGCGTGAGATTCACACGGGTTTGGTACGCGCTGCCTTCCCCGAAGCTCCAGAGGGCGATGCTGAGATGGAGCGCTGGCTGAAGGACAACGCAGCAAAGGTGAGGGCAGCATTCGAGCCGTTCGAAGCGGTTCAGATCATCGCTGAGTACCGGCAGGAGAAGACTCAGCACCTCCTGCGCTTCACCAGAAACGACAAAGGTGAGCCGGTGCCAGGTGAGTGGACTGATTGGCCTGGGCTCACGCGCGGTCGCTTTGTCGGGCTCCTGCCCGGTGCAAGGGGCAACTGATGTGGGCCGGATTCGTGGAGGGCACGCAGGGATACCTCGTGCAGCATGACGACGTGCTCGTGCGCACCAGCGAGCGAGCAGCGAAGGAGACCGCATACCGCGTGCGCAGCGCGCTTGAGTGCGCAGAGGTGGGCCTCGAGCGAGGTGAGATCTCAGAAAGGATCCTTCGCCTGGCCAGTGAGGAGCGCTCGACTGTCCGGATGATCCACAGTCCGGCACCTTGTGACCTGGCGATCGCCATGAGCATCTCGGGTGCCAAGTTTGACGGGCTTGTGCTCGGCGAGCTGTCACTCCAGGGGCACGTAAGATCCGTCCGCGGAGTCGTGCCGATTCTGCTCGAGGCGAAGCGACAGGGCATCAAGCGCGCGCTCATCCCGGCGTACCAGTTCGACGAGGCGTCAATCGTCCCGGGCATCAAGCTGGTTCAGTGCTTCAACCTGGACGACGCGATCAACGGCGGACACTCACCAGAGCTGACAACATTTCCCCCGATCGCACCACAGATCCACCTACACCCCGACGATCTCGACGAGCCGGCCCGGGGAGCCTACGACCAGGCCGCCGAAGCGGTCGCCGCAGGGCGTCACGTCCTGCTCGTGGGTCCCCCAGGGAGCGGCAAGACCATGATCGCGCGGCGACTCACGCTCGCGCTCGACGTGCCCACCGTCGAGGAGCAGCTTGAGATCGCAACGGTGAGGAGCGCGGCGGGCCTTGAACCCAGAGCTGGACGCCCGTTCCGCGCGCCGCACCACACCGCCAGCTACGCCGCGATCTTCAACAGAGGACGACCCCTCAGACCCGGAGAGGTGACGCTGGCGCACAGAGGAATACTCTTCCTCGATGAGCTTCCGGAGTTCCCTTCAACGGTGCTCGACTCACTCTGGATACCGATCAGCGAGGGAGTGACCTGGCATGCGACCCGCGGAATGAGGATGCCGTCCAAGGCGACCGTGATCGCCGCCATGATGCCTTGCCCCTGTGGATACGACGGCATCGAAGGCAAGGTCTGCAGGTGCACTCAGCGTCGAATCGACGCGTACTGGAAGCGCGTACAGAAGGTCATCGGGCAGCTCGACATGGTCGAGGTGAGAGTTCCTACCCGTTACTGACCGCGCTTTCAGTGGTATCCAGCCTCACGCCCCAGATGGGGCGTGGGGCCTTTTCATTGAGGTCCGTCCAAACCGGGACTTCGGGGGCCCTCCCGCATGGCGATCGCCTCTTCTCGTCGTGAGCACCCGAAGTCTCGGTTTGGGGGGATTTCAAAGGAGGACCCATGATCGATCATCGCGCGCCAAGTGAGCTTGATGGCGCCGAGTGCTGCTGGAAGACGTGCCGGTGCACCGCCGAGTTCCTGAGGCGCTCCCCGTGGGCATCACACTCGATTCCGGTGTGCCGCATTCACAAGAAGCCCTCAGCGCTCGAGCGGTTGATCTGGCTCTCGGAATCCGTCCGGCTTTCCGACGTCGAAAAGCAAGATCTCAAGATGCTGCTCGCGACCTTCACGAGCCTTCAGCGCTTCATCAAGGCCAGCAACAAGATCTGGCCTGAGCGCCTGGCCTTCTACGGGTTGCGCCTGTCTACCAAGGCGATGGAGGAGCGGCGGTGAACGACGTGGACCAGGAGATCGTGAAACGGCTCCAGACCCATCCCTGGCCCGAGCTGACCCTATGCGGGGTCTCCGCCGTGGAAAGGCTCGCAGCGGGCCCGCGCTCGCGTGTGGTGGGCCTCTCGCTCCAGCTCGCGGTCTGCGCGCCCGCGGCCGACTCGCTCGAGCTGGTGATGGACGTGGGCGAGCACAACGCGGTCGTGGCGTTCGATTGGATCCGGACGTTCGCCCGCGGCGCGATCCCGGTCGGCTGGGGCGCGCAGAGCAAGACCGCGCTCCACGCGTTCGCCGCCCAGCATCGGATCGTCGGCGACGCGTCGCTGTGCTTCGTGCTTCGGCCTAAGAGCCGATGGCTGGATCCGATGATCTGGCTCCGCGTTCGAACGGGGAAATTCCACGATCTTGAGACGGTGATCAATAAGCCGAGCGGCAATCGCGGGCTCGATCTGGTGCGCCTCATACGGCACCTGCCGAGCCGTCCTAGATTCAACCCTCGAGCAGACTGGACCACGCGTGATGTTGCTGAATGGCAGGACCTGCAGCGGATCTTCTGAGGCGACCCGAACCAAACCCCGTAGAGGAGGGGACATGAACTACGCAGTAATGCTCCTGAATCGACATGAGCGGGAGCACACTCTGACCGCGAACGAACTGGAGTTGCGCATGGCTGAGATGAGCGGCCTAGAGGCTCAGGCAACCGACGATATCATTCACCGGCACCGCCTGCTGGCCAAGGCCCTGCGCCGAGCAGTCGATGCCCTTCTCGCAAGCGAGGCAAGCCGATGAAGATGCCCAAGCTGATCGTGCTCCAGGTGGGCGAAAAGAGCGACCCGCAGGCTCAACACCGAAAGACCCCCGTGGAGGCCGTCGTGCTCGCTGAGGAGATCGTTGCGGTGGTCCCGCGCCGGCCTGAGTCGACCGTCTACAACATGCCCAACGCAAAGGCGGTGGTCGTGCTCCGCAACCGGCAGCTGATCGAGTGCGTCGAGGAGCACCAGGGGATCATCCATCGCTGGGTCGAAGCGATCATGCCCGAGAAGGAAGCGCCTAAGATCTCATTCGAGCCGGTGAGATGAGACCCACGCTCGCGATCCTGGCCGGCGATCCAGCCGACGGCCCTCGTGACCCGATCCTCACGATCAACGTCTTGGGCCTGCCCTGGACCGGGAACGCGATCCGCTGGCGCGGCCCCTGCTGGGTCGACATCCCGGGCCCGTTCTCGCACGGCGAGGGGGAGCGCATCATCTCGACCTTCGACGGTGAGCACGTGCGGATCTACCGGGTGAAGGAGCAGGGCCGCAAGGCCGCGACGTTCTCCCGGCTCTACGTGAAGATCGCGAGCCCCAAGTGAGCACGGCGGTCAGCACTGCGCTCTACGCGCTCGCGGTTCGCCTGGGGATGGACCCGAAGAAGCAATTCTACACCGCGGACGACATCTATCAGCACGCGCGCGAGCTTCAGGAGACCGCACGCAACCACGCGGTCAGCGTGGCCAAGGGGGAGATCTCAAAGCTGATCGCGGAGCGAGACAGGGCGAAGAAGGAGCTGCGTCAGCACGAGTCCGAGCGCCGCGAGCTCCTCGACGACAACAGCCGGCTACGCGGCGAAGTCGCCAACCGCCTGACAGTCAATGAGGCGAACGACCTGTGCATGGATGCGGTGAAGGTCTGGAAGGATCGCGCGATCGAGATGCGCAACGCTCAGCGGACGGTAATCGCGGCCCAGGCCGACGCCATCCGCCGGCTGTTTCAGGCGCTGCGCGACCTGATCGCGGAGTCGCGAGATAGCCCGGAGCAGACCGCGGCGCGCATCGCCGCCGAAGAGCTGCTCCAGGAGCTGGACGGGCAATAACCCGCCGGCGACTCCCCATGGGCGCATGACCGGCTAGGCACGCAGGGCCCACTGTCGCCGGCGGGCACAGAGATTGTTGCATGAGGTGTAGGGGGGATTTCCCCTGCACCGGAAGGTGAGGAAGACATGGCGAAGCTATCGACGATCGAGGCGGTGAACGTCGCCTACGAAGAGCTGATGAAAATGGAGGACGAGGACGAGTACGAGCGGACGAGCTGGGAGGTCCGCATCCGCGACACGGAGGTCTTCAGCGCGACCCTGTACTTCGAAGCCGGCATGGCCGGCGCGACCTTCCACGTCGCGGACCTGGGGATGCGCGAAGAAGGCCAGAGCGCGGAGGACGAGATCAGGCACAGCGTCCGAGCGCTCGGCAACCTCGCACTGAAGGCGTCGCCGTGGTGAGGCGCAGATGGGTTCCAGCCTCGCCGCTGTGGCGAAGGCTGAGAGATCTCCCCGGTGGCGTGGTCGTGACCTACCGCCACGAACGAGCACGCGGTGAGCGCCGGCGCGATGCGCTCGCCTTCACGGTCCGGGCGTCGTGGATCTACGTCACCGGGCATGGGCTCGGCCGGTGGCTGTGATGGACCAGGACGAGCCGCTGTCGATCTACACGATCTACTTCAACCCCACGGACTACCCGGGGCGCTACGTCACGCGCCGGTATGACGTCTACCCGGACCGCACGGAAGCCGGGTCCGCAGTGATCACCGACTCGCTCGAGGCCGCCAGAGCGTACCTGCCCGAATGGCTGCACAAGCTATCGCCGATGGACCCGCCGCCGATCGTGGAGGTGTGGGTGTGACCAAGCACGACCAATCGAATGACGAGGACACCGAGGTCGTGCGCCTCACCCTCAGAAGACGAGCTACCTGCGGGGGACGCGGATACCAACTCGTTCCACCCGACGATCCCACGAACTGGGACGTCGACATCGTTCGCGTCAACTGCCGCGGATGCCCCGACTGTCAGCCCCATGACCGATAACAGCCATTATCGGACAGGGGGGTCAGGCCAGGAAAAGCTCAATGATTCCGCATACTTACGGGCCTTCGAGCCCCTTGAGCAGAAAGGTGGAGAGGCTATGAAAGTTGTCGTCGAACGGGGCCCCAAGCTGGTCCACGAAGCTGAGGTTCAGCTGGGCGAGGTCCAGATGATGCCCCCGCGCGAGCACTGGTTCTCAGAAGTTGTCTGGCGCTCACCGGGGATGTGACCCTGTGGAGGTGGACAGCATGAACGACTCCGATACCTTTTGGGTCCAGCTCGCAGACCTCCTGGAAACCAGAGTCGATGAGCTGGTGCAGGATGCTGAATCCGGCGACGAGGTCATCACCTCGAGCGACCTGGCCGACCTCGGCGCGCCGATGGTCTGGTGCTCTGCACTGATCGCCGTCGCCGCGCGGGCCGACCGCAACCAGTTCCTCCACATCTGCGGGCAGCTCTACGACAAGGCCCAGATCGCCTACTCCACAGGGCAGGAGCTGACCGTGCTCCTGCACCCAGACATCGAACGCGGGCAGGCTTGAGCTACGACCGAAAGACCGCTCGACAGATCAACGAGGAGGAGCGCCCCTGGGTTCTCCTCCTCGTCGAGCGGCTCAAGCTCCTGCGCGAAGAACGCGGGCTGACCCAGATCGAGGTCGCGCGCCGCTCCGGCATCCACCGCGTCAACATCTGCCGCATGGAGAGCGGGCACCACTGCCCCAACATCGAGAACATCATGCGCGTCTGCGAGGCACTCGAGGTGCCACCGTCCGCCGTGTTCGAGGTGCTCGACCAATATCGACCACCCAGCCGAAACCAAAACCCATGAAGACCTGTCCCATCTGCAAGAGAATGGAAGGCCGCTCCCATGAAGAGGGCTGCCGCCTCGACGAGCTCGAGGCCGAGAACGAGGTGCTCAGAAAGAAGCTCGCCCGCACCATCGACTTCCACGACCGCGACGGCCGCGAGCTCATCAAGCTCAGGCACAAGTTCCGCGTCGCCTGCGGCGATGTCGACATCGCGCGCTATGAGCGCGACGAGGCCGAGCGCAAAGCCGACCAGCGCTACCGCGACGGCATCGCGCGCGGCATCCGCTTGTGCATGAGCCACCCCTGGATCGACACCACCCACGAAGCGCTCGGCGGGCTCGCCGACGCCATCGAGAGCGGACGCGCCGACCTCGGCAAGCTCTACCCCCACCACGAATGCACCTGCGTCCACTCCCCCGAGCAACACCTGCCTGAAGGCTGCTCCCTGCTCACATGCAGCTGCCGGTGGGACGGCAAGACCAGGTAGCTCCGCCCCTGAACACCCACCAGAACCAAACCTCGTAGAGGGAAAAATGCAGACTTTCCTTCCCTACCCCAGCTTCATCGAGTCGGCGGCAGTGCTGGACCGCGCTCGCCTCGGCAAGCAGCGTGTTGAGGCCAAACAGATCTTGTGCGCGATCCTCGACCCCGACTACGGCTGGCAAACCCACCCAGCCACCAACATGTGGAGAGAGAGCCCCTGGCTGCTCGCCAACTACGGCTACTTCATCTGCAAAGAATGGCGCGAGCGCGGATACCGAGACTCGCTTCTGCCCTGGTTCAACGACCGGACGATCGAGCTACAGCCCACCGCCATCCCTGACTGGATCGGAGACCCCGCGCTCCACGCCTCCCACCGCTCCAACCTGCTACGCAAAGACCCCGACCACTACAGCCAGTTCAACTGGGCCGAACCCGACGACCTTCCCTACCTATGGCCACAGACCAGCTGAAGGCACCCAGAACCTAACCTCGTATAGAGCCCACGCCCCGGCGTTCGCGCCGGGGCCTTTTTTGTGAGGAACCAAGGACAAACCCAAATGAGCACCATCAAGATAGGGATCGACTTCGCCAAGAAGCTCTGCCCCGACTTCAGACTCGTCTACCGAAAAGATCTCGAGAAGAAAGCCTGCCTTCACGTCATGAGAGACGCGGAGATGTGCAAGCTCGGCAACCACTTCCTCTGTGAGCTGCAGCTCTACAAGGCCCGAGTCCGCGCCAAGAATGAGCGGTCCAAGCGAGAGGCCATCAGCGCCTCCCGAGTCAACCTGCTCGATACCTGCGCACGCAAGTACCACCTGCTCCGCGAGAAGTACCTCACCAGCCCTGCCGGCGAGCCGGTCTTCTTCCGAGTCGGCGACGCCTTCAGCGTGGCCCGCGCGCGGATCGACACCGGCCGGCCGTTCGAGCTGGACGACATCCGCAAGGACATCCCCAGGGTCGACCTGGCCAAGCTGCGCGCCGTGATCCGCTTCTACATCGAGCACCCGCCCTATCCCGTCGGATCGGTCACCTGCGAGGACCACTGCCAGTTCGAGTTCGAGGGCGCATGGTTCACCGGCTACTCGGACTTCATCTCCGAGGACGGGGGCACCATCGGCGAGTGGAAGTACGCAGCCACGAGCTACGACCACCTCAAGGTCGCCCGGCAGGCCGCGGTCTACCTCAAGGGCTTCCCCTCCGCCTCGCGATTCATCGTCTACCGCATGCGCAAGCCGACTTACCGACCCAAGAAGAGCGGCGAGACCATGAGCGAGTTTGAGAACCGAATCCTCGAGGGCTACGAGAAGGACGGACCCGATAAGGTCATCCGCACCACCACGATTGAGCGAGACCAGCTCGACGTCGACGGCGTGCTCCGGCAGATGCGCCAGAGCTTCGAGCTGGTCCTGCCCAGCATGCATGAGGCCGGCATGCCGCCGAACTACGGGAGCTGCGAGCTGTGCGACTTCTCCACCGTCTGCGGCGAGATGATCGGGTGCAGCACCAACGAGGTTGTCCGAAGGCTGACGCTGCGTCAGGAGGGGATGTGATCTTGCTCGAGCAACTCCAAGCCCTGGCCGACCGCTGGCGAGCCATGGCAGCGTCGGTCACGCCAGCCCAGTCCAATGACGATGAGACCCGAACTGCGCTCGTGTGCGCAGCACTCGTCGACTGCTCCGATGATCTTCAGGAAGTCATCGATGAACACTGCGGCTGACAAGCTCGACATCCTCGAGACCCTGCGGAGCTGCCTGGTCTGCGGGCACACCCGCGAGCAACATCCTCGCGGCCTTGGATGCGCCGCCGAGGACTGCGACTGCTCCGGATTCCGCCGCGGCGCGCTGTCCGCGGAGGGCCGGCGAGAAGCCCACCGGCGCATGCGCGAGATGGGTTTGCTGCGAAATCAGAAGAGAAATCGAGGCCGGTAGCTCCACCGACGGCAACCGCCGGAGCCACCCGCAGAGCCCGCGCTTGCGCCCGCCGGCCGAGCTGCCGTAGGGTCTCTACCGCGCTGCCGGGTGGCTCCCGGAAACCCAGTGCCATTTGCAGATTAGAGGTTGATTTTATGGGATTCACAAAGAAGTTCAGCTCAGACCCTCTCGGTGAACGGATCTATGTTCTTGTTCACGGTGAGCCGAAGATCGGGAAGACCCGAATGGTCCTCGATCTCATCAAGAAGCACGGCGATTACGTCGTGCTTTTTTCGCTCGACAAGGGGACCCTCGCGGTGAGGCAAGAGCCGGCCATCTATGAAGGCAAGCTCGCCACCGCCTACCCCAACGGACTGCGTGAGATTCGCAGCGACATGCGAGACGCCACGTCGATCGTCGCCAAGCTCGCCAAGTCGGTGCCGCGCTCTCGGATCTGGGTCGCGCTCGACACCGTCACGCACCTCCAGTCGAAGCTCATCGCCGAGGCGCGCAAGATCAACGTGAAGAACCCGGACACCAAGGACACGCGCGAGGACTACGTCCGCGATGCCGTGGTCGAGGTCGACTGGGGCATCAACCTCGCCCACATGAGCGAGATCGCAGACTTCCTGGTCAACGTGAAGGCCAACGTGATCGTCACCGCCCTGTCCAAGCGCGAGAAGATCAAGCGCGAGGAGACAGGCCGCGAAATCCCCGCGCTCTCGGGACAGTCCTACTCCCGCTTCATGGGGGACGCGGACGCGATCATGCACCTCAAGGCCGACAAGACTGGCCGGCGCTTCCTCGAGATCATGACCGGAGATTCGCTAGGCGGGGACCGCTCCGGGAACCTCGCCCGCCACGAGCCGGCGGACCTCAAGGAGATCCAACGCAAGATGATCTCCGGCCACATCCACGTCCCGAAGCTCTCGGAGAGCAACGCCGCAGAGCGCCCCAATGAGCACGGGGCAGACGCTGTAACGACTGCCCCGTGAAGACCCCTGAAACCCTAACGACGAAAGAAACCTAGCACATGACAGACGACTTCGACGACTTCGAGATCGACGGTGAGGACATCGACCTTGGAAACGTCCCCGACTCCGCAAACCCGCCCAGCGCTCGCTATCTCTGCACCATTGCCAAAATGGAGAAGAAGAAGCGCAAGGACGGCAAGGGCTCCTACATCAACATCCAGTTCAAGATCGACGACGTACTGGACGAGAACCTCGAGCCATTCATCGGCCGGAACATCTTCGACATCTTCAACCTCGGCGCCGCGGCGCTCTGGAAGATGAAGGGGGTCATCACCGCCTGTCGCGGAGAGGGTGCCGCCAAGGGCAACCGCATCCCCAACATGACCGGTGAGCAGCTCGTGCTCGACGCGCACGAGGAGACCTACCAAGGGCGCGTCAACCTCAGGACGAAGAACTACCAGGACTCGCAAGACTGGGTCGGCGTCACGATGGACCTGACCGCGATCGACGAGCCCATGTCGCTCGGCGACGGCGGCCCCGGCGAGGCGCACAACGGGACGAACGGGGCCAGCTCGAGCGCGGCAGCCGCCATGAGCCCGGCTGAGGTCGAGATCTAACGGAGGGGGTGCACGGAAACATCGAGCCCCCCACTATCTCCCCGTCTCGGCGCGCGATCACTGATCCAAGTGCGGGCAACGTCTTTGCCCCCCTGACGACCCGCGACCCGTCTTAGGCGATCCCGCTCAGCACCCGCTGACGGGGAGATAGTGGGGGGCTCGAATTTCCGGCCCCCAGTAGACCTTGGACTTCTCAGAAGTTGAAAGCCACTACTCCAAGTGGCTGCTCTTCGACAATGACCCACATCTCATCCGGACGCTGTACTCGCTGGTGCTGGCAAACCGGTGCGACTCCGATCCGGTGTGGGCCCTACTCATCGCTCCCCCATCTTCGGGCAAAACTGCCCTGCTCATGTCCCTCACGGGCAGCGACCGGTCTGTGTTCGTCTCGACCTTAACCCCGTACGCGCTGGCATCGGGATTCGGAGACGGGTCGGATTCGCTTCTCTACCAGCTCGACCAGAACATCCTGATTGTCGAAGACATGTCGGCAATCACCGAGCTGGCACCTGAAGCACGCAACACACTCTTTTCCTTCTTGCGAAGCGCCTACAACGGCAGCTTCGTTCGTGCGCACGGTCGAGGCAAGATCGAATGGCAGGGAAAGTTCGGGATGCTCGGCGGCGCTACCCTCGCCATCGAGTCAGCACGACGGATGGAGGGCTCGCTCGGCGAGAGGTTCATCTACCTCAGACCAAAGGTGAACATCCAAGACCAGGATGCGGTGCTCAATCGTGTACTGAACCAGTCGGGAGACAGGTCCAAGATGCGACGCATCCTCCAAAACGTCGCAGGGACCTTCCTCAAGCAGGAGTTCGATTTCGATAAGGTAAAGCTCGAGGACTCGACACTCGAGATCATCAAGGGCTCTGCTATCGCGCTCTGTGCCATGCGTACCCAGGCCGTACGTGACAGCTATAGCAAGGACATCGAGTTCCCCGTGGAAGTGTCCGAGATGGCTCCAAGGCTGGCTATACAGCTCGCAGCGGTCGCTATGGCTTCGGCTGTGTTGAAGTCAACAACCGAGCAGACCGAGCAGATCGTCTTGCGATTGATGGTCGACTCGATGCCGTACGTGAAGTCCAAGCTGCTCAAGGCGATGCACGCCGGACACCACTCGATGAGAGAGATCGCAGCGAACATGAAGATGTCGAGCAAGGTCCTTCAACGCCACCTCCAGGAGCTTAGGCACCTGGATATGGTGAACATGAGCCGGCGGCGCGAGTACTCGATCAACAACCAGATGATCCTTCACGCGCTCGACCAGCTATGAGCACACGGGGCGCCGTCCTCCCCAGGGCTACACCGGCTCCAGCCCACCTGCCGTCGTTCTCTGCATTGCGGCGAGCGGGAGCTGAAAAGGACGGAAGAAGGGTTCCTGTAGTCTCAGGTCGCGGCGCCTGACCTTCGAAAAGCCGCCTTGTGGGGGTATGGATCCGGGCCACCTGAGGGTCCCCCAACAAAACGCTGAGTGTGGTCGCTACCGCAACGTATGCGCGGCGAGTCGGTTCGAGGCCGACACTGCACCGGTAGCTCAACGGCAGAGGCGCCCCCGAGAGTGGGGAGATGCGGGTTCGATCCCCGCCCGGTGCATATGGCGAAGCGCTCCATTTCGCTCGAGGTCGCGCGGCTCAAGGCCGATGCGCTTCTCCACCACCTGTCACCGGTGTGTGAGCGCATCGAGGTTGCCGGATCGATCCGTCGCGGCAAGACCCACGTTGGAGACATTGAGCTGGTCGCGGTCCCGAGGATGTTCGAGCACGTGTCCGCGCAGGCAGACCTCTTCGGCGAGGCGAAGAAGGAGCCCCCCAAGGACCGCATCGACGAGGCGATCGCCGAGGCGAACCGGCTCGAGAGCGGCAGGCCCTACTGCACCGATCTCGATCCGTGCCGCGCATGTCTCATGGACCAGGAATGCGGACCTAGACCCTGGCTCTCCAAGCTCAACAACGGCCACCGATACATCAAGCTCCGGGACAACTACCTCGGCCTTCAGATCGACCTGTTTCTCGTCCGGCCACCAGCTGAGTGGGGTCCGATCTTCGCGCTTCGTACGGGCCCGGCAAAGTTCAGCCAGCGGCTGGTGACCGGGCTTCACGTGCGCAAGCTCCGCTGCCGGGACGGTCGCGTAGTGGACTCTTCGGGCCGTCACATGCCGTGTCCCGACGAGCAGAGATTCTTTCGATTGTGCGGCTTCCGATGGAAGGAGCCGGAGGAGAGACGATGAACGAACCCGACCCGAGAAACGACGACCTGGGCCTAGACGACACGGACATGATCGCTGAGATCAAGGCGCATGCGGAGCAGATCGCCGAAGACGAAGACGAAGACGTGACCGTCTGGGCCCTGCGCATGTGCCGCATGCGCGATCTGATCCAGGAGTACTTCGGCAAGCCGATCGACCACGAAGACTTTGTGGCCGAGATTGAGGAACGCGAAGAGTGATCGGCCAGATCAAATGGGACCGCCGCGGCCTTTTCGGCGCTGTGCTCGAGGCCGAGCGATGCGATCTCAGGACGTGGGTGCGCCTGCGCGCGTCCAAGCCTCATAGCCGGATGGTCCGCTGGATGGACGTCTGGCCACACGATGATGGCGCTCGGCATCCGATGCTGATCGTCGACCTTTGCAGACCACTGATCAGAGGAAGAACATGAGTGAGACTACGAATCCTGAGCCCCGCTACACCCTGTTTCTGTCGCCCGAGCAGTACGTAGGATGCGAGGGGGAACCCTGGATCCGCGACGCGACCAAAAGCGAGATCGCCGCGCTCGAGGAGGCCAATCCCGGGATGGTCTTCGATGAGATCAAGGTAGACCAGGTGGGCCGCCCCTACCTGCCGGTGACGATCGACGGTGCGACCTGTCCGCCGAGCGTGCGCAAGAAGGCGGCGGCCCACCTGCGAGTGAAGAGGTTCTGAGGTGCTCAAGCTTCAGAACCTCCATAGCCCGACAGTGTTCATGCAGATCACAGAGGGGGACTTGGATACGATCCGGTCGGCACCGGGCTTTCCGGTCTGCTCTCTATGCCGGCGCGACTTCACCAACTTCGGCATGGAGCTGGCGCGCAAGCCCGGCGGCTACCTCGGGCTCGCCCCGCAGGATGACGTCGCAGACATCAAGGAGTATTGGCTGTGCCGGCAGTGCGGACGTCGCCTCGGCATGACCGAATAGGCGTGCACCTCTGCCACCGGTGCGACAAGGACACCGCTTGGGTTCCGATCTACAGCGGGAGCCGGCGGATGAAGTGCTCAGCCTGCGGTGACACCTACCCGTGTCGCCGCATGTGCGAGCACCTTGACTGCAAACACGAACGACAGGTCTGGCGAGAACAAAGAGGTTGATTATGGCGAAGAATTCTATGGACGAAGAGGCCCTCACCATCCAGCGGGCGAGCCGAGAGCTGGAGAAGCTCGACGACCCCCTCGCGCAAGCGCGGGTCGCTCTGTACCTGCACTACCGATACACGAACGCCGGCGACTCGATCGCGCCCAACGCGGTCGCGCTCTTCCACCGCCGCGCGGCCGAGGCGCGTTACGGGATCGTCCGGCAGCAGCCCGAGGTCGTGTACGCCTCCGGAGCGCCGGAGCCGGCCAGGGAGCCCGCTACGGCGCCCGAGGAGTACTTGCCGGAGTCCAGTCCGGAGTCGGCCGAGGAGCTGCCCGGGGAGGCTGCCGAGGAGCCCTCGGAAGCCGGCGCGGTCGCTTCCGCGGTGGCCTCTGCGGTCGCCGGAGCACAACAGGGCTGGGACTTGTCCGGCGAGGGCTCTAGGAATGACGATGAGACCGAGTCGGAGGTTGAGATCTGATGAACAAAATCGAGCTCATCCGCTCTCTCAAGGCCATGCAGACTCAGGCACTTCAGCAGGAGCTAGCGCTCTTCGGAATCCTCCCCCGCGCCTCCAACCTCGATGAAGGGGAGGAAGTCGGACTCGACCTCACCAGCAAGGTCCGCAGCGCCCAGGTCTCTGTCCGTCAGCACATCGGCGAGCTCGAGGAGCTGATCGAGGCGGTGACGGTCCACGCAACGAGGTTCGGCAAATGATGGTCCCGCGGTGCTGGGGCTCCATCTACCCGGAGCACACGAGGGACCTGTGGAATCCGGCAGCTCCCGACAACATGCTCGTTCGGCACCTGGCTCTCAAGGCCTGCAATGCCGATCCGAGCATCTTCCCGTCTGAGCAGGCGCGCATCGCCTCGCTCTCCCGAAGCCGACAGTGGATGAAGCTCTACCCGCCGACGGATCAAGAATGGGAAGAGTTCGTCGACCTGTGCCTCGCGGCCGGGATGACCCTGGAGAAGCAGTGAGCGAGGAGGAGGTCTTCGTCCGGGCCTACTGCGCAGCGCTCGGGGGCATCTACTCCAACGACCTCGACATCTCGCCTGAGACCGTTCGGATGGTCTGCAGCAAGGCGGCAGAGGACGCGGTCGAGAGCTGGCTCAACAGGTCCGACTCAGACCCTTGGGGTAACGACGACTCGGCACCCATCCCACCAGGAGGACCCTAGGTGAACCGGCCGCCACCTTCGCGAGAGGGTGGCGGCAACTCATAATGAGCCATGCCCAGCTCGAAAAGACGTGTGGATTCGTGCTGTGTCTGCGGCTTCCCGTTGAACGCGAAAAACCGGTGCTACTGGCGCCGGGACCGGCCAGATCTAGACGTCATCCCGAAGATCGCCGAGTGGGCATTCACCTGCACTGACCACCCTCCCGATGGACAGGGATGGGTGAACTTCACTGACAGGTTCCGGGTCGTTGTGGTCAAGTCCGGCTGAACGCGGAGACGTGGGCCCCCCACTATCTCCCCGTCAGGGCTGGAGGGGACTGTGGGGCCGTACGAGAAGCGGTGCTCGGAGTGCTATGGAACGGGTCGGGTGGGCTCGACCTACCGCGTTGGAAAGCCACCCCATGAGGTGATGATCGTCGTACAGTGCAGGCGATGCTGGGGCTACGGATTCACCTTCGATGGCTTCGATGACCTGCCCACACGCCAAAGCCTTCAAGCGGACCGTCAACATGAGCGCGGCACAGGTCCGCTCGTGGCGCCGGAGACGGAAGAAGGCTTGCCGTCAGATACGAAAGCGCGCCAACGGACGTAGCGCGGTAGACGAGCTGGAGATGGTCGCTCGCATGCTGAAAAAGCCCGCGAGCAAATGGACCAAGCGCGAGTGCACCAAAGCCCGCGATCTGGTCAACTTCGTCAAGCGTCACCGGGCTGGCAGAGGCTCGGTTTGTTCGCACAAACGACTCATTGCATTGCGCGACTGGGCATACGACCCTCCGCGTTGCAAAGCACCAACCAATATCTGCAAGAGCGCCAGCGGGCGCGGGTAGCTGAGACGTTCGACCGGAGCCATCGGGCTCCGCTTTCAGCCTGCCGCCATTGAACCCGCCGGCGCGGTGTACGCGCTCTGAGGCCGTGCCTCGGGGTGCCGTTCTGCGCATGGGGCATGGGGCCTCTGCGCATGCACTGGAGGGACAATGCACAGAGACTCAGGAGAATCAGCCTGCGCATGGGCGATCGCGCTCATCGCACTCGTGATCGGAGCCAACTGCCACGCGCAGGTTCAAGCCCAGGAGCAGCTCGAGCCCGAGCCGGCCTCAATGCTTCCGCCTGACATCGACGAGGTCTACCCGGCCCCCCGGCCCACGGTCGCACAACGTCGCCTCATCGAGCTCGTCGCCAAGGTCAGCTTCAACGAGGCCGGCGCGTCCTACCACGACCTCGCGCTCATCTGGCAGATCGTCGAGGGGCACGGTGAGAGCTCGCGCGAGCGAATCGCATGGCTCGAGCGACACAGCCCCTGCGTCTCAGGACGGCTGAGCCAGGACGAGGCCTACCGACGACCCGGGAACTGCCGCTGGACCCGCAACCTCATGCCCGACGGACGACGGCCGAGAGGGTGGAACCGACAGCGCAACGGTCGCTGGGAATGGGTCCGCGAACACTGGCTTCGACACGTTCGACGCGTCCGACGCTTCGTGCTCGGCTCGAATCGGTATCGGCCGTGTGCAGAAACCCCACACAGCTGGGACGGCGTACGATATGGGGCAAGGCGCGTCGGCACGGGCTCGAGGCGCATCCTGGAGTGCGAGCCACCGTACACCGCGTACCCGGCCGAGCCGGGCCTACACAACTTCGCGGTGCGCTGGGACGCGAATCGGGACGCGAGCTAGCTAGCGGAAGCGCGGCAAGCGACCCATCGAACGATTGCCTCCGAGGTTGAGCACCTCGGGGGCTTTGTCGTTCCACCACCAGAACTGGAGGACGAGCAGCCCTCCCATGACGAAGGTGGCTGTTTTCCAGGGGTTGTTGTTCATCTGATTCCTCGTCGGTGGCGCCGCGCGCGCTCCTGCGCGAGCTTCTGGTCAGCTTCGTACTTCCGGACCTTACCAGCCGCGGTCAGGATCGCTTCGCCGCAGGGCCGGTCGGTCTTCTTGAAGCACGCCGCGATGCGCTCGAGCTGGTCGACGATCTGCGACGGCGCGCAGCCCTCGTGCCGCTGGCTCTCCGAGAACGCACGCAGCCCCTCCATGTCCCCGCGGAAGTAGTTCAGGTCCACACCGCCCTGGATGCCCTTCACAGAGCCCTTGTTCGTGTACTGATGGAACGTCCAGTGCGACCACGGGAACGGCCGCCCGCCCGCGTCCACCGGCATCCGCGGGTAGCCCTTGACGTAGCTCGCCACCCAGAGCGGGTAGCGCGCGAGCTGGGCGGCAAGATGTGGCGCACCCTGACTCAGCTTCCAGTGCAGGTACTGGCCGCCGTAGACCATCGGACGGACCTTGGTCTCCTCCTCGATCGCCTGGAGGTAGTCGAGCAGCTCCTGGAAGACGACGTCTATCGGGATGGTCCCGAGGCTGTCGCCCCAGATGCCCCCGGTGAGGTTCTTCTCGATCCCTTGCTCGACGTCGGCGACCATCGGCAGGGTGAGGCGTACGCCGCTCTTGGCGAGAATCTCCAGGTCCAGCTCGGCCTGGAACAGCCCGCCGCGGTCCGCGCGCAGGTAGCGGTAGGTCCCCATGAAAGCGAGGTTGTCGTAACCGCCCTTGAGGTTGTCCTCGACGCGCCTGTCGACGTCCTTTCCGTCACCTGTCCGGACGAAGCCGAAGTCGGTCTGGATGCCTTTCCATGAGATCTGACCGTTGTGGTGGCTGACGTCGATCCCCGTCGTTCGGGGCCCGTCGTATCGGTCGACTACTTGTCGTTTCATGGCTTGTCCGATCGAGATTTGAGGTCGACGCCGAGGCTATGAAGGCTCGCGGGGAAGAGGATACCCAGAGCCCCCTGAATCCGCGCGGTAACAGCCTCCGCCGCCTCGAAGTTACCCTCGGGCGGGGGCACGAGCACCAGCACCACCATCAAGCACAGGAGCAATCCGGTCGTGGCGAGGATGACGATGCTTCTTGAACTCATGCCCCCAGTGTAGCGGTGGACCCGTTTCAGACCGTGTACCCGAAGGCCCGGTTGTACTCCGGGTAGCGATCCATGATCAGCTTGCTGACGCTGTCAGGGACGTACTTCTCCCACTCTTTTGGCTCCGGCGGCGCGACCTTTCCGCTGCCGTCGTGTGGGAACTTGTTGAGGTAGAGCGCGTCGAGGTCCGTCGCGACAGACTCGACATTGTCGAAGTCGTGACCCTTGAACCACGGCTCCTTCAGCGAGCTATAGATCGAGCGCATACACTGCTCCGGCTCGCTCACCAGGTACTCGTACTGGACCACGGTCATGTTCGGCCACTTGCGGCTCACCAGGTCCATCACGCCGTGCACAGGCATACCGACGAGCCCGGTGGGGCTGAACATCTTGTCGGCCCGCTGGAGCACCGTGGAGTCCAGGGGAGTATCGACGGAGCCGAAGGCTGGGAAGCGCGCGTGCTGCTTCTCGATCGAGCCGAAGACGCCGCGGAGGTCGCGCACGCAGCAGAGCATCCGCGCGCCGGGGAAGGTGTGCTCCAAGATCTGAGCCTGGCTCGTCCACATCCTGGACTTGTCGAAGACGACATCCTTCTGGGTTGCGGTGTCCGAATACCAGTCGCCTACGATGTTGCGCAGCATGCGCGTTACGCGGAGCTCGGTCTGATGCTGGTCGGCCGCCAGCTCGCTCTTGACCTCGGGTGAGTTGCTGAGGAACTGCTGGATCACACGCAGCAGCGACGGTAGAGGGCTCGTGGAGCTGGCCTGCCACCTCGGGTTCTGGCTCAGCAGATTGCACAGCAAGGTCGATCCCGCGCGCGGCAAGCCCGTCACCACGTGGAAGCGCGCGCCGGCCGCGCCCTTCGTCTTCGCCGGGGCCTTCTTGCTCGAGCGAGCACGCGCGCCCTTGGTCTTCAGGTTGGGGTTCGCACGCCGGCGAGCTGCGGTCTTGCGGACCATCTTGCTCTGGCCGTTGTGCTTGGTCGCGGCCTTCTTGGTCGCGGTCTTCTTGCGTGTGGCCTTCTTGCGCGTCCCGGGGATTGCGATCTGCTTCGCAGCGCTCTTCGTCTTCGTCTTCGTCTCGGTCACGGCAGCCCTCCTTCAAAGCAATTCCGTGCGTCCCGATAACCCCGATCGACGAGTCGGTGCACCTTCTTTTTGCTGAAGTCGAAGCTGTCTCCGAGGTCCTCCGTCGGTCGAACGACCACGATCTTGACCTTCTTGAAGCCTGTGATCCGGTTGCGCGCCTGGGCGAGCTTGAGGTCGGTGTCCATGATCTCATCGACCATGAGCTGGAGCGATCGCATCGCGACGTCGAGCGTGGTCCACTTCTTCCGGTTGGACACCGGGGGATTTTTGGGGCTCGGGATGACGACGTGGATCTCAGTCGCGCCGAGCTCGATCGCCTCCTTGATCGGTGTGACGTCGCGGATTCCGCCGTCCGCGAAGACATCGACCTTCCCGTCAGGCTGAGCGATCCGTGCGGGGATGAACATCGCGGGGAAGGCCGAGCTGCCGATCACACCCTCCTTGAGCTGAGGGTGGTCCTCGCGGAAGACCACCGCGCGCCCGCTGTTGAGCGAGACCGCGACTACCGCGAGCTTGCGGCCCGAGCTCTTGATGCGAGCCAGCTTGAGGTTGTCGCGGATCATGTTCCCGACCGGACTCGAGTCGAACATGGCGGGCCGGAAGAGCGCGGCGAGCTTTCCGAGCATCGGCCAGTCTCGGTAGACGCTCTGGTTGCCGCGCAGGCGATGCCACATGTTGAACAGCTCTTGGCTTGCCCTGGTTTCCTGGCCGACCTTGAACATCGCAAGGAAGGCCGCGTTCATCGCGCCAACGCTGGTGCCGGTCAAGATCTTGTACGGGAAGGCGCGCTCGCCCATGAGGTAGCCGACGACGCCGGCCTCGTAGGCGCCGTTTGCGCCGCCGCCAGCCTGGACGAGGGCGAGGGTCATGCGCTCGGGTCGACGGGGGTGCCGCTGAAGAATCCGTTGATCAGGGCGTGGGTGTAGAGCAGGCGCGCGTTCGCCGAGGACGCCTTCTCACCATCGAGGCTGAGCGCGTCCATGATGTCGTCGAACTCGGCCGTGCCCTCCCGCGGCTTGTTCTTGATGACCATCGTCCGGCCGCTCTTCGCAGGCTGGTGGTTGGACGCGCTGAAGTTGTTCGAGCCGTCGACCACGCCGTATTTGAAGATCACAGTGATCTCCTTCGTGTCGAGGTCGAAGATGAAGCGCGAGATCTCAACGTGGGTCAGCGATGGGTTGACCGGGTCGAAGTCGCCCGCGTTGAACGGTGTCGTCAGAAGGATGCTCATGGCTCAGTTCACGCTCCTTGAGACCTCGTACCAGCTCGTGCCCGAGAACATGAGCTGGAGCACGGTGTCGTCCGCGCTTGTGAACGCGGCGCTGAGGTCGACTGTGTCTGCCGCGTGGGAGTTGTCGTCAGTGACAGTGACGAGGGCGTCGACGAAGAGCAGCGTCAGGAGCTGACCCGCGAGACCGCCGGTGATGGTCGCGATCGTATTGCTTCCGGCGTCGCCTGTGATCTCCATCACGTTCGAGTCCGCGGCGAAGGTCGTGGCCGCGGCGCCGAGCGTGAGAGTGGACATCGGCGAGCCGTGTTGGCCGGTCAGGAGCGCGCGGAAGCCGGCGTTCGATCCGTCGCCGCCGATCTGGAAGCTGTCGGCGAGCGTGTTCGCGCCAGGGCCGAACTGGAAGGTGTTGTCTGCCGGGCCCGCGGTGATCGGCCCTGTGTCGGCCATGCCGGTCGCAAGCGAGCCGGCGCCCGAAGCGGTGATCGCGTAGCTGGCCGCGTCGCCGTTCGACATCGCTCCGACGCCGCTGGCGATAACGTCCGCACCGTCGGCGTAACCCATCGCGAACGCGCCAGAGGCGGTCGCCTGGATGGTGTTCGAGTTCGCGTCGCCCATGGCGAAGGCGCCGGCCGCAGTCGCCTCGATGGTTCCGCTCGTCGCAAACCCAGCGGCGAAAGCGCCCTGGACGGTCGCCTGGATGGTCCCGGTGGTGTTGATGCGTCCGTGGGCAAAAGAGCCGTTGCCGCTGGCGAGCAGGGTTCCGGCGCCGGCGATCGAGCCTTGAGCGAAGGAGCCGATTCCGGTCGCGCGCAAGCTCGCGCCGTTGATCGAATGGCCCTGCGCGAACGCTCCAGCTGAGGTTGCCTCGAGAAGTGAGCTGGTACCGCCGGCGCCTCCTAGGTAGCCCTGCGCGAACGATCCGGTGCCGCTCGAGCGCATGGTGTGGGTGCCTGCGCCCTGAATACGGCCCTGGGCGAAGGCGCCGTATCCCGCGGTGGTGGCGAGGCTGGTTCCGGTGCCGCTCTTGGAGATGTAAGCCCAGAGGAACGAACCAGATCCAGCGTTGTAGACCCTCGATGTGCCCGAGCCGCTGCTGGTGAACGCATAGCCACCGGTGAGGTTTCCGTATGCACTTCCGTAGGAGACGATCTCGGCGATGCCGGTGACCGCGCCCCCGGTGAACGCAGAGCCGAACATGACCCCGCCGCCGGAGTAGTGGAGCATCCGGCAGGTGGACGCCGCGCCCCCGGCGGTCAGGTTGCCGGCGAGTAGAACGGGATCGTAAGGCGCGCCGCCGAACTGGAGGTTCGTGGTTCCCGCGCCGCCCGAGCGGCCGAAGACGCCGCCTCCGATCCCGGCGCCCAGCGTCACGGTTCCGGAGTCGCCGACGCCTACGACCAGCCTGGAGCGGACCTCGGCCCAGCGGAGCGTCTGCCCGCGGCCGAGGTCGTGGGTGTCGTCTGCGTCCGGGACCATGTCCGTTCCGACGTCGATGTCTGCGCCGGCGTCGAGGACCAGGTCGTTGCCGCCGCCTGAGGCGAGGATCGTGAAGCTGCCGCCCGAGCTCGTCAGGTTGTTGGCGTCGAGGTTGGTGGTGTTCGTCCCGTCCAGGACCTGAAATCCGTTGTCCGCGCCGGTGTGAGTTACGGTCGCGCCGGCCCCGCCTCCGCCGGCGAGGGTGACGTCAATGCCGTTGGCCGCGTTGGCCGCAGCAACCGCGATGGTGCCCCCCGGGCCAGAGCCATCGGCGGCGATGTCGAACGCGGGGCCGCTCGAGCCGCTCCCCATGTCGATGTCAATCGCAGGAGCGGTGACGGCCTCACCGCCGGGGCCCATGTCGATGAAGAGCGCATCGCCCGCGCCCGCAAACGTGCGGGTCAGGGTGAGCAGATCGGTAGCGTCAACCGCGTTGCTGAATGCGATCGGGCGCGCCGCCGTAGCAACGATCGTGTTGCCCCCGTCGTAGGAGGTTTGGAGCGCCGCCGCACCGCCGCCGCCCGCGCCACCTGCTAGGACAACATGAGCCATCGTGGCTGAGCCTACCTGGCGCGTTGACGGGCCGACAAGGCGAGGGATAACGTGGCGTCATGGCCCTCGTGACGAGCCTGATCGATGAGGGGCTCCACCACGCCCTCGCGGTAGGCGACATCATAGCAGGTGCGGGATTCGGCGAGGTGGCTGGTCCCGGCGCCGGCGTGCTGATGAGACTGCTCCTGCCGTTCAGCGAAGAGGTCTTCGACAAGGTCGGCTTCGAGGAGCAGTTCTACACGACCTTCCAGAGCCTCGACGGCAACGTGAGCGCGGTCTCGATGGACGTGACCGAGTTCGAGACGGACCCTTCGACCGGTCAGCAGATCATCCGCTTCCGACTCGACGTCGGAGCGCTACCGGCCACCGTCGACATCCTCCTCGAGAGCCACCACTCCGAAGGTCGTTGACATGTTTTCGGACACGAATATTTTCGGTCTCCGGAGGTTGGCTGAATGTCCGAAAACATTGCAAGAGCGGTTGAGCTAGAGGCGACGCCAGAAGAAAACCTGGCCGACGACGTCATCTTCGAGCCCTCTCTGATCTATCAGAATCGCCGCGTTGGCATCGCCATCAAGAACGGTACCCAGGTCTGTTGGGCCTGTTTTTCTCATGTTTCGGCGCGTGACGGCATCGACGTCATCATGGGAGAGGGCTCACTCGTTCGGCTCTGCCAGAGCGAGGAGTGCCGAAAACTCGTCGGCGCCGCCAACCGGAAGCGGGACGAGGATCGCCGCGCCGGAAACATCGTCAACCTCGCCGACCTGACCGAGGAGGAGAGGGTCGAGCTGGTTGAGGAGATCCAAGACAAGAAGCGTAGCTACCGGGGCTTCTGATGACTGGAGCGCTCCGGCTCCTGAACGGTTACCGCCCTCATCCGGCAGCGGTCCTTGGTATCGATCCCGCTTCTCGAAGCGGCTGGGCGCTCTTCATCAGAGGAGAGCTTCGTTGTAGCGGGGTCGCGCGGTCTGCTGAGGAGCGCTTCGAGGCGATCCGCAATGCAGACAACCTCTCGCTGTCAGACAACCTGCCCTTGATCGCGATCCTCGAGGATTTCAGTCCAGGGAGCTGGAAGAGCTGGGTTGCGATCGCGCGAGCCTACGAAGCACGCGGACGCTGGCAAGAGCAGCTCGACCTGATCGGAACCCCGGCGGTCGGGGTCATGGTCAACGACTGGAGAAGAGCGCTGTACGGGTCGCGCTCGATGCGAAAGAGCATGCCCCGCAAGATGGCTAAACAGATGGCCGTTGCTCGGGTAGAGAGCGTCTATCGAAAGCGGGTTTCAGATGACGAGGCCGAAGCCATTCTCATCGGCGAATGGGGATGCAGATCTGCAGAAGTCGCAGCAATCCTGGAGACTTGACCGGGTTTGGCCTCGACGTCAGGATGGGGCAGCCGGGTTTCCCTGGTCAACCTCACCAGCCCCTCGTCGGTTTCGCCACCGACGGGGGGTGCTCTATTTGGAGGTAGGATGCTGTTCGCACGTGGGATTGACCTGACCGCCGGCACCGAGCTGGTGGTCGATCATGGTGGGACCCAGCTCGAAATCTCGGCTCGTTCGAAGGGCAAGTCCCCTCGGATGATCGTGATCGACTGGTCCGGCAACGAGATGAGCGCCGAGGAGTACGGCGCCTTCATGGCCCGCGGAAACGCCGGGGCGCACCTCTACATCGATCACGAGGGAGGTATCACGCAGTACACGGACCTGTGGAACAAGGTTCGTCGCATGAAGTCGGTGGACGACGTCGCGATCTGGGTTGTGATCCAAAACAAGGGCATTCCGCCGCATGACGACCGTGTCTCCCGTGGCGCGTTCGTCTACTCGTTCGGGGAGCACAAGCTGAGCGCGCTCTGCGCCAACTCAGACCAGATCGACTCGCTGGTCTACCTACTCGGCTTGATCTGCGACTCGCTTCAGATCCCACCCTCGATCCCGCGCAAGGACGGTGAGCCGCTCGAGCGCGCGATCCGCGGCAAGACGGGCCCTCGCTGGAACGGAGTGCTCCTGGCCTCTCACCTAGACGCCGGGACGGTGAGCCCCGGCCCGGGGATTCTCGAAGCTCTCGACGAGTTCGAGCATGACATGCTCGCTGAGGACGACGAGTACGATGAGGAGGAGGACACGGACTTCGACGGCGAGGACCAGGAGGTCGACGAGGACGCCTTCAATGAGGCGTTCCCAGACGTGTAGCCTCCGGGCATGCGCGTCTACCAAATCGTCGCTGAGACATATGAGTCCAAGCCCTATCCGGTCGTGGTCCACGCGTTCATAGGTGAGACCGCGAAAGAAGCGCGCGGCTACTTCAAGGCGCACCTCGGGACCTGCTCCTTCTTCCGTGATTGCACGCAGAGGCGCAGGTTCCGGGGTTTTCGATGTGAGACGGTCGTCCGCTCGGAGGGATGGATCGACGTCTGAAGTCCGTAGCCGAATTCGAATTCGGTAAACGCGGGCCCCCCACTATATCCCCGTCAGGCGCTTGAAACTGGGGGTAGGATGCGTGGCATGGACCCGTTTTTGCTGCTCGCGCCCGAGATCGAGGCAGAACAAACCCCGATGGGTCGTCGACCCTTCAACCGCTGGATTGCCTCCGGTGCCGGCGGCTCCCCGTATGAGGCTCGCGGGTGGTTCCCATCGGACTTGTTCATGGATGGGCAGCGCAACCGGCTGGCCCCGGGCTACGACGGGCTCGAGGGATGGCGCCGTGGCGCGCTCGGCGATGCACACCTGCCGGACTGGTCGGACGCGGCCATCGCAGCCCGCCGGAGCATGGTTCGCAAGTACGGCCCGCCGGACATCGAGAACAGGCACGTGGCCATCTGGCTGCGGCGCGGCCCCTGGAAGCGGATCATGGTCCAGGCCCGCGGATACGCGCACAACTGGCCACGTCCACATGAAGATGTGCTGACGCAGACCATCTGTTACCGTGTGCCGCCGGGGAAGTTCAGCGCGCTTACCCGCTACGACGGGAGCGTGTTCGCCGAGAGGACCGCCGGCGAGCTCAGCGCTCGTTGCGGTGGTGAGGCGATGAACTTCCTCGCGCTCAATTTGGCCCACGACGTGATCAAAGGCCGCAAGAGCGTCGCCGGCGCGAGGCGCTCCTACGAAGCCGTCGTCCGAGCCTACGCGCGCGGCAAGCGGCCGAAGATCGTTCGCCAGCTGCTATTCCCCGTGCCGAGCTGCCCGCAGACAGATCCCGACCACCGCGCGCCCTTCATGGGATTCGGACCGGCGAACAGCCAAACCGGGATCGGTCCGAACGGTGACTTTGTCGGGCTCAGCCAGTACCGGCGCAAGGGCTACGGAGACGATTACCGCGACCGGGATGAGGAAGAGCGCCTGCGCCGCTACCGCGAGAAGTACGGCTACAAGGACGACGACGAGGACTGGGGCGGCCGACGAAGGCGCCCCGTCGAGCCCAGTCCCGAGCCAGAGCCGTACAAGCCCCCGAGGGTGCGAGGCTACGGTCCCAGGGGCGGCAAGCGTCGACGGATCGAGCGGTACATCGAAGCCCAGCGGAGGCGTGTGGCGGAACAGGACGCCGCGGACGCGCTAGATCCTGACGAGGCCGAGCGCCAGGCGGCTGCGATCCGTCGACAGAACAAGGAGGCCGAGGGGCGCAGGCAGGCCGAGGAGGTTCGCCAGCGCGAGGCGCGACAGAGGCAGCGGTCACAGCGCCAGCAAAAGCGCCAGAGGGACCGCAAGCGCCGCCAGCGCGAGCGACAGGCCGCCAGGGCGGCGATGGGCCCGGCGCCGCGCACCGAGGACGGTCGGCGTCTGCGGCGCCGATGGCTGCGCGACTCGGACAAGCAGGCATGGTGCCTTGGCTGCGGACTGTCCGAGGCCGAGGCCAACGGCGGCTCGAAGTGGATGCTTCCGATCCTGATCGGCGGCGCGGCCGGGCTCGCCGCGGCGTACATCGCCTACGATGAGACTCGCGGGTACGGCGCGCGGCTTCGCGACGAGATGTACTGATGCAGGTCGGCATCATCGGCGACAGCCAGAGCGAGGGCCTGGCGCCGTCTCTGGTGCCGAGGCTCCAGCGCAAAGGGCTCGAGGTCACCTCGACCATGCTCGTCCGCGGGATGAGCCTGAGAAGTTTGCTCGCGAGCTCGAGCTTGACCGCGCAGGCGCGCGCCGTCGCAGGCAGCTCACCCGACGCGCTTATCGTCATTCTTGGCGGCAACAACCGGATTGAAAACCCGACTGAGTACGCCGCGCTCGTCGATAGGTTCTTGAGCCAGATCGCTCGACTACCGAAGGAAATCTGGTGGGTCGGACCCGCCGCCTCACGTCATTCGATCTGGGGCCCGCGGCACGCGCGCACCCGCGCAATCCAGTCTCAAGTCCTGCCCGCTCGAGCAGATATCACCTGGATCGATGCCTGGCCGATGACCCGCTCGGGCGTCGAGTTCGCCCCCGACGGGCTCCACTTCACGCGCCGGGGCTACGCCACCTGGGCGCCGAGGCTCGCAGACGAGATGCCCCCGTCCGCGCCCCTGGGGCTTCTCCTTGGTGCCGCGCTCCTCGGCGGCGCGCTCGGCTTCTTCCTCGCGATCACACGCTGATCGGGGGAGCTGCGACCGTCCGATCGGGGGGAGCCGCGAACCTCGAGGTCCGTCCGGCCGACGAAGCACCCGTTCCGCTGCGTCTGTAATCCGGACGGCTGGCCGAGATTGCTCTGGACGGATCTTTAGCGTCGATCCGGAAAAGCACCCGTCGGAGGGGCTGCAAATGCCCCTTCCACGAAACTGTACGAATGCGCTACCGGTCCTTGAAATCGGCATGTGCGCATCCAGCGTACAGAAGCCTGGTTGAAACGTTACCGGGACACGGCCTGAAATTCGCAGGGCAACTTTCCTCCGTAAGAGGAAATGAAACTTTCTATCTAGTGATCAGCGGAATCCGACAGTTTGGTCGAAGGCCCAAACGCACCCGAAATTGGCCTCAAGCAATAAAGATTCCACAGGCAACTTCTATAACGAAGTACTAAAATGTTGCCCTTATAGGGTCACTGTAACTCGCAGAGATATTCGAATGATTACAGATAGATAGGTGGCATAGGTACTACCATAGGGGGGTATACCTGGGTGTCAGGGGGTTAGCTGTTAACAGGGGGTTATGTACCCCAAATAGGGATATCACCCCCTGTTAAGCCCCCACAGGGACCCACCGACCCCCCCCCTTGGCTGTGGGTCTTTTGGTACCTAACTACGCGATATCGCTTGGAGATCTCTGCGGAACTTTTTTTTATTAATGCAAGCGGTAAATCTGCATGTAGGATAACACCCGTTCCGCTGGGGCCGCACCGCGGGACGGGTCGGTGGGAGCGCGAGTCTGGTCCGGGGGAATGGGCGGGACCGGGCCGCGCCGGGGCCAGAATCGGCTCTGTGCCGCCTCTGCCGCCGCGGACGTACTCGTGGGCGTCTCGAGCTGGAAGGGCTTAGAAGGGCTTCTAGGGGCCTTCCCGGGCAAGGCCCCGAATCGCCCCCGCGTGCCGTCCGGATCGCCCGGTTGCGGCGACGAGGATCGCTCCCAAGGCGCTCCAGGCCGCGCGGACGTCCTCGAGCCCGTCTCGCGCTGGAGGGGCTTACAGGGGCTTCCAGGGGCGAGCGCCGGGTAGGCTCGGCGGATGGCGAAGCGCGTGTTCCGCAGGCTGAGGGTCCCGCCGGGGGTCAAGCCGGGCATCCAGATGAGCTCGGGCGATGGTGGTCCGCCTGACGGCCCGATGATCTACATCGCGGACCGGGCTGAGCCCGGTGTGATCAGCCTCCGCCGCTGGTACATCCCAGAGGGCCCCACAAAGCACGATCGGGTAGGCGTACCCATCACCACTTACTCAGAAGACTCAGCCCCCAGGTATGGCCCCTGGAGACAAAATCCATTCGGCGGCAAATGGGGATGGGCTGTCTATTCAATCCCAGAGAAAGAGTGGAAGAATCGCGGCCTCAAAGGCAAGGACGACAAGGCCAGGATCCGCCCCTACCTGGAGCTTGTTCCAAAGAGCCAGAAGGTTCAGCTCAAACCCATAGGAACGCTGCCCCAGGGCGACCCTTTGCTCTCGCATACAAGGTGGTATCGACCCTGGGTAAGCGATGAGTGCATCGCCGAGTTGATCAGAGACGCCTCGGTAGACCTTTTGTTCAGCGTGCCTCCGGACCAGAGGGTTGTCGTCGACTACGAGGCCACCCCACGCCTCTACACCAAGATCTTTCCGATCAGAGAGATCTCAAACGTCTTCCGGGCGAACTACTCGTGCGAGATGGAGCCGCCGAAGGGGATGAGCCTCCGCGAAGCGGCCAACACGCTCGGATTCGAGGACCAGTTCGGAGCCATCAACACCGCGCCAGAGAACCTCTACCGAGCATGGAAGAGACGCTCTCGAGCAGCCTCAGACAAAAGACAGAGGCTCCTCAACGCTGCATACCATCGAACCCTGCTCCACCGATTCCTCAGAATGGACAGGCTTACACCTGTGATTGAAAACGAGGCTCTGGACGCAGAAATCGAGCGCCGAGCCCAGCTCATACAGGCGTATAGAGCGTTTGTGTTCAACCGGATTGGCTGCCCGGTAGGGCTCAACGAAACGCTGCTCAAGGCGAACAACCTGATGGTCAAGAAGCTCGTAGACCGCAATGTTCATAATGCCGGCTTCATCCGTTATGGGAAGAAGGCGGGTAAGTTCGGCAACTGGCTGTTCAGGAGGGTTCTGCTCAAGACTCCTGGGGAGTGCCAGCCGTCGGGCATTGCGGGTCTGGATGGCTTGCTCGCGGCGGTTGATGAGCTGAGGTAGGCTCGAGCGCATGATTCAGGTAGCTGTCGGGGTCGGCTTGGTCGCCGGCGCGGCCTATTTCGGTCGTGTTCGCGAGTCTGGGCTGAGCGCGCCGGCGCGCACGTACGTTGAGCGAGGTCTGGATGACATCTCACAGTTCGCGCTCAGCCAGTATCCGCGTGTGGAGCTCGGCGTAGAGGACGATCCGCGCTACCGAGATGCTCGGCACAGGTTCCAGTGTGCGGCGGTCGCGCCGTATCTCGAAGCGGCTCAGCAGCACCTGGGAGCCTCGTTCGGTGAGGAGGGCTCTGGCAGCGCGGCTGTGCTCCTATCTCAGGCATGGAGCGTCGCTCAGCAGCCGAAGCAGTGTCCGAACCTGAAGATGCCGAAGTGGATCCTGGATCTGTAACTGAGGTCCTGGTTCTCGACGACCTGGAGCAGCGCGTGCGCTGGCTCGAGGGGATGATTCCGAAGGCTGAGATCACGTGGGTGCAGAGCGTTCCGCGCCTCCTAAGCGTGCTCGAGTGCCACAAGTCCTGGAACCTGGTCGTGCTCGACTACAACCTCGACCGGGGCGACGGGCACGGGATCGATGCGGCCAAGCACATGCGCGTGGTCGGCCCGATTATCATCTGGACGCTGAGCGACTGGGCGGCAGGACGAATGGAGGTTGAGCTGCGAAAGAGGGGGCAGAACGTGGTTGGCTGCTATCCCTTTGGCAGCATTGGCCTCAGCCGTGCGATCAGTCGTTTCGTGTAGACTCCGCCAATGGTCTCACTCTCCAGCCCTTGGGGCCGCTCGCTCGACGACGGCGCCCTTCATTTCTACCTGGCGCCAGAGAACGCAGCGGCGGACGACCGGAATCCAGGCACAAGCCCGGACCTTCCGCTCGCCACCCTCGGTGCAGTGATCGACGCGCTCAATGCCCTGCGATCGACCGAGGCGCCAGTGATGGTGCACATCTCGTCGAACGGAGGCACTGCCCATGAATGGCCGGCCGACCGCGTGCTCGGCCCGCTCGAGCTTGGTGCCCCCGTCGTCTTCATCGGCGATGGTGGAGGCCAGGCCGGCGACACGGGCTACACCGAGCTGTTCACAAGTACCTTGTCCGTCGGTGCTAGCAACCAAATCATCGTTACAGGATTGGATGCAGCTTTTCCCACACCGTACTCGCTGACAGGCAAGACGGTTGAGTTCCTCGAAGGGTCGGCCAACATTGCGGGCTACCTGCGCACGATTGGGCAGAATCCTGCGGGCGCCAGGTCTGACATCGCCGCCGACAGCATCATTCCTGCCAACGAGTTCGCTGGGCCTCAGCCCGCGATTGGAGACCCGATCAGGATCCGTGAGCCTTCGGTGACCATCAACCTACCGGAGTCGGCTGAGAATGACACGCTGGCCACCGCGGTTCCCGGAGGTGCCTTCATCTCGAAGGTCGGCAACAGCATGGGCAACGCCCTGTTCGGGACCGATACAAACTCGTCGGATGCCCCTCTGTTCTCGACCAGCAACCTCTACTTCGTCAACCTGAACTTCGACGCGTCGGTTACCGGCGAGCACAGCCGGCTTCAGCTCTCACGATCGACGGTCTGCTTCCACGGCTGTGAGATTCGAGGCAACGGCACCCGTGGAGCGCGCCTCGCCTCAGGCAGAGACAGCATGGTCCAGCTCGGAATGGACTTCGTCTCGCGCGAGCCTCGCGCTGCGATGGCGCTTGATCTGGGCCTAGCGGTCGACAGCTACGCGTGGTGTGGATGGACCGCCGCGCACCTGCAGGCAGGCACCCGAAACCTGCGCACGGTCAGCCAGGGTATTGGGTTCGTGGTCGCCGATGATCGTGTGCGTATCTTCTCCGCGGACTGGTCTATCTACGGCGGCTTCGTCTACAGCGAGAGCGACCAGAACGTGACGATGAGGGTGGAAAACTTCTCTCGCGTCAGGATGGTTCCACAGCAAACGCTGATCCTCTGCTTCACCAATGACACGGTGAGCGCGAACAGCGCATCCATCGACGTTCAGGGTGGATCCAGCCTCTACATGTCAAAGACCACCGCCTACAAGTCCGGCGACGGTGCATGTGTTCGGCTGGCTGCGAACGACAACGAGAACAACCTGCCGTCCAAGGTCTCAATCAGAAGCAACTGCCTGCTGTTCTGCGACGCTGCCGACTACAACCTCTCGGTGAGCGGCGGGGGAATGGCCAACCTTCAGGGCAACTTCGGTGACGGGGCTGGGGTGCCCCAAAACGCCCAGCTTGCGGTTCTGCCTACCGCCACAGGAGTCGCGGCTGCCGGCGCGACGGGAACCGCTGCGGGGCTCGCGCCGGGCGACTTCCTCCCCGCGACCACCGAGTTCGCTCAGGGACAGATCGTCAAGATCTCATAAGCCTTCGCTGGCCCAGCGAGTGCTCGGCTTTGCTCATGGGCCGAGTTTCAGGGCACTGCCCCGCGTCGGCTCGTCTCGACGCGGGGCATTTTGTTGTGCTCCCTTGCACCCGATCGAGCCTTGCGCGTAAGCTGGCGCGCGCTACCCAGTTCATAGGTTGGTACCTGCATCCCCCCCCCAGGTGCCAGCCAGCCTAGGCTGAACCGCTCAGGCCAAGCACCCCGCACGCAATGCCGCGTCGCGGGGTGATTGCTATGTGAGGGCGACGTAGATCGCGGTTGCGACCGCCACGGCAACTACGCCCAGCATCACCCCGATCACAAATCTGTGCGTCGAGGTTGAGACTGTCGGCACCTCGAGCGTCTCGATCTCTGACTGCGGACGATCGGGCTCCGAAGGTAGCGCCGATGAGACGGGTGGGTAGTTCGGTGGAGGCGGTGTGGTGTCTCGCGCGGGCAGCGGTGGAGGCCCGACCACGGTTGCGGGTGGTGGGACCTTGATCATCTTAGGGCTCAGGAGCCGGCAGAGCTCGGCCTCGAGCTGGTTGAAGTCCCGGATGTACTCGCCGTAGGAGACCGAGGCGACCGAGCGTCCGGTCTGGGTCTCGAAGCTCAGCGTTAGCCCATATTCACGCCACGAGGCCAGTACGCGCACGAGCTGCTTGTGATAGCGCGGAGGGAGCCGGCCTCTCTCCATGACCGACTTGCGCTCGATCGCAAGCATTGCGTGGTGGATGCGTGAGCGAGCCGCGACAAGCTCTTGTCGAGAAAGGGTCTCGTGGGTACCGATGGCCGGCAGTCGACCGAGCCTCATGTACACATTCTAGTTCAAGGATTGATCGGGTAAATGTCCCAGTAGATATCGTCGTCATCGCGGCGGGTGAAGGCGATGGCCGCGGCGATCGCTCCGATCGCGAGCACGCCGACGACCAAGGGTACTGCGCCCATGCCGGAGGACTCGGTCTGCGTGGTGATGTTGATGGGCCGCTCGGGCTCGGGCTCGCCGGAGGGGCCTACGACCACCGGAGGCGGCGCGAGCGGCTGAGGCTCCGGCACGGGCGGCGATCGGTGCTGGCCTCGGCGCTCGCGGTTGCAGGGGCCGCGCTCTGCCGCTGCGGCGATCGAGGCCCACGCCTCGGGCATGCGGACCACGCCCCCGCGGTTGCGCGGCGGTGACTCGTACTCGGGCACGCCTGGGTCGTCCCGCTGCGTCGAGCGCCACCAGGCATACCAGCGATCGAGCGCGCCTTCGGTCATCGGACCCCACAGGCCATCGAAGCGGCCGGGGTCGAATCCGAGCTGCCACAGTCCGCACTGGACGGTGAGCACATCCACCGCGACGAGCGCACCAAAGGAGGAGAGGGCGGGCATGCTCACCCGTCGAGCGATGATCGGCATGGGGCGAGACTACCTGATGCGCTCGCAGACCGCGTAGACCGCGTCTCCCCATTGCTTGATCTCGACCGCAACTTCCATGCGCTCATTGGGCTGAAGTCGGCCCTGAGCACGGTTGCCCACCCGCACCATATCCCCGATCGCATCGATGGCTGCGGAGCAGTTCGGCCGGCGCGGAGAGAGCGCGCTCCAGATGCGGCTCCTCATTGGCTGGAGCTGGCTGTCGAGCCACTCAGGGTGCTCGGTGCCGCCGAAGAGCGCCGAGCGCCGGCCAAAAAATGCAGCCGCGCCGATCAGCGCAGCACCCGCGGCAAGAGGGAGATTGTTCATGCTCCACAGATACCAAATGGGACTTCAGTTCGAGCACTCGACCGCGACGATTGCGTCGATTTCGGCGATCTCGATCTGAAGCTCTCTCTGCTGGAAGCGGTCGAGGAACTGATGATTGCGGTTGTAGAAGATCATCATCTCACTCAGCGACTTGAACGCTTCGAGACAGTCTTGCAGGCCCTCTTCCTCGAGCGCGACGAGGAGCCGGATGCGCATCGGCTCCATGCGCTGCTCGGCCCACTTCGGCAGCTGGCCCAGCTCCGCGTCGACCGTTGCGGGAGCAACCCAGAGCGCCGCGATAAGGCAGGCAAGCTTCATGGATGGAGCCTATCGGGTAGCCTGGCTGGATGCGCGTCTTCGTTCAGGTCCAGGGGGCCGAGACCTTCCCCGTTCACAGAGTCCGCACCCGCGAGCAGCTGATGAAGCTGCTCGACTTTGCCCGGATCGGCAGCTCGCAAGGCGAGCCACGCCTGGTCTACCGGATCGCTCGCGACCAGCGAAAGCAGCTCATCGCTCGCTACGAGGGAGGCAAGAGCACGACCACGCAAGCCATGCGCGCGCGCCGCAACCCACTGTGGGGACTGGTCGGCAAGCTGGCCAAAGCCGGTCTCGACAAGGCCCTGAACGGCTAGCTCGGCTGTCCGGAAACTTGCAGGATTTTCGGACACCCCCCTTCACAGCCTCTGGACGGGGATATAGTGGGGGGCCCGGATACACCTGGTATTCTGGGGTGAGAGGTGTCCGAAAATAAAATTGGCGTGTTTTCGGACACTAAAGTTTGACGCTCGCGAGCCCCTCAAGTAATCACGTGGCGAGGTGGAGCAGGCAGAGGCGATGGAACGCGTTCGCGCGTTCGTGAAGTACACCAAGCAGCGAAGAGCGGTCACGACGGCCCGCGTCTATCAGCGAGCCGCGGAGAACTTCGAGGGCTTCTGTGAGAGCGAGGACATCGTCACGCTCGAGGGTCAGAAGCCAGGGATGCTCGACGACTTCGTTGGGTACCTGGTTGACAAGAGGCTTGCGCCCGCGACGGTCCGCTCGATTGTAGCAGGGGCGCGCGCGTATTTGGACTTCCGTGAGCGCCAGGGCGAGGTTTTCCCACATTTCCTCAACCCGAAGCTGCCGAAGGTCGTCAAGAAGGAGCCCTTCGCGCTCGAGACCGGGGACCTGATCAACTACTGGCGGATCTGCGCGACGCACCCTGATCCAGGCCGTACGATCATGACGCTGCTCCCGCTCTGCGGCCTGCGCAGCCAGGAGATCGTCTCGATCATGCTCGAGGACGGGGTCTCGGTGAAGGAGGGCTGGATCATCCTCCACGTTATCGGCAAGGGCGGAAAGCCGAGGAGCGTTCCTCTGTTGCCTCAGGGCAATCAAATCCTCGGCCAGTACCTTCACGGGTGGAGGATTCACAACAAGCAGGACAACCGGTTCCTGTTTCCCGGGTACGGTAAGGGTCGGCACTTTCAGACGAGGACCCTGCGAAGGCAGATGAAGGACGTCTGTGACGAGCTCGACCTCGAAGGCAATCTGACGCCTCACGTGCTGCGCAAGACCTACCTGACTTTCCTCGATCACGCGGGAGTCTCCTCTTTCGCGATCGCCAAGCTCGCCGGGCACAGCTCACCGCGAACGACTCACGAGAGCTACATCCACCAGAACATCGAGTCCCTCATCTCCAAGCTGGGCGATGTCGAGATGCCCCAGCCCGAACCTGACGACGAAGAGTAGCCATGATCACCGATCCCAAGAACGCAGCCGAGAAGCTCGCGGCGCTCATCCCCAATCCTGCAGACGGGATCGCGAAGGCCAGCGAGGCCAAGATCGTAGCCCCGGAGCCAGACGCCTCCGTGGCGATCACAACCTCGCCCGGCGGGCCCGCGCCGCCTCTGCACACGCTCGAGGAGCCCCCGGCGCCTAAGAAGGCTCCGACGCGCCGGCGCAAGACGGCGACCGCATCGCGGACGAATGCCGCGGCGAGCGCGGCTGCGAAGAAGGAGCTTCGCAAGATGCTCCCGGCCAGCCACCGCGTGCACGTCTACAAGCGCAACCGCCACGGGCAGATGGCCTTCGTGAGCGACTACTCCGCGAACGACCTTGCGGCCCAGGGGTCGATGGAGCGCTTCCTCAAGGAGTACGTGGTCCCCGACTACGACTACGGGGAGTTCTCGCTCTACATGCAGGAGCCCGGCAAGGACCTTCAGCCGATTGGCTCGGTCACGATCGAAGCCCCCATGAGCCACAAGAAGAAAGGCGGGGGCAGCGAGACTCGTGAGCTGCTTGAGCTGTGGATGAAGCAGCAGGAGAGCGCCAAGGCGTCTGCTGCGAGCCAGAAAGACCCGCTCGAGCAGATGCGAGAGACGCTGACCTTCCTCCGGGGCATGACCGGCGAGAGCAAGGAGAAGAGCTCGATGGATCCGATGATGCTCATGATGATGATGCAGATGCAGAAGCGGGACGCTCCTCCTGCCGGGCCAGACCCGATCATGCTCAAGCTCATCGACCGCATCGATCGGATGGAGGACTCCTACGGCGCGGCGGCGATGCTTCCGCCTCCGCCTCCGCCTCCGCCTCCGCCCGCGGCCAACCCGATGGAGAGCTTCGCCTCGATGATGGCGGTGCTCGCCGAGCAGCAGAGGTCATCAAACCAGATGCTCGTCGAGGCGATTCGAGCGAGGCCGGCTGAGCGAGACCCGGTGGCGGACATCGCTCGGCTGACCCAGCTCACCGGCGCGACCGACGACAGGATGACTACGAAGGACTTCCTGACCATGCTCCCGTCGCTCAAGACGATGATCGCGCCCGATCCGGGCAAGAGCTCGCTCTCTGAGGCGCTCGACACCATGCGTCACGTCAAGATCCTCGAGCGTGAGTTCGGCGGCAACAGCCAGGAAAACATCGCGGCAAGCTCCTTCTGGGACTTCCTCCGTGACTTCATCACCAGCGACGCGGGAACGAAGGTCGCCGAGGCTATCACCGCGCAGCAGGGCCGAGACAAGGTCGACGCGCGACACGATCAGCGCCGGCTAGCCGCGGAGAACGCGGTAGCCGAGGAGCCGCCTCAGGAAGGAATCGTGGTCCCTGAGTCCTTCCGGCAGAAGCACGCGGTCGAGATCAACACCGCTGTCACCGCGCCCGAGAGGCTCAAGGCTCTGATCACAGGCTTGCAACACCTCGGCATGCACCCCGAGTTCAGGCCCTACGTCGCGAAGGTCTTCGGACTAGCGAAGCCCAACCGTCGCCTTGAGTGCTTGGACTTCCTTGCGCAATTCCTCGAAGCCCTAATCGAGAGCGGTGCGCTCGAGGTCGAAGCCTGCAAGCAGGCAATCGAAGATCTCGACACCTACTGGGCCCTCGTTCGTCAGCAGCTCGGCATGGAAGACATCCCCGAGGTCTTCCCGGAGGGATACGTAGACACGAAGGCCGAGGCTGCATCCTCCGGTGAATACGAGCTGGAAGAGGAAGACGAGGTCGATCCGCCGCGCAAGAGCTACCGCGATTCGGCGCGTGATATGGAACCAACCCACCCCGAGATCAGGTCACAGCAAGGGCTCGAAGAGCAGGTTCCAGCTGAGATGGAGACTGCCGCCGCGAGTTGATGAGCCTCCAGGCGCCGGGTAGCATCCCGGGATATGAAGGTCACTCACCTCGCCATGGCAATCGGCTCATTTGTTGCCGGTGCCGGCGCCCTGAAGAAGGCGTTTGACGACGAGGAGGATGGGACCCGGCGCCTGGATCTAAACAACGGACCGCATAGTGGGCCGCCCATGCGCGGCAAACCGCGTGCGCGCATCCGGCACGTTCATACGATCGACCAGCGTCTCGCCGCGGTCATGGAGCAGATGAACCGCTCCGTGCGAGACCCGTACATCCGGCACCTCGCCGGCCAGCTCGTCAGCAAGCGGTGCCGAGCCCCGAACCTCGCCAATGGTGACGGGGGGTGGTGCTACCCCGAGCGCGCGTACTGGCAGGAGGTCAAGGCCGTCTACAACTTCGTCCGCGCGAACGTCCGCTACGTGCGCGACATCCACGCGATCGACACCTTCCAGACCGCGCGGCGGACCCTGGAGATGCGTAGCGGGGATTGCTTCCCCGAAGGAACGCTCCTTCTCACCGACGACTACCGTCTGACGCCGATTGAGCACCTTCGGGCAGGACAAAAGATCTGGGGTCGCAATCGTTGGTCAGAGGTTGGCGCGGTCGGGCCGAAGGGGATTCGTCAGATCACATCCGTGAAGCTCAACAACGGATCCTGGCTGCGCCTCACCGACGAGCACAAGGTCTTCATCGCTGAGTGCCCGAGGCATCCTCGAAATAGAAAGAGCGGCCCCTGCTCTTGCAGGCAGGGCGAGAGAGAGATTCTCAGGATCGCGGTGGCCGAGCTCGAGCCGGACATGGTCCTCGTTCAGCCTGAAAGCATTCAGGTGCCGGAGCTCGAGCGCGAGGAGTCACTCGACGACGCATGGCTCACCGGAGCCTTCCTGGCTGACGGCTGGATGCAGGGTCCAGCTTCCTTCCGCATCTCAGGCCGCGACGGGTTCTGGAAAGAGGCCACCAAAAAGCGCGTCGAGGCGATGATGTCAGCGCGCGGGATCGACACTTCGTGGGGCAAGAAGTCGATCACCGTGAAGGACGAGGAACTGGCAAGCCGGTTCGCGGAGCTTGGCCGCGGGGCACATCACAAGAAACTGGTCGATCTGAGGTTTTCAGCCTCAGAGGCTCGATCGCTGATCGACGGGTTCCTCCTGGACGCATCGAAGAACACAAGCATCGGCCACACCTTCGGCAGCACGAGTCGAGATCTAGCCATCCAAATGAGAGTCCTCAACCGCATGCTTGGACACCGAACCGGATGGTCGACAGTCCACAAGCACGGAGGCTTCGGCAACGCGCCGATCCATCGAGTCACGGTTCGAGACCTGGATAGCGAGAAGGCCCAGAAGCTCCTCCGCGTAGTAGAGGTCGAGAGGTTCGCTCAGGACGAGGAGATGACCTGGGACATGCGGACCGACGACCATTTCGTCTACCTGCCCGAACACGACGTCACCGTTTCTAACTGCGACGACTTCACCATAACCCTCGGCGCGCTGCTCATGGCGGTCGGCTTCCCCGTCCGATCAAAGACGATTCAGACCAAGTCGTCTCGCGACTTCAATCACATCTACCTCCAGGTCGGCCTGCCTCCGACCAAGCCCACACGTTGGAAGTCTCTGGACGCCAGCACGCCGAACCCGGCAGGCTGGGAGGCGCCCAAGTCGATGATCGCGCGCGCGAGGCTCGACTATCCGGATGACCGACGGTGGAGGAGACGGTGAGCCGCAGGTACATGATGGCTCGGCTCGGAGCCACGCTCGAGCAAGTCCCAGAGCTCAACGATCGACTCGCAGCACTCGGAGAGCGATTTGAGCGAGTTCGCGTTCGAGAGGGTGAGAGCGTTGAGCTCACTCGAGCGGGCGAAGTGTTCGACCGTCTCTACGGTGATGCCGCGCTCGCGCTGAGCCAGGCTGGAGACCGCCCGCCACCAAGTGAGCTGATCGCGCTCGAGGAAATGGTTCGCAGAGCCGAAGGCGCGCTGGACACTTACTCGAGGCTCGCCAACCAAGGCGAACCGTCCACAGACACCACAAGAAGGCGCCGTGATTCCGGGGGTCACGGCGTGATACTCCTGGCCGGAGTCCTCCTCTTCGGTGGTGTAATGTTTCTGGCGAGCCGCGACTGACCCAAGGAAGGCAAGATCGAAATGGCGAAGGCGAAGAGCAAGTGCAAGCGCGTGTCCCGTGACGCCGCGAAGTGGAAGAGTGGCAACAAGAAGGGCAAACTTCGGCCAGGCTGCAAGTACCTCAAGGGCGACGGGGTCCACTGCTGTCCGTCACCGAAGGCCGGCGCGGTCGTGAAGGGTCAGCCCGCGAAGAAGGCCACGAAAAAGCGCAGCGGAAGGCGGAAGGCTCGCAGCGTGAAGCGGAAGAGCTCGCGCAAGGGCACGCGGCCTGCCACGCCGAACATGAACTACCTCAACCTCATCCGACGGAGGTGGAAGGCTGGCGACTGCAGAGACAAGAGGAAGACGCTCCGTGAGATCCGCAAGCTCTTCGAGGTGATGTCTCAAAAGCCTGCGAAACAGAAAAAGGGCGAGTCCCAGTCCCAGGCGGCAAAGCGTCGCTGGAATCGATGGCAGAACGAGTTTCAGAACAAGCTCATTGCAACCGAGGAGCACTGCAAGGGCTCGAAGGGTCCGTACACCCGCGGCCCGTTCCGCGTTCAGCGCACTCGCGGCCCCTACTTCCCGGCCAAGCCCAAGGTCTACACGCGCGGCCCCTACCCGGTCTCCAGGGCTCCGCGTGGTGCCGAATCCAACCCCGGTCGCACCACGCCCGATGTCTTGCGAGGAGTCGGCAAGAGCGGAGGTCATCCCTGCGCCAGCGCGAACCCGCCGTCTTGGTGTCGGTAGCCAGGTGAAGCTTGCCCTCTGCGCGCTCTCGCTTCTCATCCTGACCGCATGCGGTGGAGGGTGGTCGGCGACGAGCGCGCAGCGAGCACTCGAGCTCGGGGCGAGCTTCACCCAGGAGGCCGATGAGCAGCTCGCGCCGATCGTCACCCTCCACATCGATGAGTGCGACACCGAGAACGCGGACCGTGAGGACTTCGTCGAATGCGTCGAGCCCTACCAGCCGATCCGACAGGGGGTCGCCCTTGCGCGCCGAACGCTGACCCTGGGTCAGTCCGTCGTCAACGCCTGGCGCGTAGGGGAAAATGAGGGCTCGGAGGCATGGATGCCGATCGCAGCCTGCATCGGGCACGGCCTGGGACAGGTCGCCGGGGCCATCCGCCTTCTTGGCCTCGAGGTTCCAGGTCTGCTCGACAGCATTCTCAACTGGGTCGACGCCTTCGGTTCAATGATCTCTGGAGTGTGCCCGTCGAGCCTGATCGAGGAGGCGTCTCGTGAGTGACTGGAGCACTGCACTCAGCATTGCCGAGGGTGGAGCGAAGCTGGTCAGCACCATCGCGAACCTCATCAACGACGCGGTCAACGGAGACGAAGAGGCCATCAGCAAGCTCAGAACAGTCGATCAGATCTTGTCACCAGAGTCCCCCACCGAGCAGGCTTTCGAGCGAGCCGATCAGATCGCAGAGAGCAAAACGGACACCGAGTCATGACGACCGTCCTCTCCCCTGAAGAGATCTTCATCCCCAACACGCGCTGGCCTAACAAGGTCAAGCCGGTGCCGGTGGCCGATGAGTTCGATCACCCCTACGTGCTCGGGAGACCGCGCTTCTCTGTAGAGAACTGGACTCCGGACGACCACTACGCGGGGCCCGCGATCCTGCCGGGAGAGATCATCCGCGAGGCACGCGCGCGCGGCGGCCGGGGCAACTGGGCGCAGCGTACGCTGAAGAGCGCGAACGTACCGATCCTGCGACAGGGAGCGTCCGGGGTCGCCTACCGAGGCGGGGCGCCCGGTCCGCTCTATCGAGACTTCTACGCCGACGAGCCGGCGGATTTCTGGCCGTGCACCAGACCGACAATGGAGAAGGTCGGGATGAATGCTGAGATCAGAGTCAACCCAGTCCTCCAAGGACTGGGAGAGAGTAGGCTGACCACCGCAGGGACCGCTGTGGCGGTCGCCGCGGCCTCTGGAGTAGCGGCATATTTCTTGGCGCGGACTGTGCTGGGGATCCGTTGACGCTCTAGAACGCCACAGGTACAACCGTTCACACGAGGTCCAAGAGGAGTCAGATGCCCACAAGAACAAGAAGCCGTCGCGTGCTTTCCGGGCTCGGCGCAGCCAAGAAGAAGGCGAAGAAGCGCGCCAAGCCGAAGTGCAAGCGCGTGTCTCGCAAGGCCGCACAGAGGAGCAGCGGTCCCAACAAGGGAAGGCTCAAGCCTGGATGCCGCTACCTCAAGGGTGACGGGGCCCGTTGTTGCCCGACCGGCAAAAAGACCTCCCGGAAGAAGACCTCCCGGAAGAAGACTCGCCGGAAGGCTGCGAAGAAGAAGACTGCGAAGAAGCAGCACATCTACTCGGCCAACAGCTCGCTGGTCTATCTGAAGAAGAAGAGCAAGACGGGCAAGAAGATGCTCAAGAAGCCCTGCCGACGGATCACGTCCGGCAAGGACAAGGGCAAGATCCGATGCAGCCGGAAGATGTCTCGCCGCAAGAAGGCGGCCTGACCGGACCCACCTAGAAGTACGCGAGGCCGTGTACGGCTCGCCTCAAATCGCAGGACAGCAGGAGAGAACCAGATGGAAGAAGAGATCAACGGCCTCAGCGACCTCGGAAGCGCGATGGACGCATACGCGCCCATCGAAGACCTCGCCGAGGACTACGAGTTCTTCGGGCTCGGCCAGTTCATCACCCCCGAGATGCTCCAGTCGCATCTCACGGCCGCCGCGGCGGGCGCCGGCGGCATCCTCGCCGTCACGAACCTGATGGACCGGATCGACTACTTCGCCGACAAGCCGAACGGCAAGCTGCTCACCGAGGGCCTCGTGGGCATCCTCGGCGGCCGGCTCCTGTGGCAGGTCAACCGCGACGCGGCCATGGGCTTCGTGGGCGGCGTGACGGGCATGGCGCTCGCCAACCTCGTCCAGGGCTACATCAACGACATGCAGGCCGAAACCGCGGCCAACGGCAACGGCAACGGCAACGGCAACGGCACCGAGGGCCTGGCCTACACCGAGGTCCACGACGTGCCGAGCTACCGCAAGCTCGACCGCGTCTCGGTACCCGCGGGCTGGGGACACGGCCGCGCGCCGATGTCGGGCCTGGGCCGGGACATCGTGACCCGCGCCAACTACATGCAGGTCGACGGCCTCGAGGGCGAGAGCGACATCGGCGGCTGGATCGGCTGAGCACTCCGCTCAACCGGTCTGCAGATAGCAAAGATCCCGGCTCATCCCGAGCCACCTTCCTTCGAAGGAAAACAAGGAAAGCAGGCGAGTCATGGCACTACGACCCATCAAGGGTGAGCCCGGCAAGTTCCTCGACACGGTGAGCGGAGAGGTCCTCGACATCTCCGATTACCGCGAGGACGACAAGTGGGACACCACGTTCGCTCCGGCGGGCGCGGTCACCGCGGGCACGGAGTTCATCTTCTTCCGCGACATCCAGAACAAGCGGAACATCGACACGAACTTCACCCAGGTCTCGCGCCTCAGCGCGGGCGAAGAGGTGATCGTCGATCGCGTGGGCTTCACCGTCCGCAACGCGACCGGCAACCTCCTGCCGACCCCCTCGGACATCAAGAAGGTCGTCGAGAACGGCTTCCTCGACATCCGGGTCAACCGGCTCCTGCTCCTTCAGGGCCCGGCGATCAAGTTCCCCTCGGGCTACGGCCTGTCCGGGAACACGGTCGAGACGGGCCAGGGCATCGTCTCCGTGGGCGTGCCCAGCACGGCTGCGGCGGCGCGGCTCCTCAAGACGCAGCTCCTCACGAGCGCGCACGAGGTCGAGGCGACCCTCACCTTCCAGCCCCGCCCCTGGGCGGTCACGGCGGGTCTCGCGCAGGGTGACTCGCTCCCGACCTTCGCGACGGACATGTTCTTCACCGTGTGGCTGCACGGGATGATCAAGGCCGCCGTCTCGAAGTGATCGGCAACGGCGGGGTCCAGTCCGCAGGGAGGGCTGGACCCGGCTGCTCGAGCAAATCGAGCGAAGCACCATCTCCGGTCGCGTTGCATCCCGCGGCCGGAGATACTCCCTGACCCCTTTCGCTCGAGGACCACGAGGAGACCATGAACCACGGCTACCACCTGAGAGGCATTCACGAGCTCGACGGCGAGCCGCGCTCGGATATTGGGCCGGTCGCTCAGTACCTCGCGGACATCTACGAGCTGCGGCCCGAGGTCGTCCGCACCGAGCACCTCGAGTTCCGTCTGGTGATCGAAGGAAACTCCATCACCTTCCAGTCTGGTGCTAAGCGGATTGACCCTGAGTTCGCCTTCGCCCTGCGCCGCATCAAAGGCTATGCGAGTGCCGCGGCCGGAACCGCCCAGTTCGTCGAGCAGGTCACCTTCAACATCTCCGATCAGGGTCGAGCCCGCGGCGGCATCTTCCAGGACCCGATCCGGATGAGCGTGCTGGCCGACATCAACGGCAGCCCGGCACACGACATGGTCTGGGACTCGTTCTACACGTTCGTCGCCGGGGCCGACCTCTCAGCTGACTTCGTGATCCGAGACATCGGAGCCCTGCCCGCGACCCGCGTGGAATACGGGATCGCCGTCACCGGGGATGTGATCCGCACCCGTCGCCTGCCGGGCGGCGCGATGGTGGTCTCGGACAGCCGCGGCAACCGTCGGGGCTGATCAGTGGTCGCCCCGTTCCTGCGACCAGACGGAGACCTGTCGCCCGCCGAACAGCGGGCGGCAATCTCCGCGTTGGCAGGTGCGCAGCGCATTCCCTTCGGCAGAACGAGACAGTTCACGCTCACAGTCGCAGCTGCCGGAATCATAGGCACCCAGGTCGCATCAAACGGGACACCTTCGGCACTTCTGTTCATCGAGGTTCGCGCGATCGCAACCGAGCCAGCGATCTCATTCAACGCGAGCATGAGCCCAACAATGTCTGCCCTGAGCAGCCCTCAATACGCATTCCCAGCTGAGTCCCCGACGCAGTTCCTCCTCTACCCAGGAGAGTCCCTGTTCCTCGGAGCGGCATCAGGAGGGCCTTCGGCGATCACGGTAAGCGAGGTGCGGGTGTGACAGACTCGTTCATCCGGCCCGATGGGGACATTGCGGTTGCGGAGCAGAGAGCTGCGATCTCTTCGCTCACAGGAGGGCTCAGGTCCTTTGCGGCAGGCAACACCAGGCAGGTGTTTCTGACCACATTCGCTGCTCCCTACGGAGACGCCGGGACCCCACTGCTCGAGAACAGGACGACGGGCGACATCCTGTATGTCGAGGTGAGGGCTGATCCAACCGCTGTCCCTCTTGAGCTGAATCTCAGCAAATCCTCGGGCATCTCACTTGCTACCAGCCCGCAGTATTCCTTCCCTACAGAGTCTCCGATTCGGTTCCTGGTCTACCCAGGAGAAACCCTGTTTGCGGGAACGAACTTTGCTGGGGTTGGACGCTCAGTGATCGTCACGTCGGGGAAGGTCTAGATGCCTGCTATCGGATACGTAGATCCGGACTTCGGTCAGGACTACAGGATCATCTCTCCATCCACCGTACTCAACCGAATGCGCGAGCTCGATGGCCAGGCCGACCTGGTCAATGCCGCGGTCGGCGAGTACACGACTGAGGTCGCACGTCAGACCGGTGGAGAGGCGTTCGTGCGTGCCTGGGCGAGCTTCTACGGAGAGTGGAAGCTGTTCTTCCGTGAGAACCAGGACTGGCTCTCGCGCTTCACCAGCGGCGTAGTCGAGCAAGCCGAAGGGTACGCAGTACGATTCAACGCGCTCGAGGCTCGCTTCCGTGCGTTCGACATCGCAGACCCCGGCACGCCCACCCGCGAAGAGGTCGAAGAGGCCATAGGAAGCAACGCGATCCTGTGGGCCGGACTCGCCGTGGTCAGCCTCTTCGGGATTGCGTTGCTCGTCCGCGAAGGCACCAAGGCGGCCCGTGAGGCACGCGCGTTCATGCCCCCCATTAACTCCCCGTCATGGCCGGCGATGGCGGGGGTCCGGCATCTCCGGTGAAAGTCGCGTTCCTGCTACCATCCCCCACGAGGTAACCCCGATGTCTCTCGAGCTCACCACCACTCGCCGTCGCGCACCACTCGCGGAGACCGTCTTCGTCACGAAGCAGCCTCCCTACATTCAGACCTACATCGGGGAGACCGGCGTCCAGACCGTTCCCCCCTACCAGGGCACCTACGTCGGCGGACTCGGCCGAACCGGCGTGATGCAGCAGCGCTTGCGCCGTCGGCACATGCGCCTGCAACGAGGTCTGAACGAAACGGTCTTCGTCACGAAACAGCCTCCGTACATCCAGACGTACATCGGCGACCTGGGCGCCCGCATGTATGACGCGGAGGGCCGCGCGCTCGCCGCGCGTATGTACGATTCCGAAGGCCGCGCGATCAGCGGGCACAGCCGCACGCGCGAGATGATGGGCTTCGGCGCGCTCGACTCGACCGTCTCCACCAGAGAGCTTCAGACCCTGCTCCGGCAGGCGGGATACTGCCAAACCGGCGCAGTCGACAACCTCTGGGGCCGGAATACCGCGGGCGCGATGATCGACTTCGTTGAAGACCTGGTCGTGCGCGAGGGCTCGCGTGCCTACGGCGCTGCCACCGACTGGGCCGCGAGCAACCGCAGCAACACCGTCCGGATCGACTCCGGACTGCTCGGCAAGCTGCGCTTCGCCGCAGCCGGCAACACGGACTCGTGCCCGAGCCGGGGAACGAGGACACCTCGGCCGGATACGGGGGTCCCCGACATGGAGGACGAGTTCATGGAGGAGACCCCGGGCGTCCTGAGTAACCCGATGCTCTGGCTCGGGGTCGCGGCGGTCGCGGCGGTGGGCATCTACGCCTACACGCAGAGCGGACGCCAAGACGACATGATGATGATGCCGCCGAGGCTCTGAGGGAGAGCTCGTGCGCAAGTTCATCTACAACACCCAGGGGACGGGGATCAGCCATGAGCAGATCCGTCGCCTCGAGAACACACAGCCGGGTCCCGGGACCTATCTGGAGGGCGACGTGAACGGACATCCACTGGGCGACGAGATCATGCTCCTGGACGGGCTCGACGACACGCACGAGATGGAGGCGCTCGAGGGCCTTGGCTACGTGCGCGCGGGCAACTACCGCTCGCGCGGATACGACATGGACGGCTTCTCGCTGAGCGAGTCCGCCCTGGCCGCAGTCCCGCGCAACCGCCGCGCCGGCCGCGACTACCAGCCCTGGGGCCTGGGCATGCCGCCCGCGATCGAGCACCGGCGGCCCTCCCAGATGCAGAACCGCGCACGCGCCGACCTGCGCACCCTACGCCCCCGCAGCGGCGGTGGACGCTCGCACCCCGGCGGCCGACGCGCGCGCCGCGACTTCCAGCCGTGGGGCCTCGGTACCCAGCCGGTCGAATACCGCGACACCCCGCCGCCTCAGACCTTCTTCCAGGCCCACGACCTCGAGGCACGCCTGGAGTCCTTCAACGGCGAGCCCTACGAAAAGTGGGCCGACACGCCCAGTCCGGCGACCTGGTTCTCCGGCCTCGGCCAGGCTGAGATCGCTCCGGTCAGCCAGTACACGACCGACAAGCTCAACCGGCCCGACCTCTTCATCGGACCGAACTTCTACCCGCTCGCCGACCTGCCGACGCCGAACGTCCGTCGCGCCGGCCGGGACTTCCAGCCCTGGGGCCTTGGTGGCACCGCGGCGAACTACCGGGACTACGCGCCCTACGGGCTCGGCGACGCCGCCTCGGACCGTCGCGCTGCGCTGGCAACCGCTGCGGCTGCTTCGGCCGCGTGTAACGTCGGGTGCGTGGCGATTCGCGAGTCCACGCCGGAGGCGACCGCTCGAGCGCAGACGCAGTGCCGCTCGGTGTGCGCAACGCTCTCGACCTCGGCGAGGCAGATCATCGACCAGGCCATCCCCGCGGGTACGTCCGGGCCGGTCTCGCCGGCAGACCAGGCGATCATCGACGCCAAGCTTCAGGACATGTACCGCGCCGCGGAGCAGGCCGAAGCGGGCAATGTGCCTGACGTCGAGGACGACGGGCTCACGACGAACCAGATGCTCCTGATCGGCGGGGGCGTGCTGGCGGTTGGCCTGCTCGCGGTCGTCGCGCTGAGGCGGTAATGGCGCTCGAGATCACAACAGGGGATCGTCTATTTAGAGACGAAATGGGGTCGGGCTCCAGGCTTAGACCTAGGCTCACGACCTACTCAGTCACCGGTGGCAGGAGCGCGAGCTTGCCCTTGCTCCGAACCCCAGCGACAGAGCGAAGCATCGAGCGAGACGACTACGATCCATCCGCAGTCAATCGCAACAACGGCAACGGCGGCAACGGCAACGGCAACGGCAATGGCAACGGCGCCGAAGAGGACGGCATGAAGACCTGGATGTGGGTCGCGCTTGGCCTCGGCGCAGCCGCCGCGCTCTACTTCGCCTCCGACCGCGGAAGCGCGCTCACCAGATAGGAGCTCCCCAGTGACGATGATCGTCAAACGACAGAGCCTCGCACAGCTCGGGCAGGGGCTGTCGCAGTCGGTCTTGTCTCCGCGACTCACGCTCTCCGAAAGAGCAGCCGCATACCGTCAGGCGCTGAGGAGGGGAGCGCCGCGTTTGCGCTCTCCAGCCAGCACCATCGCGATCGAGCGCGATGACTTCAAACTCATGGGTCGCGTGGCCTCCATCTCCGCGAACGAGATGTGGGCCTACGACAACACCTGGAGGTCAGCCGCATCGCGGGTAGATGGGCGACTTTGTATCGCGGGTGAAGTCCGCGAATACATCCAGGGTCAGTGCGGGGGCGATCCGATCTGCAACTGGCAGTTCCTCAAGGTCGACAAGCCGTGCTCGGAAGAGACCGCGGTCTCGGTGATGTTCCAGGCGCCGCGCTACCTCTGGTGTCAGTCCAAGCTGCGCGAGCTCATGGCGAACAAGCCGACTGAGGCGCGCTACGCAGGAAACACGGCAGGGGCAAACAAGTGGGCCGATTGGTGCATCTCTGTGATGCGGCTCGTCTCGATGGCGAACTGGTCCACGAATATGAACTCGAGATACCTCGTGCCGATCTCGGAGAGGCCGAACGCGAGGGCTGCGCGCGAAGAGATCCTCAGCTTCCTGAGGGCTCCTGAGGCCAGCAAGGTGCATCCGGGCGACGCGACCGCGATGCAGAACGCCTACACGATGCTGATGGCAGTCCCGACGGATCTTGGAGTCCAGGCCCCGCCCAAGCCCTACATGATCCCGAACAAGGCCGCCGATTTCGATCCCGTGTGGGTCGCGAGGAATGAGTTACTGGTCAGCGGCTTCGCGGGCCAAGACATGAAGCGACCGTGGCCTTGGGAGCGCTTCAACGGAAGAGCACCGAACGCCCACGGCGCCGGATCGGTCGGCAGCTCGCGTGTGCGAGACGCGCTGGTCGAGTGGTTCAACCATTCGATGACCGGCTCAGGTGGCAGCAACTACTGGTGGTCCGGACGCAACGTTCGCGGAAGCGCAGTCGGCACGGTGAGCTGCCCGATCGGGCCTCGGGGTTACTGCGCTCGAGCGCTGACGGGACTTTCGCATTGGTGGGGCGGCGCCGCGGCTCAAATCCGCATGTGCGAGGCGTGGGCGCAGGACATCATCGACGCCAGCTTCGCCGAGCTCGTATCCGACAGCCTTCAGAGGTACCTGGAGGTCTACGCCGCGATCCCGGAGCACCTTCGTTCGCTGAGCAACACGCAGATCGGAGAGGTCCGGAGCGCGATTACCGAGGCGGTGATGGGCGAGTACTCGGCCGCGGTGACTACGGGGTTCTCGCTTGTCGCAGGCATCGTCAACGTCGTGCCGGTCGCGGGTCAGATCGCAAGCGCGCTGATCGCACTGGTCGGAGGGTTGGTGGTCGGATTGCTCGCGATCTTGCAGGAGGCCGACGCGCTGGGTTTCGGAGGTGGAGAGTTTGAGGCCGCATGCATTCCGCCTCCAGTGCTGAGGCAGATCCCACGGATCGGCCAGGACGCTTGCAACTTCGACCCGCGGGATGGTCGCGCGCAGACCGTCGCCAATCAGGTGAGCGCGGTTAACGAGGCAGCGACAAGAGACCTGCCGATCGGTACCTGGATCAAAGCCTCTGGAATCGCAGCCGGCGATGACGTCCCGCTCGACGACGGTCTCAATGAGGACCGCGACCTCGAAGACGACGGCGACGGTCTCAACCCGCTTCTGATCGCCGGGGGTGTCGGCGCGCTTGGGCTGCTCGCCTACTTCGCACTACGCAGGGAGTGATGAACCCGCTCAGTTCAAAAAAGATCCATTCGGGAAGCCTTCACCGGCTTCTGACGCGGCATGGGGCGCAGTACTACCCGAACCGCTCCAACAGCGTCCGGCACATCTACTACTCTCGACGGCTGCGGAGGTGGATCGCGGTCTCCAACGCGGGCGGGGGCTACCTGCTCGTCAACGAGTACGCCGAGTGCCCCTGCGGAGCCAGCGCATGAACGACAACCCCTACGAAGCAGACCTGGACATCGACGAGGAGACTGGCGAGGTAAGCCTGCCGCCGGGCTACACCGGACGGGACTCGCGCCCCTACGGATTGCGCCGGGACGGAGTAAGCCAGCTACCGGACGCCGGCGGTGGCGTGGCCTACCGGCCGGGCCCGGAGATTCCGGAGCGGCTGCCGAGCGTTGTGCGGCCTACAATGCGGCAGACCGCCAACCGCCCGCCGAGCGTTGTGCGGCCTACGGAGCGGCAGGCGAGCAACCGGATGCCGAGTCGCCTCCGGCCTGCGACTAATCGCCCGACAGGCGGCTGTCCGCCGTGTCCGCCGCCTCCGCCTGCGCGGGTCGAGACGCGGGTCGAGTACGTGGAGCGCGAGTGCCCGCCGCAGAGGCCGTGTCCGCCGCAGAGGCCGTGTCCGCCGCCGGCGCCGCCGATCACGCGCACGCGCCGCGAGTACGTGGAGGTGCCCGGCGAGTGCGAGGAGTGCCCGCCGGCGAGTTCGATCCGTCCCTGTCCGACGGACTCCCTATGGGGCCTGGTGGCAGGGGTGAGCTTGCTCGGTGGAGTGCTCTGGTACTCGGGCCGGATGCTGGCTCCTCCGGTCTCGGACCTCGACGAAGAGGACCTCGACGAGATTCTGGCTTCGCTTCCGAGCGCGGGACCAGTGCTGGCCGCGGACAGCGAAGTCAGCGGTGAGGAAGAGGAACTCGCCGAGGCGAGTGGAGCGGAAGGGGAAGAGCAGCATGCTTCGTGAGACCAACGATCGGTGGTGGGCCATGCGTAGCCCAGGAAGGTAGGAGAAACATGCTCGAGCGACGGATGGCCTATCACGATCCCCGCTCTCCTCACGGAGATGACACGGGTGGAGCGGGATCGGTGCGCTCGAGCGTCGTCCGCCCGGTCGGCACGAACCCTCAGCAGGTGGTCGTCCAGCCGGTCGACGTGCGCGAGTTCTACAACCAGGCGAACGACATGCAGCCGAGCCGGGTCGACCCGCGCTATGGGCTACTGAACACGCAGCCAGCCATCTTGCGACCCGACCCGATGTGGGCGCATCGCTGGCCGGACATGGGGCCCTACCGCGGGATGACCGCTCAGCCCTTCGCCTGGGAGTCCAAGCAGATGGACGGGCTCGGCGAGGTCACCCAGGAGCAGCGCACCCGCTACCAGGCGCTCAGAGACCGCGTGCGCAGCCTCACACGCATCATCGGCGAGCTGCGCGCCGCGGCGCCGGACACCGATACGCTCGGGCGGATCGGTCTGATCGAGGGCCAGCTGGACCGCGCTCGCTCGACGCTGGAGATGAGCGGCGAGGCTCAGGACGACGAGCTCGAGATGGCGATGGATGACGTCGGCTTCGAGCTGGACCAGGTCGAGGAGCGCTTGCAGGCGCTCGACAGCGCGAACGGCATTGTGGTTGAGCACGAGTTCCCGACGGGTGAGCTGCTCCTGGGCACCGCGCTGGCCGCGGGGCTGGTGTTCCTGGTGCTGCGCTGGTCGGACAGAGCGACGCGATCTGAGG